>RCMY010004462.1_pt1 | contig 12104 bp, 9 predicted proteins | sample 2041341 | NCBI WGS metagenome assembly RCMY01 (sample SAMN09708234, study PRJNA481090) | Marine sediment metagenome, whole genome shotgun sequencing project.
CGGTCACTACCACTGAATCGGTTTTCTGTCAGCATTTGAGCAAAACTAAAATCAGACTCCGCAGAATCAAAATTAGGCAAAAAACTTTGCCGTGTATAAGGAATATAGACATAAAACGCTCGTGGCTCCAACGTTTGTGTAAAACGTTCACCCCGCACAGCAATATTACGGTCAAACACCACACCACTGTCTAAACTAAGAATGGGCAATATTCTATCGGGCGTATTCCCACCCGTTTCAACAGCAGATGAAAGATCATAACGTGTATAGTGCACCCCGACCTTAGGTGTCACATAACCAAAGGCATTACGTAGTGGAACGCTAACACTGGGAAACATCGTAAAACGATGACCATCATTCAACGAATCATGTGCAAAATTAGTCCAACTGGTATTTAGGTTAAGATCCATACCCGCAACGTTGCGCTGTATTGCATTCATGGTGAGTTGCGGCAATCGTTTATAAGGTGATTGAAATGGAGCGAGTGGATCTTGAAGTGTCTGAAAACGCTGCGCCATAACACTCATATTTAATGACCCCCCAGCACCTAAGGCACCATGATAGGAAGCTGTAGCTTGTTGCAGAAGATTTCTTAGGCTGGTTGTTGCCATGTTACTGGAGATATCACGAAAATATCGATCATCTGAAACACGGTTATAAGCAAGATTACCTTGCCAACCTCTACCTAAGTATTGGTTATGTGTAAACGACACGCCGTAGCGCGTCTGACTTTCATCTTTACTCCTAGAAATATCATTAGGCAATACGTCAAACTGTACTTGACCAGTCAGACTATCACCCAAATATCGGATTTCATTATTCAACATTAAACCACGTTTAGACATGGCTCTTGGTGTGATCGTTGCATCAATATTAGGGGCAATATTCAAATAAAAAGGCACTGCCAAATCAACACCACTGCGCGCCGTATTACCAAAAATAGGCGCCAACATGCCCGATTTACGCCTACCGCTAAATGAAAAATCCAACCATGGAAAATACAATATTGGCACATCCTTGAATCGAATACTAACGTTACGTGCTGTGCCCACTTGCTTATCGTTGTCAATCTTCAAATCACTTGCTCGGATATACCAGTCATTGTTACCTTCTGGGCAAGTGGTATAGCTTCCCTTCTTTAACCGGTAATTATCTTCCCCTTCAAATAACAGCAGTTCACCTGTACCCCGCCCTTCCCCATCTTTCTTTTGATAACTAGGGTCATTCATATGACCCGTATCCGCATCAAGATTATATTTGAGAAAAGAACCTTCTAAAACATCACCCGGTTTTTCAACACGTACATTATTCTTGGCTTCTGCTTCATTAGTATTCTGGAAAAGCTTCATGTGATCTGCAGTAATCATCGTATCACCACAGCTGATTCTCGCATCACCAAACGCTTCAATAACTTCGCCATAGGAGCCGTCAATATAGTCAGCTTCGATGTAAATGGGTTTCTTCCCAGGTTTTATAGCGGATGCCGCCGGATCTTGCTCAGACGACAACTCATCAGCAATCGCATTGAGTGGGATGCAAGGTAGGACAAGGAGTAATGTAAATAACCGGAATAAACGGGTTTTCATATTTTTAGCATATTATTTCTGGAAGTGGGACTTTATGACTGACGCACGCACATCATTCATTTTCCAGTTCTTTGGTATTCCGATTTTGATTGTGCCCAATTGTACTATTTCTATGCGGCTATTTCATTCATTACCAATTAAAACTCAATAAATCTTAAACAATTATTAATGTCATTATTCGAGCATACTTAGTTAAAGCCTTCAACGAAGGTCAAAATTAAGGTAATCTCTCCGCTTCCCTCTACTTAACCAGTCGCACCTACTCTTTTTTGCCATAAACGCACTCATGTCCAACCTCGATTCTTTTTTTTCTGACAATGGCGTACTTTCCAAGCACATCACGGGATATCGAGCGCGTATCCAACAACTGGAAATGGCGCAAGCCATAGCGAAAACTATTGCAAATAATGAGATTTTAGTTGCCGAAGCCGGCACTGGTACTGGCAAAACCTTTGCATACCTTGTTCCAGCACTCTTGGCTGGTGGCAAAGTGATTATTTCCACGGGAACAAAAACACTACAAGATCAAATTTTCAACCGCGACCTACCAACCATACGCACCGCACTCAAAGCGCCTGTAACGGTTGCATTACTTAAAGGCCGCGCCAATTATATCTGCCATTACTATCTTGAAAGAACGACTCAAAATGAACATGTCAGTTTTATTAATCGCGACGAAGCAAAGTATTTAAAATTGATAGAAAGCTACGCCAATGTTAGCAAAACAGGTGACAAAAGCGGCTTGCCCGAGGTCTCCGAGAATGCGGCCATCTGGCAACAAGTGACATCGACTCGTGAAAATTGCCTAGGTTCAGAATGCCCCAGTTTTAAACGATGTTTTGTCATGGAAGCACGTAAAAAAGCACTCTCAGCAGATGTTGTCGTAGTGAATCACCATTTGTTTTTTGCGGATGTCATGCTGCGTGATGAAGGGGTATCAGAATTACTCCCCGCCTGTAATACGGTCATCTTTGACGAAGCACACCAATTACCTGAAACGGCGAGTTTGTTTTTTGGTGAATCAGTCAGCACTGGTCAATTATTAGAACTCGCACGCGACAGTAAAATTGAAGCCATACAACATGCACAAGATTTTGTCGATTTACCCGATGTCATTGCTGCCATGGAAAAGTCAGCACGTGACTTGCGCTTGACAATTGAAGATGAAAACACACGCTTACCCTTAGCTGCGGTCAAACAAAACAAGGCTTTTGAAGCTGCTCTCGTCTTAATGCTGGAAAAACTCACCACATTAACCAACATGCTGGAGAGCCAGGCAGAACGTGCGGAAGGACTTGAAAATTGTTGGCAACGCGCAACTGATTTGTTTAAAAAAATCGAACAGTGGCACAAACAAACAGAAACCGATGAATTCATCCGCTGGATCGAAGTCTATAGCCATGCGCTACAACTAAACGCCACCCCCCTATCCATCGCCGAAACTTTTAACAAACAGCTAAATGCCTCACCTCGTGCGTGGATATTCACCTCAGCGACCTTGTCGGTGAAAAATAATTTTTCTCATTACAATAACGAAATGGGGCTGACAGCCGCGCAATCAACCTGCTGGGAAAGCCCTTTTGATTTTTCTAACCAGGCTTTGCTTTATGTCCCCACCGGCTTACCTGAACCCAACAGCCGTGTATACACCGAACAGTTGGTTAAAGCCGCGTTGCCCGTACTACAAGCCAGCCAAGGCCGCGCATTCTTCCTTTGCACCAGCCTACGGGCCATGCAACGCATACATGAATTATTACAAGACGCATTCAAAGCAGCACAATTAGACTACCCCATACTCATACAGGGTCAAGGTTCCCGCTCCGACATGTTGGATAATTTTCGCAAATTGGGTAACGCCGTATTGATCGGCAGCCAATCTTTTTGGGAAGGTGTGGACGTTAGAGGCGAAGCGCTATCACTGGTCATCATCGACAAACTACCATTCGCCCCACCGGATGATCCGGTACTTTCAGCACGTATCGACAAAATGAACAAGGAAGGTCGCAATGCATTCATGGAGTATCAGCTACCACGCGCCGTCATCAACCTAAAACAAGGCGCTGGCCGCCTCATTCGAGACGAAACCGATCGCGGCGTACTGATGATTTGCGATCCAAGAATTATCACTAAATCATATGGAAAACGCATCTGGCAAAGTTTGCCACCGATGAAACGGACAAGGCAACTGGCGGATGTTGAAGCGTTTTTTCAGGCGACTAAGGATTAATATTTCACCTTACAAGTCGCTGTTATGACGACATCCGACTAGGAAGATAATTAAGTAATGTGCCACCAGAACTCTCTTAAAACAAAGTGTGTTGCACTTTGAACTTAAATTCACCCTTCTGTCCAGAAACCTCTTTTGTCACGTTTCCACGGTTGCTTGTGACAGTCTAAAAAGTGCCTAATGGTTACCCCAATATACTTAGTACATTGACATATCTACAATGGGCACAAGTCAAATTACTAGGAGCAATCATCATGAAAACAGCAACCCAAAAAAGTTTTGTAATTTTTTCATTACTTGCACTTCTGATCTTCGGTGTATCAATGAATTCTTTTGCAGCTAGTGCTGCAGAACATGATGCTTTAGCGAGTCAATTTGAAAACTTAGCCAAAGAAATGCAGGCTAAAGTTGAAGAAATAAGCCATAAGCCGCGTTCTAGCTATTTCGGTAAGAATGCCCGAAGGAACAAGTCGCATGCCACAAATAAGATTCGCAAATACGAAAAAGCTGCGGCAGAATATGCAGAACAAGCTGCTTATCACCACCAGTTAGCTGGTGAGCAGTCAGAATTGAATTCAGTTGCAAGTCAGAACCAAATCAATTTGAGTTCTAATTTGTAGCAAGCAAGTAAAATAATTTGTCTGATTGAGCAATGTGCAGAGATGCACATTGCTCTTTTCATTTAAAAAACCCCGCAGCAAGTTACGGGGTTTCAACAAAGTATGATTCTATTTATTAGCTGCAAGCAGCATAAAACTAAACCAATAGAGATGAAATCATTTGCCTTCGCTATTGATAGCGCCTATGCTTCACGGATTTTGTCAGCGGTATTTTTAACATCTTCTGATCCTGCTTCAGCCATGTTTGTTACATTGCTAGCTGCATCCTGAGCAGCATCAACTGCTCCACTTGCCACATTTTGAACGGTACTGGCAGTATTGCTAGCCACATTAGTGACTACGTGCCGCATCTTAGGCGTTGTCAACAATCGTCTCAGCCTTGTTTGCCGTTTTACTGGCAACATCTTGGACGGCATTTACTACTTCACCGGCTTCTTCTTGAGTTGAGTCACCCAAATTACTAGTTGCATCTTTCTTTCCGCCAAGAAAGATTTTTACTGTATCGAAGAACCCCATACATCCTCCTATCTAAACTAGTTGGCCGGCCGGATAATTCAACGACTCCAGCATCATACCACAACGCTTTACAATGCAAAGTGTCAAATATTTCATACAGCACCGAAAATTTGTTAACAAACAACATTAAGTATCATCAACAAACTCATATTTAGGTATTTTAGCGTGGCATCAGCACATTCTGGCAGTTACAAAATTAACAATCCGCTGAGCTATTAATTGATCGTCAACATCCGTTTATAACGATGTCTCGCCTTCTTTAATGCGCTCAGATGGAATGAGCTTTCGCCGGAAATTCATTAATGCGGCGGAATAATTCTTGGTAAATTCTGGATGCCCTTGGACACTAATAAAGGGCGCCTCTAAAAATTCGGATTTCTAAGCAAGACAAGACAGGAACAAAAAAAATTAACGCAGCATACAACTGATATGTAAGCAAAATATTTTTTGTGAGTAACGCAGCATTGTGACGAAATATGGATTTTTTAGAGGTGCCCTAAAGTGGTCACCGTGGGCCAACATGTAATAAGGGCAAAAAGGGCTACTCACGAGTACATCCATTTTTACTGACTTGGGTATAAACAAGGAACCTGATCTTGGTGACTCGCTATTAGATTCAGTCTATCTTGATAAGGTTGCATCAGGATTTACTGTCGACAATCTGATTCCGAGTGACACCAATACCCCACCCTTTGTCAGATTTCTTCACCATGCCACCTAAAACCTTGGCCATTAATTGATGCCCAAAGCAGACACCAACAAACACGGTTCCTTGACCCGATCTAGCTCACAGATAAATGCTTCTAAACGTTTGATCCACTCATCATCATTTACACCATGTCGGCTACCGGTGGTGATATACGCATCACATTCATTTAGGTCTTGGGGATATTCTAGCGGTTGAACTTGGTAGGCTTTGAATCGACAATCTGGCTCAACCTTGGCAAATAATGCAGTAATCATTTCTGGATAGTCGCCGAATATCGGCTGAAACTGTTCCAAGACACGATCACATTGTAAAATCCCTATCTTCATACCATTAACCGCATTTAAATTTTAGAGACTATGCGATTCTCAGGAAACAGCACTTTAAAGCAACTTCCTTCTCCAACTTTACTTTCAATTTTTAACCGGGCTTGATGGCGGTTTAATACGTGTTTAACAATAGCCAACCCTAGTCCTGTTCCGCCCGTTTCTCGCGAACGGCTGCTATCTACTCGATAAAAACGCTCGGTTAACCGAGGAATATATTTTCGACCAATACCAATACCACTGTCTTGCACTGAGAAAATAGCTTGCCCATTACTGACATGCCAATTAAGCGTTACTTCACCCTCATCGGGTGTATATCGAATGGCATTACTAACCAAATTACCAAAAGCGCTACGTAATTCGTCTTCATTACCTAACAAATGTGTTTCTGGTACAACATTAAGCTTAATGACATGCCGACCCGCACTCAGAGATTCAGCTTCATGGTACAAGTCATTTAACAATACTTGAACATCAATACGTTTCTCTCCCAGTAAATGTGACGCACTCTCAAGCCGTGATAAAGTGAGCAAATCCTCAATTAAACGTAACATACGCATGGATTGATCGTTCATTAATGCCAATGCTTGCTTATTCATTTCGGAATCAGCATTATTCTCTTCGGAAAGCGTTTCGAGAAACCCAATAATAACAGTCAACGGTGTACGTAATTCATGTGAAATATTAGCAATGAAATCTCGTCGCATAATTTCGATATTTTCAAACCGGGTAATATCACGACTAATCAGCAATTTTTGTTTCGTACCATAGGGAACAAGTTGCAAAGCCAAAATTAATTTATGGTGACGAGACTGCTTCAGCACCAATGGATTGCTGTAATCTCTAACAGCCAAATAATCCACGAACTGCAAGTCTCTAACTAAATAGGTGATTTGCTGTTGAGCATCAACTTCCAGCGTAATACCTAAGTGTTCCTCAGCCACCGGATTACACCACTCAATTCGATCATCATCATCGAGAATCACAACGCCTTCTGGCATCGCCGAAGTCGCGTTTTGCATACGCTGTAGCGCCAAACTTAAGCGCTGTTGACTCTGACTATGAGCGCGTACAAAACGTGCCAATGATGCAAACAAATCACCCCAAGTGCCTGAGCCACCGTCAGGAATAGTTGATACATCTAATTCAGAAGTCTGTAACCAACGATCTAACTCGTCTCGATAACGTATATGGCGAATGACAACAGTCAATAAAACACTGCTATAGAATATCAAGGCAAAAACCGCACCGAACATCACCCATAATATGATGGCTATGAAAGTAAGTGTAAAAATACTGTGGAAACGCTGCCAGAAACTAGACACTCAGATCATCTCAAAAAATGCGGGAAGGATTAAAGAAAATTTAGGCTATGTCGTAGTTAATTGTTGATTTTTACGGTCATCTGATTATAAATGATTTTTTGGCTACTAAAAAATAACGTAACTAAATGATTAATAAAATATCAATAAATTTTACAAATCATTCTCAACAATTAATTGCGACATAGCCAAAATTTAATTACACGATAGGTTGTTTGGCTAAATAAAAACCGCCATGTTAATGGTTTAGTGTGTCTTAGTTATTAATTTCTTCACCCACAATTTCTTTTTGAAAAAGATCAGCAAACGGCGCAGGTTTGCCTACAAAATAACCTTGAGCGTAGTCGATATCCATTTCTTCTATGATTGAAAATATTTTCTCATTCTCAACAAATTCAGCTGTAATTTTCTTACCAAACCCTCTAGCAACACTGCATAATGCTTGTACTAAGATTTTATCATCTCCACTTTGTATCAAGTTTCTTATAAATGACCCATCTATTTTCACTGCATCAACAGGCAGTTCTCTTAAATAATAAAAAGAAGAAAAACCAACACCAAAATCATCCAAAACAAAACCGCACCCTAATTCCTTGATCTCTATCATAAGGTTTCTCGCACCCGGTAGATTTTCTAAAGCCGCCGTCTCTGTAATTTCAAACATCAGTCTTCTTGGGTCGACATTATGATAAGTAAGCTCCCGTTTCAGAATTGGCAACAATTCAGGGTCGTTAAATGCATGTGCAGACAAATTTATTGAAAAGGTGACGGCTTGATCCGTTTGATTTATTTTAGCAACCAAAGCAATTGCATTACGCAACACCAGATGATCAATCGCATGAATCAGCCCCGTCTGTTCCGCAGCCGGAATGAAGCCTGCTGGTGAGAGCACATTGCCATCACTATCACGCATTCGCAATAGCACTTCATAGTAATCAATTGATTTATTTTTCACATCCATAATGGGCTGAACATAAAGCAGAAAATTATCATGCAAATGAGAATATTCAATTTTCTCTTTCCAATACACGAGCGTATGCATGCGCTCACGGCTATGATCATCATTTGAAAACAGATGCCATGCACTACGACCTGTTTCTTTCGCCTGATACATCGCCAAATCAGCAGCGGCTAACAAGTCATGTACATTACTTCCATGCTCGGGAAACAGCGCAATACCAATACTAGCCGAAATCTTATGTGTGCGATTATTGATTGTTAACTGCGCTTCATTTAAATGAGAAAGCACTTTCTTTGCGACTTCAATAGCACCTTCTGCCGTTGTTTCTGGCAAAATAACGGCAAACTCGTCGCCGCCTAATCGGCCCGTGATATCATCTGTACGTATCGTGCGTGACAACATGCCAGAAACCATCTTAAGCAATGCATCACCAGCTTGATGCCCACTGGTATCATTAATATATTTGAAGCGATCAAGATCAAAAAAAAGCAGTGCACCCGGATGCTCATATCTATCCGCCCAGCTCAACACTTGCTCAAGCTCTTCACTAAAGCGACGTCGATTAAATAGGTTGGTTAATGGGTCGTGGTCAGCTAACCAAGCGAGGTGCCCTTCAACTCGCTTATATTCTGTTACATCAAGGCCGACAGATAACACTGCAGGATCATCCTCTGAATGCCAGACTAAACTAGAATGCAGCCAAGCAACATGACGTGTAGATCCATCTTTACAGTTAGTAATCGCTTCATGACGAAACTGCTCTCTCTTACCTAGATGTATCTCATCCAAAGAAGCGGGCAAATCAAGCATTCTATCTTCTGAAGCTAAAATTTTCAGAAAAGGCGTACCTTGAAGTTCATTCTCAGTATAGTGCGTCAGCATCTCTCCATAAGCGTTCAATGTAATGATGTTGCCACTGGCATTCTGGGTTAATACAATGACCTGTGCTGTATCGAGCAAATTAGCTATAAAATCTTTCTCTTTACTCAGCTCATCTCGTTGCTTAACCAACATTTTAGTACGATAAACGACCTTATCTTCTAATCTTTCCAGCTGATATGAAAGTGCCTCCGCCGCTTCATAGACCACATCGACTTCGTCTTTAAACTTTTGCTTCTTACTCGTTGCATAGAGTGAGGTACGGAAATGGTCAAAATTACCACTTGCTAGCAGTGGCAAAGTAAAAGCAATATCCTTTAAGCGAGACAGCAATCGAGTAAAGATTACAAATAACAACATTTCTGAAATAATCAACCCAAGCAAACCAATCAAGGCTATTTTCCATATTGAGCCATGAATATTATTAACCGCCTGAGTCACATCAGTAATAACGACAAAATGCGCTCTATCAGCTGCCACGGTATTCATTAAAGGGAACAATTTGATTTGCTTATATTGATTATTCCAATTGACTAGAATACCGTTCTCTAGGCTAACAATACTTGGGAATTCCTGAACAGCTTGCTTGAGTATCTCAAGGTTTCTTTTTTTGTTAGTCAAAGCAGTAAGACGTACTCCCCAATCAGGTATAATCATCTCACTCTGCTTAGTAACGACACCCTGTTCTTTCACAAACAAACCGATATCTGCATCGGATACACTTTTAAACCGAAGAAACGCATCAGCCAATGAAATACCAATGACAATAACTCCAGCGTTTTTGCCTTCCACTAACAATGGAGCAACAAAAAACTGTATACAGCTTTCCCTACAAAGTAATGGGCTAATCGGCTGTTCTTTAAAATTGACATCCTCGACCCAATTTTGCATCGACTCATGCTCATGCAAATTAGAGTCAAATATCTCCCAATCCACGACTAATTGATTAGATCTGCTATAAAACCGTACAAGTTCAATCCCATTATGAAACTGCAATAATGCCCAATGCTGAGCAAATACAGCATTAATCTTCTCTTTATCCCCTTTGTGTAATACCTTGCTCATATTTTCCAAAAAGGGAATCATTTCCGCGACCTGGCGCAGTTCTTGCGAAGAAGTTTTAATTAATGAATTAACTTCCCGCTCATAACGTTGATATTCAGCATTGCGTTGATTTTTAAAATTATCCATCAAGCCCAAATAACTTACCGCACAAAACAGCAATACGACAGCCAGCAGAATCAAGCTACTTAGTAGTGAAATTTTCCATTTTAGACTAAGAAACGCTCGTTCTTCATCGTAGACAGCCGGGGCATGAAGTTTGATCGGCTCTTTTTCAGGATCTTGTTTCATCAATGTATTTTAGAAACGATAAGAAGCTTGCACTGCAAAAAGATTCCAGTGTTGACTAGTAGGTGAAGTTGTTGGATTATCTAACGTTGAAAGCCAAGCCGTACCATTGACACGATGGTACTCAGCACGCAACATAAATGCAGGCGTAACATTAAATCGCAAGCCAACCGTAATGTCTTTGGCAAACCGACTATGTGCGGGACCTCTATTTGCTCGAGCATACGTTTTACCACTACGATCACTTTTGTCTGCATAAAGAACATCATATCGCAACACACCTTCCCATTTTGTATTGAATCGATAAACGCCCTGAAAATAATAACTTTCGCCAGTAAAGCTCCTATCTATAAAGGGTGCCGCATCAAAATTTCTAATTTTAAAATGGCGCAGTGCATACTCAGATGTCAAACTCCATTTTTCAGCATTATATTCTGCAGAAAAATATATAGGGGAGAATTGAATTGTACCGGAGCTAAATTTATCAGCAGATGTAGGATCGTAACCTACATTCGTCTGCGATCCACTGATTGCTAGACGAATTCGTTTATCATTAGTTTCATAAATCCCCCGGCCTACATAGGATAAACTTGGCGTTAAGTCACCTGCTCCCACTGGCATCACTGATGCCTTAGTGTCTTTATCGCCAACAACTGGCTTTGCTAATCCAAATTGTATGGCAATACTTCCAAGATCAGTATGGGAAGAGTCCGCATAAAACTGTACGGAGTCCGCAGAAAGTGCAAGATTACGTGTGCGATCAAAATAAATGGATTGAGGCAACAATATGCTTGGGCGTGTGAACGCAACATCACGTGTGTCGTTATAAAAACCAAGTGGATTTTTTAAACGACCGATACGAACGCCGAGTTGGTTTGTTTCATGCGAATACAATCGATAGTCAGCAAATCCAAAATCAAGTCGTGGACTGCCTGAATTTCCTCCTTTACCTGCACGACGTGAAAGCATTTGTGCTGAGAATTGAAGTCTGGGTAGCATCCGATATAAAGCATTCAGCCCTACCTCGGTAAAACCAAAATTCCCCCCCCCCAAATTGTCCGTATCTCCAAACACATCATTGTCTGATGTTGAAATAAATGCCTGACTTGCGAAACCTTGAATTTGTAGATTCTCTGGCAGTTTAGCAGTCTTAAACCAATTCATCACAGAAGGTGACATGCTCTGATTTTCTACATCCTCATTTTGTTCCTTAGCTTGCGTTGTACAACCCCACAATAACATTGTGAAAAATACCAGCCTAATTATTGATTTATAATAAATACGCATATGGCTATTTAATTTTAAGCACATTGATGTCATCACTAATATAAGTCGATTCTAAATAACCTATTGCGCCCGGTGTGTTGGCAATCATAGTCAACATCTCTTCGTGCGAAGAGACACTAATAGGCGCCTGGCCTGTACCTGAAAATACAAGTCGATCCCAAGCTAAGCGAAGTTGATATGGAAATACATTTAGCTGCTCTTTAGAGAAATGATGATGAAGATCATCATTATCAGGAAGTACAAAAACTTTTATTAGGCTTCCGTCTGGCCAAGTTCTCATTCGCATACTAAAAATGGCACGCAATACATTAACTGAAACACTCG
>RCMY010004465.1_pt1 | contig 12102 bp, 9 predicted proteins | sample 2041341 | NCBI WGS metagenome assembly RCMY01 (sample SAMN09708234, study PRJNA481090) | Marine sediment metagenome, whole genome shotgun sequencing project.
CACCCCGACGCCCACGCCGGCTGAGCAGGTCAGCGTCAGCAACATCCGCTGGGCCACCGGCAGCATCCTGCTCGGCGGCCGCTACGTCGACGCGTGGGTCGAGGTCCGCGACGAGGCCGGCAACGTCGTCGACGGCGCGGATGTCCAGGTGCGCTTCTCCCGCAACGGCTCCGCCCAGAGCACGCAGTCCGAAGGCACCGCGACCAACGGCGAGGCGTACTTCCAGAACAACGGCGTGAGCGCCGGGTGCTGGAGCCTCGAGGTGCTCTCGATCACCACGACGAGCGGCGGCTTCGACGGGGCGACCCCGGCGAACGAGTACTGCTTCTGACCCACATCAGAAGCCGGACGGGCCTCGTGACCTCGGTCGCGGGGCCCGTTCCTCACTCCTCCCAACGCTCGGCGCGGGCACGGCGGTCCGCGAGGTAGGCCGCTGCCTCGGCACGTCGACCGACCTCCAGCTTCGACAGGATCGATGACACGTAGTTCTTGATCGTCTTCTCGGCGAGGTGGATCTGCTCGCCGATCTCGCGGTTCGTCCGACCGTCGGCGATGTATTCCAGGATGCGCAGCTCCGTCGGCGTGAGCCGCGCGAGCATCGGGTCCTCGGTCGGCTCCGGGTTGCGGATCCGCTCCAGCACACGGGCCGTCACGAGCGGGTCGAGGATGGACTCCCCCGCCCCGACCCGACGGACCGCGCCCACCAGCTCCTCACCACGCACCTGCTTCAGCAGGAAGCCGGCAGCACCAGCCATGATCGAGTTGAAGAGGGCCTCGTCGTCGCTGTAGGAGGTCAGCATCAGCACTGCGGTCTCGGGGCGCCTCGAACGGATCTCCCGGCATGCCTCGACCCCGGTCCCGTCCGGCATCCGCACGTCCATCACGATGACGTCGGGCTCGAACGTCGCAGCGCGGCTGATCGCCTCGGCGACGTTCTCGGCCTCCACGACGACCTCGAGGTCCTCCTGCCGTTCGAGCAGCATGCGCAGGCCCTGTCGGACGACCTCGTGGTCGTCGACGAGCATGATCCGGATCGTCATGGCGTGCTCCGTTCGAAGGACAGGCGGACGGTCGTGCCGTGTCCGGGAGATGATTGCACGTCGAAGGTGCCACCTGCACCCTTGACCCGGGCGACGATGTTGTCGAGACCGCGCCCGACGCGTGGTGACTCGGGGTCGAACCCGTAGCCGTCGTCGATGACCTCCACCTCGATGCGCTCCACCCCTTCGTCGAGACGGACGCTCACCTCCTCGGCGCCGCTGTGGCGGGCCGCGTTGCTGAGCAGCTCTCCGACGACCATCTCGATGTCGTCGACGAGCGCGAGCGAGAGGTGCCGCTCCCGCGAACCCGCGAGTTCGAGCGCCGGGCGGTGCCCGGTGACGGCTTCGTGGTTGCGCGCGAGACGCACGATGCGCTCGGCCAGGGACGCCGCCGGCTCCAGCTCGCTGTGCAGGTCGTGGGTGAGGTTGCGCAGCTGCCCGATGACTCGCTGGAGCGTGGTGATGCTGCTCTCGATGGCCGCCGCGGTGGCCGCGTCCGTCGTCCCGTCGGCAGATGCGTCCAGCGTCATGGTCACGCCGAAGAGCGACTGGATCGTGCGGTCATGGAGGTCCCGGGCGATCCGGTCCCGCTCGCGCTGCACGGCGCGCGCGCGCTCGACGCGACGACTCCGGAACGCGGCGATCGCAGCGCCCACCATCGCGGCGAGCACCGTCACGACCTGCGCGTCCGCGTCGTCGAAGTCCGTCGGCTTCTCGGTGAGGTACAGGTTGCCGAACACGGTGCCGTCGGAGCGGACCGGCACGCCGAGGAAGTTGCCCATGGGCGGATGGTGTTCCGGGAAGCCCACGGACGCCGGGTGGTCGCCGACGCGGTGCAGGCGGAGCATCTCCGGGCGCCGGACGAGGACGCCGAGGACGCCACCGCCTCGCGGGAGCGATCCGATCGCCGCGACCTCGTCATCGTCCATGCCCGCGTGGATGAACTGCTCCAGGTGCTCGTCGTCGCCGATCACGCCCAGCGCCGCGTAGCGAGCTCCCGTCAGCTCGCGCGCGATCTCGCAGGCGCCGTGGAGCAGCCCGTCGAGGTCGTCGCCGCTCGCCAGCGCGTCGGCGGCCTGCGCCAGCGCGCTGACGGAACCGCTCGGCATCCCCACCTGTCCATGCATGACCGGCCCTTCAGGCTCGACTTCGGCGACATTCTGGCCCACACCGCCCCGTCGTGCTGCGCCCGTCTGCCCGTGGGGCCGGGACCTTCGGCCCTGTCGGGCTGCCGACGGCTGCATAATGGTTGCAGTCCACTCACACAGGAGCATCCCATGACCGCCATCGACCACGCTGGCCTCGAGGTCATCGACGCCGGCGAGTGCTTGGAGCTGATCGACTCCGTTCCCGTCGGGCGAGTCGCCTGGGTCGACCAGGGCTCGCCGGTCATCCTCCCCGTCAATCACCGTCGGGTCGGAGGCGTGATCGTCTTCCGTACCGCGAGCGGCACCAAGCTGGGGGCCGCGATGATGTCCGCCGCCGTGGCGTTCGAGGTCGATGACTTCGACCGTCACGAGCACACCGGCTGGAGCGTGCTCGTGACCGGGATCGCGGACGTCGTCGAGGACGAGGCCGAGATCGAGAAGTACGAGGCCCTCGGCCTTCGGCCGTGGGCGGACAGCGAGGAACGACCGTTCTGGGTGCGCATCCGCGCCGACATGATCACGGGCCGTCGAACCTGACGGTCAGCGGCCGGTGAGGCTGAAGTGCATGTAGTCCTTGAGCGAGCTCCATCGGCCGCCCCACTTCCATCCGATCGCGTCGAACGCGCGCACCACCACGTCGCCCTCGATGATCATGCCCGTCCGGACGTTGCGACGATCGAGGTAGGCCTCGGCGCGCTCGGGGATGAGGCGGTCGGCCCCGCGGATGTAGGGGTTGTGGAACGGGTTCAGGTCGACCGCGAGCCCGTGGGCGTGCTGTGACCAGCGTCGTCCGCCGGTCGATGCGCGACAGACGAACGCTCCTGACCCATTGCCGTCACCGGTCGGCCAGAACGCCGGATCAGCTGGGTCGACGTCCATGAGATCCGACGGCCCAGCGATGCCGAGCTGCTCGATCGGGTAGCCGGCCTCGTGGAGCTTGCGGAACACCCCGACCAGGTTTTCCGCATGGTCGGCGTGAACCACCAGCTCGCCGGTGTGGTTCAGCCGGTCGAACCCCCAGTGGCTGACCTCCAGGTGGCGCAGGTCGTCCAGTCCCGTCGGGCAGCCGTCCTTCCACGTCGTCCGCGACGCCAGCTCCGGGGTCATCTCGGAGATCGTCATGTGGAAGGCGTCATCGGGTGGCGGCGGCAACACGTCGATGGTGAGCAGCTGCCGGTCGCGGAGCTCGGCTGGCGTGGGCAGGATCTCTCCCAGGCCGTTCGGCTGTCGGGTCAGGCGGAGCGTGCCCAGCCATGCGGGGCGCTGGTGTCGCACGTCGACGACGCGGCGCGCGTCGGTCTGGTCGGCCCTCAGCGCCGTCAGCACGGCGCCGGCGTCGAGGTCGTCCTCGGGGACCAAGGCTGGGCCCGGCGGTGGCGCCAGGGTCACGACGGGCTCGGGCATCACCAGTGAGACGTCGGCCGCCATGCCCGGAGCGCCGCCGCATGCGGCCAGGACGGCGCACGCGACGAGCCATCTGCCGCTGTGCCGCATCGCTGACCTTCCTCCGTCGTCGCCCGTGGAGGGTAGGCGAGGTCCCGGGCCAGCCGGGACGTCTGGCCCTGCGAGGCCCCGACCTTCGCCACTGACCTGCGGGCACCGACGAGGCGACCGTTGCGTTTCACACCTCGACCGGAGTCTCGATTGTCCTCTGTCACCGATGAACACACGAGCGACGACCTCGGCGTCCGTTGGGCGACGTCGATCCCGCTCATCCTCTCGGCCGCCGCGGCGCTGCTCGCCATCATGGCGGTCGGCGCGGCGCTCTCGAACAGCGGGGGCACGAGCTCGGTCGCCGTCGGCTCGCCGAACAGCGCCGGCGCCACCGCAGCGATCCAGCTCAGCGAGTTCGCCATCCTCGGACCCACGTCGCTGTCCGCGGGCACCACGCTGAACGTGAACAACACCGGCTCGACCCCCCACGACCTCGCCATCCGCAACACCTCCCTCGCGACCCCCGAGATCGGCCCCGGAGGCTCCGCGCAGCTCGACCTGTCGAGCCTCGGCGAAGGCTCGTACGAGTGGTTCTGCCAGGTTGCCGGTCACGAGGGCGCCGGGATGGTCGGGCAGTTCACCCTCGGTGGAGCTGACGCCGGGATGGACCACGGCGCGGGCGGGATGGACATGCCGACCACGGCCGACATGGAAGCTGCGATGGAGGCCTCCCTCGCAGCCTTCCCGGCCGAGACCGAAGGCCTCGGCGCTCAGGTCATGGAGCCCGAGATCCTCGCGGACGGCACCAAGCTCTACGAGCTGGTCGTCGACGAGGTTCGCTGGGAGGTCGAGCCCGGCAAGATCGTCGACGCCCTCGGCTACAACGGCCAGGTGCCCGGTCCGACGCTCAAGATCGACATCGGCGACTCGGTGATCATCCGCGTCGTGAACAACCTCGACGAGGAGGGCACGAGCCTGCACCCGCACGGCCTGAAGGACCACGCGCTCGCGATCGACGGGGTCACGTTCATCACCCAGGATCCGATCGCCCCGGGCGAGAGCTTCGACTACGCGTTCGTCGCGGACCAGCCCGCCGTGTCGATGTACCACTCGCACCACATGAGCCTGCACCAGGTCCTCAACGGGCTCGCGGGCAGCATGATCATCGGTGACTGGGCGGACATCGCCGGCGTCGAAGGTGTCGTCGACGAGATCGTCATGGTCACCAACGATGCGGGGAACCTCGGCTTCACGCTCAACGGCAAGTCGTTCCCCGCGACCACGCCGTACTCGTACACCGCCGGCGACAAGATCATCGTCCACTACTACAACGAAGGCCTGATGTCGCACCCGATGCACCTGCACAACCAGAAGGGCACGGTCATCGCGAAGGACGGCTACCTCCTCAACAGCCCGTACGACTTCGACACGATCAACGTCGCACCGGGCGAGCGCTACACGGTGGTCTACGACCTGAAGACCCCCGGCACCTGGGTCTGGCACTGCCACATCCTGAGCCACGTCAAGCGCGCCGACGGGACGATGTTCGGGATGCTCACCGCGGTCATCATCGAGGAGCAGGTCGCATGACACGTGCTCGAGTTCTCGTGCTGGGCGGCAACTTCGCGGGACTGACCGCTGCGCTTGCCGTCCAGCACGAGCTCGACGGCGACGTGGATGTCCATGTCGTCTCCGCGTCGGATCACTTCCTCTTCACCCCCTCGCTCATCTGGCTGCCGTTCGGCAAGCGACGAGCCGAGGACATCACGTTCCCCCTCGCGCCGACCTTCGCCGCCCACGACATCGAGTTCACGCACGCCGCGGCGACGAGGATCGACCTCGACGGCCGCAAGGTCGAGACGACAGCCGGGGTCGTCGACTACGACTACCTCGTGATCGCCACCGGCTCCCGGCCGGACCTCACCACGGTGGCGGGGATCGGCGAGGACGGGCCGGCACACCACATCTCGACGCTCGACGCGGCAACCCGCGCAGGCGTCGGGTGGCGCGCGCTGGTGAAGAACCCGGGCCCGGTCGTCATCGGGGCAGCACAGGGGGCCAGCTGCTTCGGCGCGTCCTACGAGTACCTCTTCAACGTCGCGCACCAGCTCAAGCGTGCAGGGCTCGACGACCGTGTCACCCTCACCTACGTCTCCCCCGAGCCATTCCTCGGGCACTTCGGGATCGGCGGCCTTCCGCACGGAGAGACGCTGCTGCGGACGTTCATGAAGCGCGCCCACATCGAGCATGTGGTCGACACCGGGATCTCGGAGATCGGCGACAGCCGGATCTCGTTGACGAACGGCCGGCGACTCGAGTACCGCTACGCCATGGTCATGCCGCCGTTCCTCGGCCAGCAGGTGATCGCCGACGTCCCGGAGATCGCTGACGACACCGGCTGCGTCCGGGTCCGCGAGACCTATCAGACCAAGACGCGTGACGAGGTCTACGCGGTGGGCGTCGCTGCCGCGGTCGACGTGCCCTGGACCTCCGCGGTCCCCGTCGGGATCCCGAAGACCGGGTTCCCGAGCGAACAACAGGCCCGCGCCGCCGCGCGCAACATCGCGGCGCAGGTGCGGGGCGACGCCCCCGAGGCTCACACGGCCTTCGGCGAGATGCCGGCCGTCTGCATCATGGACGCGGGCAACAACGGCGTCCTGATCCTCGCCGACCGGATGCTCCCGCCCCGCAAGCATGGGGTGATGGTCCCCGGCCCGCAGTCACACGGGCTGAGGGTCGCCTTCGAGAAGTACTCCCTCTGGAAGGCACAACACGGCTACGTCAACCTGCCGTGAGGCAGCAGCGACTCGGCGTCAGCCGCGGCGCGGGCGTCCGCCGCCACCGCCGGGCTTGGCGTTGGAGTTCGAGGAACGGGTGCGGTTGCCGCCGCCACCCGGGCCCTTGCCGTTGCCCGAGGTCGACTTGGTGCGCTGGCGGGTGCGGTTGCCGCCACCACCGTTGCTGTTGCTGCCGTCGCTGGTCGGGCCGTACTGCTTCTTCGGCTTCCCACCCTGCTTGGGCCGGCTCTTCTGCTGGTTGCGGTTGCGCGGCTTGCCCGAGGATCCCGAACCCGTGCCGTGCTCCGGCATGGCGACGTCACCGATGAGGCCACCGAGGTCGCGCTGCAGGGTCGCGAGGTCCTTGCGCTGCTCGGCGGTCGAGAGCGCGACGACACGGCCGTCACGTCCGGCGCGCCCCGTCCGGCCGGAACGGTGGACGTAGTCGGTGTGGGTCGCCGGGATGTCGTAGTGCACGACGAGGTCGACGTCGTCGACGTGGATGCCGCGTGCGGCGATGTCGGTCGCGACGAGCACCTGGACCTGACCGCGACCGAACTGCTCGAGCGCCCGCTCACGCTGGCCCTGCGAACGGTCGCCATGGATCGCGGCAGCCTTCACGCCGGAGGTGCCGAGCTGCTTCGCGAGGCGGTCCGCGCGACGCTTGGTGCGCGTGAAGACGATGACGGAGCCGGAGTCCTTGCAGAGCGACGCGACCATGTGGCGCTTGTCGAGCTGCTCGACCTCGATGAACTTGTGGTCGACGTCGCCGCGCTCCTCGTCGTCCGCAGCAACGCGGTGGACGATCGGGTCGTGCTGGAACTCGCGGACGAGCAGGTCGACCTCGCCCTCCAGCGTGGCGGAGAAGAGCATGACCTGACGGTCACGCGCCGTGGCGTCGATCAGGCGGCTGACCGGGCGGATGAAGCCCATGTCGGCCATGCGGTCGGCCTCGTCGACGACGACGATGTCGACGTCACGCAGGTCGAGCCAGCGACGCTGCACGAGGTCCTCGAGACGGCCCGGGCAGCCGACGATGACGTCGACGCCCTTGTTCAGGCGCGTGCGGTCCTTGTTGATCGAGGTGCCGCCGATGAACGTTGCGACGCTGCGCTGACGCGCGGCGAGCAGCGGACGCAGCTCCTCGGTGATCTGGTTGGCGAGCTCACGGGTCGGGGCGAGCAGCAGGGCGCGCGGACGCTTGGACGTTCCACGACCGACGCGAGCGGCGACCGGGATCGAGAAGGCGAGCGTCTTGCCGGAGCCCGTGGGGGCCTCGCCGGCGAGGTCGCGGCCCTCGAGGGTGTCAGCGAGCGTCTCGGCCTGGATGTCGAACGGGGCGTCGAAGCCGGCCGCGGACAGGATCTTGGCGATCGCGTGGGGAACGCCGAGATCGGCGAAGGTGGGGGTGGTGTCGTTGGACACAGGTACGTACTTCCTCGCCCGAAGGTGGCGGGCGGCTGTGATGGCGCAGCACGATTGCGGCGCCGAGCAGGGCAGGAGGTCGGCCCGAGCGACGATGTCGCGGGCAGGCGCCAGACAGGCGCGGTGATTCGGAGGGGGTTCGGTCAGTGGGAACGAACCCTCAAGAACTCCGGGGACACTCCCTCGCACACGAGGTGCGAACACGGCAAAGACTACCGCACGGCTCCCGTCGGCTGCACAGCCGAACGGACAACCTCGCTGGGCGCGCGCCGCTCACCAGCCGTTGTGGCTGAAGTGCATCCAGTCCTTGGCGCTCTCCCAGTCGCCGCCCCACTCCCAGCCGATGTCGGCGAACGCCTGGACCACGGGGTGGTCGGCGGTCAGCATTCCACGTCGGACCCAGCTGCGGTCGAGGTAGTGCTGCGACATCGCCGGGACGAGGCGCGGGCTGCGGTTCGCCGAGACCTTGATGTAGGGGTTGTGGAACGGGTTGAGGTCGATCGCCAGGCCCGACGCGTGCTCGGACCACCGGCTGCTGGACACCGTCGAGCGACAGGCGTACGCCCCGCTGCCGTTGCCGTCTCCGCCGACCGGCTCGCCTGCCGCCCTGCTCGCGGCGACCTCGGTGGAGATGTCCGAGGGGGCGACGATGCGCAGCTGCTCGATCGGGTACTCGACCTCGAACGCCGTCCGGAAGACGTCGACGATCCCCGTCGCGTACCGGGCGTGCACGATCAGCTCGCCGGTGTGGACGTTGCCCTCGAAGCCCCAGTGACTGACCGTCAGGTGGCGGAGATCTTCCCGTGCCACCGGGCAGCCCTCGTGCCAGGTCGACCGCGCCACGACCTCGTCGGAGAGCGGCTCGTTCGTGAAGTGGTAGGCCTCGGCCGGCGGTGGCGGCAGCGGCGCCGTCATCGTCGCGAACTCGCGCTCGGCGAGCTCTGGTCGCGGGACGTGCAGCTGCGACGCAGGGTCGCGTTCCCCGATCGGGAGGTGCCCCAGCCACGACGGTGGCACGAACTTCTCCGCGACGGCACGACCGAACTGGTCGACGGCGGCCGGCGGCATGAGCGTCACGGACGGAGCGACGGTCTGGACGACGGCGTCGCGGATCGGGGCCCGACGGGCCCGTACGGTGGATGTGAGCGCGATCGGCGCCTCGGGCTGGACGGTCTGGGCGTGGACGGCGGCGCCGCCAGACGCCATCGGCGACATCGACAGGAGCCCGGCGACGACCACCGCGGCCGGTCGCATGCGGTTGCGGACCCAGAGGGCTTGCTCGAACCGCCGATGCTTCGGCGATCGTTTCGGCGTTGGACGCACGGCGCGCTTCTCCTCGGCGGCCGTCGGCCGGCCGTCAGGGATCACGTCGGCCGGGAGTCCCCCTGCGTTCAGTGGTTCAGCGCGTTGTCCGGCCGCGGGCAGTGAGCGCTGGCCGGTCAGCCAGCGTCATGCGCCCACGCCGTACAGCGGCCAGATCATCGTGGCGACCACGAGCGTGGCTGTCACGCCGGCCACGTCCAGCGGGATGCCAGCACGGAGGATCTCGGCCGGAGTGAACAGCTCCGTCGAGTACGCGAGCATCGTCGGTGGTGTGCCGATCACCAGCGCGAAGTCGACCGACGACGCGATCGCGATCACCACCACGAGGATGGTCGGATCGAGGCCGAGGACCGCGGCCAGCGGGATCGCGAGCGGGATGAGCATCGCCGCCGTGGCGGTGTTGGAGGCGGCGGTGGTCATGACGAGCGCCGCAACCGCGACCACCGCGATGGCCACGGGATCGGGCAGGTCTGCGGCGGCTCCCAGCAGCGTTGCGGCCCAGTCGGCGACACCGGTGCTCGTCAGGAACAGCCCCAGGGTCAGGCCGCCGCCGAACGTCAGCAGGGTCGGCCAGGAGATGCGTCCGAGATCCTCGGGCAGCACGTGGCCGAGCAGCAGCAGCACGATGGCCCCGGCGAGCGCCACGATCCCGGTGTCGACGCCGTGCCAGCCGGCGGTCAGCCAGATCAGGGCCACGAGCACGAGCACGCCGACGACCTCGAGCTCGCGACGGCCCATCCGGGCGGCAGCCTGCGCCTCGTCGCGCGCGACCTGCTGGGCGAGGTGAAACCTCCCGAGGTCCACGTCGACCGCCATGCGACGCCAGAGGTGCACGCCGATCAGCGGCAGCAGGAGCATGAGCACTGGCAGGCCGTAGGCGAACCATTCCAGGAAGGTGATCCGGCGACCGGTGAAGGAGCCGAGGAACTCGATCGCCAGCAGGTTGGCCGGCGTGCCGATGGCGCTGCCCACGCCGCCTGCCGTCGCCGCGTACGCGATGCCGAGGACGGTCGCACGCTGGTACGTCGTGCTGCCCAGCGGCTTCGTGACCGCGAGAGCGATCGGGATCAGCAAGGCGACCGCGGCGGTGTTCGACATCCACATCGACAGGAACGCCGACGTTCCCAGCATGGCCGCGAACAGCATCCGGGGCCCACCGGTGGCCCGCGCCACGAGGGTGCGCGCGATGCGTTGGTCGAGCCCGACGCGGCGCATGGCCTCGGCCATCAGGAATCCGGCGAAGAACAGCGCGATGATCGGGTGGAAGAACGGAGCCAGCGCCTCGGTGGCGGACCCGACGCCGCCGACGACGAGGGCCACCGGAACGATCAGCGACGTCACGAACAGCGGGATCACACCGCTGGCCCAGAGCACGATCACCAGCCCGAGCATGGCGAGCGACACCCCGGCGCCCCGGGTCGGGCGTCGGCCACCCACGAGCGCTTCGGAGGCCTCGTCCCAGTGGGTCACCGGGATCAGCTCTTGTCGGCCATCAGGAAGGAGGAGCTGGACGGTGACCTCCTCGAGCGAGAGCCGAAGGACCTCATCTGCACGACGAACCTGAACCACCAACTCCAGGCGTCCGTCGACCGGGGCCCCGTCGGGCAGCTCGACGCGGATCACGTCGGAGCCGACGGTCCGCTCCGCCACGACGGGAGCGTCGTCTCCGAGCTCGACCACCACGGGGTCCGCTGCCTCGCCCCGGAGCTGCACCACCAGCGACCCCGACCCGGTCGGCCAGTCGTGCGGCGCCACCAGCGCGCCCACGACGGCGAACAGCACCGCGAGGAGCAGGAAGAACGAGCGCCACCGGCTCGAGCCGAGCTGTTCCATGACCCCTCCTCTGGCTCACTGACTCGACATGTCCGCGAGACGCAGCCTCCGATGAATGCTGCGAAGCGCTCAGTGCTTCTGGGCGTCGAACCACGTGGGACCGGAGGCCCAGTCCACATCCAGGGGGACGGCGAGGTCAGCGACGCCGGACATCGCAGCAGAGACGATCTCGGTCACGGCGTCGAGCTCGTCGTCCGGGCACTCGAGGATGACCTCGTCGTGAACTTGCAGGATCAGCTGCGAGCGCAGGCCGGCCTGGTCGACGGCGTCCTGCACCGCGATCATCGCGAGCTTGATGATGTCCGCGGCGGTGCCCTGGATCGGGGCGTTCAGCGCCATCCGCTCAGCCATCTGGCGACGGTTGCGGTTGTCCGACATCAGGTCCGGCAGATACCGACGACGGCCGAACATCGTCGTCGTCCAGCCGGCCCGGGTCGCGTCGACGACCGCGAGGTCGAGGAAGCGCTTGATGCCGGGGAAGCGCAGCATGTACGCGTCGACGATCTCGGCGGCCTCGCTCGGCGGGATGCCGATCTGCTGGGACAGGCCGAACGGCGTGAGCCCGTACGCAAGTCCGTAGTTGATGGCCTTGGCCCGGTCACGCAGCGCCCCGTCGACCTCCGACGGCTCGAGGTCCCACACCTTCGCCGCCGTGGTGACGTGGATGTCCTCGCCGCCGAGGAACGCCTCGAGCAGGCCCTCGTCGCGCGACAGGTGCGCCATGACGCGCAGCTCGATCTGGGAGTAGTCGGCGACGAACAGCTGGTCGAAGCCCTCCCCCGGTACGAACGCCTTGCGGATCTCGCGGCCCTCCGCGCGGCGCACGGGGATGTTCTGCAGGTTCGGGTCGCTCGAGGACAGACGCCCCGTCGCCGCGACCGTCTGCGACAGCGTCGTGTGGATGCGCCCGGTCTCCGCGTCGACGAGCTTCGGCAGCGCGGTGACGTAGGTGGACAGGAGCTTCGTGACCTCGCGCCACTCGAGCACCGCGGTGACGATCGGATGGGCGTCGGCGATGTTGGCCATCTGCGTGGCGTCGGTCGACCAGCCGGTCTTGATCTTCTTCGTCTTCGGCAGCTCGAGCTCGACGAACAGCACCTCCTGGAGCTGCTTGCCGGAGCC
>RCMY010004466.1_pt1 | contig 12101 bp, 10 predicted proteins | sample 2041341 | NCBI WGS metagenome assembly RCMY01 (sample SAMN09708234, study PRJNA481090) | Marine sediment metagenome, whole genome shotgun sequencing project.
CCGCAAGCCGGGAGAAGCGGCACGCGCAGTCGCTGCCGCTTGGTCAATTACCTATTGCCACGCAGCCCTATTTTAGCGCACCTAAGCCCAAACGCCCCCCGAAAGGAGCCTGCCCCATGGAACGCAACATCGCGCTCGTCGCATTATTCGCCGCACTGATCGCCGCCTTGGGGCTAATCCCGCAGGTTACGCTGCCCTTCGGCGTGCCGATCACGGCGCAAAGCCTTGGGGTGATGCTGTGCGGTACCGTTCTGGGCGCGAAACGCGGCACGATGGCTGTGCTGCTCTTTATGTTGCTGGTATGCCTCGGCCTGCCTCTTTTGTCTGGCGGGCGCGGCGGCCTTGGCGTGATCGTATCGCCGACTGGTGGCTTTTTCATCGCCTTCCCGGTTGCCGCGTTTGTTGCGGGCCTCATCACGCAAAGCTGGCGCAGCGTGCCGCTGGCTGTCTCGGCAGGGGTCGCAGCGGCGGTGGGCGGGATCGTCCTCTATATCTTTGGCATCATAGGGCTGGCCCAAGTGCTGGACAAAACGCTGGGCGAGGCCGCGTTGCTGGTCACGGCCTTTATCCCCGGCGACGCGGTCAAGGCGGTGCTTGCAGGTCTCATCACTTCGGCGCTCTACCGCGCGCGTCCGCGTGCGGTGCTATCACGCGCCTAGGCGATGGTGCTCAGGCGATGTGACACAGCCGGAACGCATCGTAAATCGCGGCATGCACGTTGCGGCTGGCCTGCGCGTCCCCGATGCGGTGCAGCTGGTAGCCGACCCTGTCCATAGGTTGCGGGCGCCGCGCGATTAGCGCGTCCACGTCCGTGACGCCGTCATTGCCCGCCGCGCCGCGCAAGGCCGCGAACATCTCACTATCCGGCACGGTGCCCATGTCGACGATCACCTGATCGACGTTCATCTGCACCTCGGCATGTGTCAGCTCGTTCAGGAGGGTCGCTGTCAGTCGGTTGTCCGCCCGCGCAACTGACACCAGCCGCAAGTCGGGCATCGCCGCAAGCCCGGCGCGCGAAAACTCCGTGCGCCAGCGGGTCGTCTCAGCATAGGTCAGATCCTGCGCCAGCCCGGGGTCGATCGTGGTAAATGCCACCTCGGCACCAGCATCATGCGCCAGTTTGGCGGCCATGGGCGCGGGGTGGCGGCCTGTGCCGTCCCACACCAGCACCCTACCTTCGGGCTTGGCCTGACCGCCGATGACATCCCACGCGGACATCACCAGATCGGCGCCTGCGCCGAATTCTGTTTGCGGCAGGCCCCCGGTGGCGAGGATCACCAAATCGGGGTTTAACGCCTCGATATCGGCGGCCTCCATGTAGGCGTTGTAGAGGACGCTAACGCCTGCGCGCTCCAGCTCGGCCAGCCGCCAGTCTATGATACCCGATAGATCGCGACGCCAGCCGGTGGCGGCCAGCACCAACTGCCCCCCTGGCTGCGCTGCGGCCTCGTGCACGCTGACATCATGCCCGCGCAGAGCCAAGACGCGAGCCGCCTCAAGGCCGCCAGGGCCAGCGCCGACGACAACGGCACGGCGCCTACGCTCGGCTGGTTTCACGTCGTGCGGCAGCAGTGTCTCGCGACCAGTGACGGCGTTATGCAGGCATTTGGGTCTGTATTGCGACTGGCAATGCTGCGCGCCGACGCATGGCCTGATGCGGTCCTCTTGCCCCGCCGCCAGCTTGGCCACCAGATGTGGATCGGCGATCTGCGCGCGTGTCATTCCGGCCATGTCCAGATGCCCCGCCGCCACCGCATGCCGGGCCGACGCAAGGTCGGATATGCGCGCCGCGTGGAACACCGGCAGGCCGACCTCGCGCTTGAACCGTCCGACGTTTTCGACCCACGGCGCGATAGGCGTGCCAATTCCCGGCATATTCTCCATCACCAAGGCGCGCATGGTGTCCATCGAGCCGTAGATGGCGTTAAAGAAATCGACACCGCCCGCCGCCTGCAGGATCTGCGCGGCGCGCACGCTTTCCTCGGACCGCAGCATTCCATCTGGCCCTTCGTCCACGACCCAGCGGATGCCGATGACGAACGCGTCGCTTGTGGCCTCGCGCATTGCCTCATGCACCATCAGGGTAAAGCGTATCCGGTTTTCCAACGAGCCGCCGAATTCGTCAGTGCGCAGGTTCGTGCGGGGCGACAGGAACTGGCCCAGAATATGCCCGCCGGTTAGCGTCTCGATCCCGTCGAGACCACCCTCCTCGCAGCGTTTGGCGGCGGCGGCGTAGGCCGCGATCACGCGGTCTATGTCGTGGCGGTCCATCTCGCGCGGGATGGCGCGGTGCAGCGTTTCGCGCAGCGCCGAGGGGGCGATGGCAGGCATCCATTCGTCTTGATAGGGGTCAGCACGGCGGCCCAAGTGAGTGATCTGGCACATCAGAGCCGCGCCGTTTTCGTGCATCCGGTCTGAGAATTTTTGCAGATGCGGGATGATCCCGTCGTCGCCCACGTTCAACTGGCTAAAGATGTTGGGGCTGTCCGCCGCGACATTGGACGAGCCGCCGAACATCGACAGGCCGATACCGCCGCGCGCCTTTTCGGCGTGATAGGCTTGATAGGCCTCCTGCGGATAGCCGCCCACCTGTAGCCCGCACGCGTGGCTGGTCGACATGATCCGGTTGCGGATCGTTAGGCCGCGGATTTGCAGCGGTTGCAGCAGTGGATCGCGGGTTTTGGGGCTGGGCGTATCCTTCATGGGGTGTCCTTTCAGACTTCATCTGGCCGGGTAAAGGGATGCGCTGTGCGGGTTAGCCCGCCATCTACGCGGATATTTTGCCCGGTGATGTAGGTGGCGTTCTCACCAGCGAGAAAGGCGGCGACGGCCGCGATTTCCTCGGGCCTGCCGGGGCGGCCTACGGGGACGTGGGCGGCGACCTCGCGCAGCCGCTCGGGCGTGTATTTGGCGCGCAAGGCGTCCGTCATGATATAGCCGGGCGCGACGGCGTTGACGGTGACGCCGTGATGCGCGACCTCGGCGGCCAGCGCTGCGGTCATGCCGTCCAGTCCGAACTTCGACGCGCAATAGGCGGTGTTGCCGGGATTGCCGAGCGCGCTCCAAATCGAAGTGATACTGACGATGCGGCCCCAGCCCTGCGACATCATATGTGGCAGGCACGCGCGGGTCAGAGTGTATGGGCCGGTGAGGTTGGCTGTCATCATCTGTGCCAGTGTTTCGACATCCGTGTCGACCATCGCGCCCTTGATATTGATACCGGCGTTGTTGATCAGGATATCGGGTTTCAAGGTATCCGTGACCTCCGTACAGGCGCGCTGCAGTGAGGCTGGATCGTGGTAATCCAGCTGCATATAGCCGATTTTTGCGTCCAGCCCTTCGGGTCTCGCGTCCGCACGCCCGGTTATAGTGCAGGCATGGCCCGCCGTCGCGAGCGCCGCCGCGATTGCCGCGCCGATGCCGGTACCTGCGCCTGTGATCAGGGCTGTGCGGCTCATGGCGCATCCTCGTAGAGATAGCAGGCCGTGCGATGCGCGGGCCCGGTGCGGCGGGCATCCGGATGTACCTTTGCGCAGACCTCCATGGCGTGGCGGCAGCGGCCCAGATAGCGGCAAGCGCGGGTATCGTCGCGCAGCGGGTTATAGATGTCGCGCGTGCTGGCCCCGGCATGTCGCCCCTTGTCGAGCGTGCCCAGAAGCTCTTGCGTATAGGGGTGCCGGGGGTCCGCATAGACGGCCCGCGTCGGTCCGACCTCTAGCAGCTTACCGAAATACATGATCGCGATGCGGTCGCATAGGAAGCGGGCGACGTGCAGGTCGTGGGTGACAAATACGATGGTTAGATCATGCGTGTCGCGCAGACGTTTCAGCAGGTTCAGGATCTGCGCGCGCACTGATACGTCCAGCTTGCTGACAGCCTCGTCGGCGAACAGCACCTTGGGCTGCGTTGCCAGCGCCCGCGCAATGGCGGCGCGTTGCAGCTGCCCGCCTGACAGCTCATGGGGAAAGCGATCTTTAAACTGCGCGCCGAGGCCCACATCGACCAACAGCGCGTCGATGTCGCTGTCCATATCTTTCTTTCCAGCCAGCCCATGCAGGCGCAGTGGAATTGCTAGCGCTTGGGCGACCGTATGGCGCGGGTTCAGCGAGCTGAGCGGATCCTGAAACACCATCTGCATCGCGCCGCTGCTAAGATCCAGTGGCGCGCCATCTAGCGTGACGGTGCCGCTCGCCATGGGATGCAGGCCAAGCGCTGCCTTGCAGATAGTCGTCTTGCCGCTGCCGCTTTCCCCGACGACGCCGAGGATTTCGCCGCGGCTGACGGCCAGATCAACATGATCGACGGCGTTAAAGACTGTGCTGCGGCCCCGAAGTTGCGAGATCAGCCCTGTCCCGGTGGCAAAGCTAACTACGACATCGTCAAAGCGCAGGAACGGGTCTGCGGGGGCGGTATGCGTCGCGGCGTTCATGATTGCACCCCGGCGCGGTCGGCTTTGATGCAGCGCACTTCGCCGTGGCCCGGCACATGGTGCAGCGGGATCGCGTGATCGCACGCGGCCTCGTGCAGTGGGCAGCGCGGGGCAAATCGGCAGCGATTTTCGGGCCATTGCCCGGTGCCGACCTCGCCCGCGATTTCGGTCAAGGTGTCAACATCGCCCTCCAGCTCGCGCGCGGTCTGAACGAGCCCTTGGGTGTAGGGGTGGCGGGGCCTCTGCATCAGCGCCTCGGTCGCGCCCTGCTCTACGATTTGGCCGGCATACATCACGACGATGCTGTCGCTGATCTGCTCGGCGATGGTCATATCGTGGGTGATAAAGATGAAGGACGCATCGACCTCGCGGCGCAGCTTGTCAAAGAGGTCAATGATCTGCCGCTCTACCAGATTATCAAGGTTCGTCGTAGGCTCGTCCGCGACAATCAGCGACGGGCGCGCGAACATCACCAGTGCGATCAGGCAGCGTTGCAGCATCCCGCCGCTCAGCTGGTGGGGGTACTTGCGCAGCGTGGTTTTCGGATCGGCGATATCGACCTGCCTCAGCGCCTCGGCCGCGTCCTGCATGATGTCGCCATGCCCGGCGGGGTGGCGGCGCCCGGCGGCGGAGAAGTGCCAGCCGATGGTTTTTACGGGATTGAAACTGCCCACCGGGTCCTGAAAGATCATGGCCAGTTCGCCACCGCGTAGCGCGTCGAATTCGGCGGCTGGAAGCGTTGCAATATCGCGCCCCTTATAGAGGATGTGATCGGCCTTCAACGATCCGGCGGCGGGCAGCAGGCGCAGCAGCGCCTTTGACGTCACGGTCTTTCCCGATCCGCTCTCTCCGATGAGGCCCAGCACCTTGCCATGCTCGAGCGTGAAGCTGATATCTGATGATACCGGCAGATTGCCCGAGCCAAGTCGGAAGCTGACGTTCAGGTTTTTCACATCGAGTAGCGGCACGCTCATGCGTCCCTCGCTTTCAGTCGCGGGTCGGCCAGATCACGCAGGCCGTCACCCAGCAGGTTCAGCGCCAATAGCGCGATGGTCACGGTGAGGCCCGTCATGGTCAGCACCCATGGCGCGCGGCGGAAATACTCCTGCCCGTCGGCCATGATGACGCCCAAGGACGGCGTGGGCGGCTGCACGCCGAGGCCGATAAACGACAGGCCGCTTTCGATCACGATGCCAAAGGCGACGGCGATGCTGGCCTGCACCAATATGGGCGCTGAAATGTTTGGCAGTATCTCGCGGAACAAAATGCGCGTTGTGCTTTGCCCCATGACCTGCGCGGCTTGAACGTAGGCGTCGCCGCGCACGATTTCGGTCGTGTTGCGGGTGATGCGGGCAAAGATGGGTAGGTAGACCAGCATGATCGCCAGCGCCACGTTGGTCACGCCAAAACCGAGCGCGACCATGAGGAAGAGGGCCAACACAAAGGCGGGGAAGGCAAAGAAAAGATCGACGACGCGCATCACGATTGCATCGAACCAGCCGCCGAGGTAGCCGGCAAAAAGGCCCGCCGTGATGCCGATGCACATCGCCGCCAGCACGCCCGAGACGGAGATCAGCAGCGATATGCGCGCCCCCTCCATCACGCGGGCCAGCACGTCACGGCCAAGGCTGTCGGTGCCGAACGGGTGCGACCACGATGGCGGCTTTAGGACGGCGGTGAAATCGAACGCGCCGCTGCCCCATGGCGAGATAATCGGCCCTATGGCGATGATAAGCAGGAAGAGCGCGGTAATGGTCGATCCGGCGAGCGCCGCGCGGTTTTGCATGAGGATTTTCAGTTTCATGATGCTACCTCGCGCGCCGCGGGTCGAGCGCAGCGCAGATCAGATCGACGACGTAATTGACGCCCAGAACGATGGCCAAGAACATCACCGCGCAGGCCTGCACGACGAAATAGTCGCGCGCAAAAGCCGCCTCGACCATCAGCGAGCCGACACCGTTGACGCCAAAGATCCGCTCGATGATGACGACGCCGCCCAGTAGGTAGCGGATCTGCAGGCCGATCACGACGATGAACGGGATCACCGAATTGCGGAAAACGTGATGAACGAACCGAAAGCGCCCGGAATGGCCCAGCGATTTGGCGACGGTCACATGCTCACGGTCCAGATTTTCGATCAGCGAGGTGCGCAGCGTGCGGGTGAACACGGCCGCCATCGGCGCGGCGATTGCGAGCGCCGGAAGAAAGCCGGAGTGAAGCGCGCCTACGATCGACTCCGATGCCGGGATGAAGCCGTAAGAGGGAAAGAGGCCGAGGCCGATGGACAGGCCCAGGATCAGCATATAGCCGAACCAGAAGTCTGGCATCGACACACCAAGGACCGCCAGCGACGTGGCGCCCGTGTCGATGAAATTGCCGCGATTGACAGCGGCCAGGGTGCCGAGGATCAGCGCCAGAACGACCGCGATGCTCATGGCATATAGCCCGATAAAGATGGTGTTTGGCAGGCGAAAGGCCAGCAGCTCGCCTATGTCTGCGCCCGAAGATACCGACAGAGACTGGCCGAAATCAAACCGCAGGATACCGCCCAGCCAATCGAAATACTGCGCCAGTAGTGGCGCGTCTAGCCCCCTCTCGGCGTTGAAGTTGGCGATCGTTTCGGGCGTCGCGAAGTCACCCAGCACCACCAGCGCCGGATCGCCCGGCGCGGCCTTCATCACGAAGAACACGACGACCGTGCCGACCAGCATGGTGATCAGCGCGCCGCCGAGGCGTGTTAGGAAATATTTCAGGCCAGAGGGCATTAAGGCGTCTCTCACTTGGGTAGGGATGCCCCGCGCACATGGGCGTGAGGCATCTTTCTTATCGCAAGATCAGCAGTCCTTGACTTCGGCCAGCTGCGCTCCGAAGCCCGAATAGGGACGTTGCACGAAACCCTGCACCTTGGGCGCCAGCAGGTTATGCACGTTGCTCTCAAAGCAGGGCAGGACTGGGCAATCCTTGATCGCCAGCGCCTCTGCTTGGCGATAAAGCTCGCCTCGCGGGCCCAGATCCAGCGTGCGACGGGCGTCCTCCAGCAGGGCGTCAACCTGCGCGTTCGAGTACTTCTCGTAGTTGCGCGACCCATCGGTGTGATAGATCTCGAATGCGTATTCGTCCGGATCGATCAGGCCCAGCCAGCCCCAGATTGACGCCTGAAAATCGCCTGCCTGCTTGCGCTGGTAAACCGTGCCGCTATCGGACACCTCGACCGTGAAGTTCACGCCCAGCACTTGGTTGACCTGCAGCACGAACACCTCGGCAAAACGCTTCCACCAGCCGGAGCCCCATGTCAGCACGGTCGCCTCGGTGCCGGGCCCGTATTTGGACAGCGCCAGCTCCTTTAGTGCCTCCTCGGGGTTCATCATCGTTTCGGCGGGTGCATTCTGGGTCGCGGCCCACGAGATTGAGTTGGGCACGACGCCGTTCGCGGTGCGGCCCTCGCCAAAGAGGACGACGTCAACCATGGCCTGGCGGTCGAACGCCATCGAAACGGCGCGGCGGAAATGCACGTCATCAAAGGGCGCCACTGCATTGTTGACGCTGACAAAGCGGGTGTTGGTGCCGGGTGCCTTCAGCACCTGAACGCGGTCGTCCTTTTCCAGATCGGGTATGTCCGCGAAGGGTGCCGTGCTGGTCAGATCGATGCTGCCGCCCAGAAGGGCGGTAACGCCTGCCGATTCCTCGGCAATCAGGGGGATTTCGACGATATCGACCATGGGCAGGCCGTCCTCGAAATACTCGGTGTGCTTGGCCAGCGTGAGCGACGCGCCGGGCTGATACTCGGTCAGCTTGAAGGGGCCGGTGCCAACCGGATTGGTCGCAAAATCGTCAGGCGTGCCGTCCTTGAGCAGGTGCATCGGGACGATCTGGCTGCCTGTGCGTGTGTTTGTCAGATAGCTCAGCATCGGCGCAAAGGGCTCGGCTGTCTCGATCTCGACGGTGTAGGCGTCGGGCGTGCGAATGTCCGAAATAGGCGCAAATTTCGACTGGTGGGGCGAAGCGGTGGCATCATCGCGCAGCCGGTCCAGCGTAAATTTGACATCCGCCGAGGTCATCTCGACCCCGTCGTGGAATTTCACGCCCTCACGCAGCTTAAACCGCAGGACCGTTGGGCTGACGCTCTCATAGCTTTCGGCCAGATCGGGGACAATATTCATGCCCTCGTCGAATTTCAGCAGGCAGTTGAATACGCCCCAAACGACGTAGGATTCGGGGATCAGGGTCATCTGCGCCGGGTCCAGCGTGTTGATCACGTTGAAGCCGGTGATGCCAGCGCGCAGCGTGCCGCACGCGGCCTCGGCGCGGCCGGCCCAGAGGGGCAGCATCGCCAGCGTGGTTGCGGCAGCGCCTGATTTCAGGATCGCCCTGCGGCTAATTCTGCGGCTGATATTGCTTGGTTTTGTCATTGTCAGTCCTCCCTTTTTGTTATCGTTTTATTTGGTTCGGTTTGGCCCGGTAGCCCGAACAGACGCTCGGTCTGCGCGACAAAGCGGGCCAGTTCCTCGGCGCGCTTGGTGCCCGTCCAGCCCAGCTCTTCGGCCATGACGTCCGCGACGGATGCGGCCTCGTTATGGGTAAAATCGTGGCGCAGTCCTGCGCCGCTGCGCCGGTACAGGACGCCCATAAGGGTGCGGGCATGTTCATACAGCACCGCGCCGCGCACATCAGCGATAGTATAGTCGATGCCAGGTGCGATGCGGGGGGAATTCGCATTCTCCATCGGCATTCTTGGCGCATAGTCCAACACACGGCTTTGCCCGCCAGGCGCCAGAGACGCTTGCAGTTTGCGCGTGACCTCGCGGCCCGCGTCGCGATGGCTCATCACGGGGGCGGCGGTCATGGCATAAACGCCGTCGAGGCCGTCTTGGCCCAGATCGTGCAGGACGCGGCTGCGGTTGCCCTTGGGATGCGCCGGATCGTAGGTCAGCGGGCGCACCCCGGCCCATGTGCGCAGGACGCTCGCGCGCGTGACGTTCAGGCCGGGAAAGAGCGCCGCCGTTTCAGATAGCAGAAATTCCATGTCGGCTGCGTCGACATGGATATCGTCGGGATCGCCGTCATAGGCCGTCTCAGTCGGGCCGATGTAGTGGTGGTCGTGCCACGGGATGCAATAGAACGGCTCGCCCGCACTGTTGATCGTGGTGATGCCTTGGCCGCGATACTGATCTGGCAGCTGGATCACGATATGCGCGCCTTTTGTGCCAAAGATGCGGCGCTGCGCCTTTTGGCCACTGCTGCCCAGCACCCGGTCGATCCAGATGCCGGCCATCGTCATCACCCGCCGTGCGCCAACTTGGGCGCGCGTGCCGCTGCGGCCCTCCAACGTGACTTTACGGACGCCGCCTTGGGCATCGCCCAGAGTTGCGTGGGTATAGTTCAGCGTGGTCGCACCTGCATCCTCGGCGTCGAGGATCGCGTCGATGCAGACCCGTTCGGGCCAGTTGAATTGATACTCGGTAAAGCGCGCGGCAGCCTTCAGCTGATTATGCCGGGCAAGGGCGGCGACTATGGGGTGTGCCAGCGCCGCGTCATGGCTCAATCGCTGATAGTCCAGCGGCACGTCGTTTGGCGCAAGCCGATTGAGCAAGCCAAAGGCAAGGTCGGTCTGCCATGGGCTGTAGGGCCCATCCTCGTATATGGGAAAGAAAAAGTCGATAGGGCGCACACGTTGCGGCGCGGTAAGCACCATCTCGCGCCGCTCGCGCATAGCCGCGCGGGCCATTCGCAGCGACGTCAGAAATCTGCCGGGATGCCGCGCGAAATAGCGCATCGGCTGCGGCGCCTCGAAGTAGCGCAATCCGCAATGCAAGAGGCGGCTGGAGCGGCTGGTGGAGCCTGAGGCGAAATCATCCTTTTCCGCCAAGAGGACAGAGTATCCCGCCGCTGCCGCCTCGCGGGCGGAGCTGGCACCGATGATACCGCCCCCGACGATCACCACGTCAAAGGTGCGGCCATCCAGAGCTGCCAGATCGCCAGTCTTAATTACAGGTGCATCCATATGCCGTAGCATGAGTGGTACACGCCATCCGGTCAAATACCCGGCGGTTCGGAAGCTATGACTAAATGTTATACCGCCAGCAGCGCGTCGATCCCGGCCACCAGCCTGATGCGATGGGCGCGCAGCACTGTCAGAAATTCGCCGGCCACGCGCGATCGCGGTTGGTGGCGCGGATAAAGGATGCCAACGTGAAACATTAGCTCGGGCGCGAAGCGGCGAAAGACGACGCCGCCACCTGTATGGCCCGACGCGGTAAACAGATCGATCAGCCCTATCCCCTGACCGCGCCGCACCATCGCGCAGACGCCGGCTGCATATGTCGTCTCGCACAGGATCTGGGGCACCGCGCCCGCATCGGCCAGCGCGGTGTCCATCAGCCGCCGCGCGACAGTCTCGGGGCTGAGGCTGACCATCCGCTCGCCGTGCAGATCGGCGGGGGTGATAACCTCGCACGCGGCAAGCCTGTGATCCTCGGGCAGGGCCATGACATAGGGCAGCTCGCAGAAATTCTCACGCTCGATACCTGCACGCTCGAACGGAAATTCCGCGATGCCCAGATCGACCTGCTGCGACGATACCCACTCCTCGACCCGCATCGAGAGTTGCAGGTCATAGCGGATCTTGATTTCGGGTTGCACCGTCTTGAACGCGGTGATCGCGTCGGGCAGGAAAGTCAGGCCAAGGGCTGGCATCGACGCGATGTGCAGGCTGCCGCGCCGCCCCTGTTTGATATCCTCGGCGGCCGAGGTCAGGCGGTTATAACTGGCAAATGCGCGCTGCAATTCGGCGTAGAACAGACGTCCCTCCGCCGTGGGAACCATGCGCCCGCTGCGCCGGTCGAACAGCGCCAGGCCCAGTGACGCCTCCAGCGCGTCAATCAACCGGCTGACGGCGGGCTGCGAGATACCCATGATCTCAGCGGCCCCGCTGGCGGTGCCCGTTACCATCGTTTCGCGAAAGGCCGTAAGTTGCCGCCAGCGCATTGCTATCCTGCCTGTCCGTAAGCTTTTCTGTGAGCTTGTGAGTGCGCCTCAGATAAGGCCACGGCGCACCGGATTTGTCCATATCGGGGTGCGCTTCGGCATAGGTTCCAATGGACATTCGGCACGCCTGCTGCTTAATTCGCGCCATAATCGCGAGGGATGGGCGCAGACGGCGCCCGCAACCCCCGCGTGATCCGACATAATTGGGAGGTTTTTATATGGATCGTCGTTCCTTTATCCGCGCGGGCGCTATTGGCACCGCTGCGACTGCACTGGCCGCCCCGGCCATCGCGCAGGGCAATATTACGTGGCGCATGGTCACCACTTGGCCCAAAAATTTCCCCGGCCTCGGTGTCGGCGCACAGCGCCTCGCCGACCGGATCACTGCCGCTTCAGGTGGCCGCCTGACGGTACAGGTCTATTCCGCCGGCGAGCTTGTTCCACCATTGCAAAGCCTGGACGCCGTCATCGACGGCACCGCCGAGATGAGCCACGGCGCCGCCTACTACTGGCAGAATAAATCGCCCGCCCTGTCGTTTTTCACTGGGGTGCCTTACGGCATGACCACGGCTGAGCTGACCGCATGGGTCCGCTTCCTTGGCGGTCAGGAAATCTGGGACGAGATCTATGACCAGTTCGGCGTCCAAGGCTTCTTGTCGGGCAACACCGGCAACCAGACCGGCGGCTG
>RCMY010004467.1_pt1 | contig 12101 bp, 12 predicted proteins | sample 2041341 | NCBI WGS metagenome assembly RCMY01 (sample SAMN09708234, study PRJNA481090) | Marine sediment metagenome, whole genome shotgun sequencing project.
GAGCGACTCGCCGACGCAGCATGCGTGCCGTTCGAGGCGTACCTCGAGTTGGTGCGGGGCTCGGTCGAGAACGTCGCCGAACGCGGCCCCAGACAAGCGCTGACCGGTCCGGTCGCCCGAGGCGATGAGGCGACCATCAACCGCCATCGAGGTGCCCTCGATCCGTCCGAGCTCGAGCTCTACGATCAGCTCGTTCTCGCCGCCCGGAGGCTCCTCCGTGGTTGAGGTTCGGGAACTCGGGACAATCGCCGAGGTCCGTGCGGTGCTCGACGCGGCGCGGGCGGCCGGGCGGAGCATCGGCTTCGTGCCGACGATGGGGTTCCTCCACGCCGGCCACCGATCGTTGATGCGCGCGTCGGTCGCGGCGAACGACGTATCGGTCGTGTCGATCTTCGTGAATCCGCTGCAGTTCGCGCCCGACGAGGATCTCGACGCCTATCCCCGCGACATCGCCGCAGACACGGCGATGTGCGAGAGCGAAGGGGTCGACTACGTGTTCGTTCCTTCCGTCGAGGAGATGTACCCGCTGGGCCACCCGATTTGGACCACGATGCACGTCGGGACCATCAGCGAGCCGTTGGAGGGTCGCCACCGACCGACCCACTTCGACGGTGTCGCCACCGTCGTTGCCAAGCTCTTCAGCATCGTCGGCGCCTGTCGTGCCTACTTCGGTGAAAAGGATTGGCAGCAGCTCGCAATCGTTCGCCGTCTCGCGCTCGACTTGTCCATCCCGGTCGAGGTCGTCGGTTGTCCCATCATCCGAGAGGTAGGTGGCCTCGCGATGTCGAGTCGCAACGTGTACCTCACCGACGCCGAGCGCGAGCAGGCGATGATGCTCAACCTCGCGCTACGGCGGGGCATCGAGCTGATCGAGGCAGGGGAGCGCAATCCGGCGACGGTCGTAGCGACCATGACCGACATGATCGAGAAGCAACCGTCGGCGCAGATCGACTACGTGGCTGCGGTGGACGCTGCATCGCTGCAGGTCCCGGAGCGACTGGCGGGTGAGGTTCGTGTGCTCACCGCAACCCGGTTCGGCAAGGCTCGCCTGCTGGACAACAGGGGCACCACCGTCGAATCGACAGGTCGCGACCGCTGACCGTTTGACCGGGCGCCTACCCGAAGCCGCGCTGGTCTTGTTTGAGCGCCGTATCGACCACGAGTGCAGAGGCAACGACCAACGATCGAAGCGGCTCGGGTAGGTCGGGACGGCTGATCTGGAGGACGTAGTTGTCGGCCGTGGTGAACAGCGTTTTCGCCACGCCCTCAAACGTCTTGGTGATCCGCGCGACTTCGGTGTCGGTGTGGTCGACGATTCTGAAGTTCCACGCCCGCCAATTCTCGGCCTTGAGCGCGCCGATCGTCTGGCCGTCGACCTCGAACCCGAACTTGATTTTGCCGAACACGTTCTGCTGGACCACCTTGCCGATGGGGCGGCCGGTGGCGTCGCCGATCTCGACGGTGGACTTCACCAACTTCGCGGGCCGGCTGATGGTGAGCAGCACGTTGTTGGCGACGTCGACCACCTGATACTTGTGGGTCAGGTATTGGTCGAGGCTCGACACGAACCGCAAGGCCTTCTTCGCCTTGCTTTGACCGACCTGACGAACGGCCGCAATCTGGTTTCCGGCCTGATCGAACACGGAGTACTCGGTGTTGATCTCGATCAGTTTGGTCTTTTGATTCACCACCAGGATCGGCTCGGTGAAGAGGGTGCCGCCACCACCCGCGACTGGCGCGGCGCCGGTCTTTGCGACTTGTTTCGCAATCTTGGCGGGTGCGGTGTTGGTGGTGGGAATCGACCCGGAGACCAGAGGGTCCGTGGACTGCTTCCCGTGCGACGAAACGTTCTCGGTCCACTGAAGCCCATCCCACCAGCGGAACTCGTGGTGTCCGCTGGGGTCGGGATACCAGTTGGCTGGCGTGGCAGGACCGTCGGTCACAGAACTATGGCTTGATGAGTGCCGTGCGAAGGACCACCGGGTCTTCACCCTTGAAGGGCGCGAGGCCGGCGCCTTCGTGGAAGAACCGCAGCAGGTAGCCGCGATCGATTTCTTGGCGAATGAAGCGCTGGGCATCGATGTGACGACGGTAGTGATCGGTGAAGAACTCGTGTTCGCCGATCTTTTCGCCCTTGCCGTAGAGGGGATCGAGGATGGTGCGAGCTTCGATCAAAAGCTGCCCACCGGACGGGAGGATGTCCCAGATGGCCGGCATGAGCCGAGCCTCGGCTTCGTCATCGATGGAGTGGATCGTGAACCGCGAGTACACGGTGTCGATGGTCTCGAATTCGGCGGGATCGAGACGCGTGAAGTCGGCTTCGCGGAAGTTGATGCGGTTTGGATGCCGAGCGCCCTTGCAATGGTCCTGGCAGATGGCAACCGCTTCGGCAGCCTGGTCGAGGCCGGTGATCTGATGGCCGTTGTCGTAGAAATAGAACGAGTCACGACCACTGCCGGAGCCCAGTTCGAGCATGTTCGAAGCGTCGTGCAGAAGGTGCTGCTGAGCGAACTCGGCGAATGGGCTGGGATAGCCGACGGCGTTACGGCTTCCGTAGTAATCGTTCCAATACGCTGTGTCTTGCATCGTGTTCCCCTCGTCGTCGTGCGCATCCTAGTGGCGACTCGGCCGCTGTGGGTGGGTGATCCGCCCGGAGACGATCCGCACCGGTGTTTGGCTGCCCGGCCGCCGTCGGGCAGGCTGGGCGGGTGAGTCGTTTCCTGCACCCTCCCCGCCTCGATGTTCGCGCTGCGGTTGAGCGCGCCCTCCACGAGGACCTGTATCCGTTTGGGGACCTGTCGGCCACCCTTTTGCCGGAAGGTGCCCAGGCCAGTGCAGCGTTCGTCGCCCGCGAACCCGGGGTGCTCGCCGGTACTGCGTGCGTAGACGAAACGTTCGCACAGGTCGACCAGGCCATCCCTGTCGAGTGGTCCCGCTCCGAAGGCGACGTGGTTGCACCGGGCGATCTCATCGCCAACGTGTCCGGCTCGCTCGAATCCATCCTCATCGCCGAACGTACCGCGCTCAACTTCATGTGCCACCTTTCCGGAATCGCCAGCCGGGTTGCGCAGTTCGTCGCGGCAGCAGACGGGGGATGCAAGGTTTGGGACACGCGCAAGACCACGCCGGGTCTGCGCTCGCTGCAGAAGGCCGCAGTTCGCGCCGGCGGTGGTTGGAACCATCGAGGCAGTCTCTCCGATTGGATCATGCTCAAGGACAATCATCTGATGGGAATGTCGATCACCGACGGCGTCGCAGCAGCCCGAGACCGCTGGCCCGGCCGAACCGTGCATGTGGAGTGTGACCGCATGGAACAGGTCGTCGAGGCCCTCTCAGCCAAGGCCGATGCCCTCCTGCTCGACAACATGTCTCCCGACGACGTCCGCCGCTGCGTCGCCGTGGTCGATGAGGGCGAGTCCGCCACCGGTCACCGCCCGCTCGTCGAAGCATCCGGGGGCATCTCGCTCGAGACGATCGGTGGCTACGCGACGACCGGTGTCGACCTGGTCTCGAGCAGTTCGTTCATCATGTCGGCGCCGACCCTGGACATCGGTCTCGACATCGAGAACGCGGTCTGACATCGGCCCCCACGCCAACCGGTCGCGGCGCTACTAGCCTGCCTTTCCAATGTTGTTGACGATCGACACCGGGAACACCAATACCGTCTTCGGGCTCTACGACGAGGCCAACGACGACGGGCAGGGCGCAGAACGCGGCTTGGTCGACCACTGGCGCATTGCGACCGACCCGCGCCGCATGGCCGACGAGCATGCTGTGTTGGTGCGAAATTTCCTCGAGGCGGCCGAGTATCACATGGAGACCGACATCCGTGGGGTTGCCATCTGCTCGGGCGTACCCAAGGTGCTCGCGAGCTTGCGCGAAATGATCGGCGACCTCTTCGACTTCGATCCTGTGGTCGTCGAACCCGGCGTGAAGTCCGGCATGTCGATCCTGTACGACAATCCTCGTGAGGTCGGCGCCGATCGCATCGCAAACTCCGTTGCTGCGTTCGAGCTTTTTGGGGGGCCGACCATCGTGGTCGACTTCGGTACCGGCAACAACTTCGACATCATCAGCGCGAAGGGCGAGTTCATCGGCGGCGCCATCGCCCCCGGCGTCGAGATAAGCCTCGATGCGCTCTTCGGCCGTGCGGCCGCGCTCGGTGCCGTCGAACTCGTCGAGCCCCGAAGTGTCATCGGCAAGACCACCGTCGAGGCACTGCAGTCCGGCGCGCTCTACGGGTTTGCTGCGCAGGTCGATGGCATGGTCGCCAGATTCCGCGCCGAATTGGGACCCTGCACCGTCGTCGCCACCGGCGGTCTCGCCGGTGTCATCTCGCCGGTGTCGACCGCGATCGAATACGTCGAGCCGTTTCTCACCTTGCACGGACTCCGCCTCATCCACGCCATGAACAGCTGATCGGATACCACGCCCGATGTCCACTCTCCCGTACTCCTTTGCGGTCACGGCAACTGCCGGCGAGCTCATCGCCGCCCACCAGAACCTCGAAGATGGAGCCGAATCCGGGGTGACGGTCAGTCTTGCCGGGCGCATCATGCTGCGCAGAGGTCAGGGAAAGATGGTGTTCGCCGACCTGCAGGACCAAACGGGACGCTTGCAGCTGATGGCGTTTGCAAAGGTCGCCGACCGCTTCGACGATTTTGCCGACCTCAATCTCGGTGATTGGATCGGGGTCACCGGCGAGGTCATCAAGTCCAAGCGAGGTGAGTTGTCGATAAAGGTGGACACCTGGGATCTGCTCGCCCCCTGGAATCCACCGTTTCCCGACAAGTTTCACGGGGTCACCGACACCGATATTCGCTACCGGCAGCGCTATGTCGACCTGTGGGTCAACGAGGGATCGCGTGAGAAGTTCGTCGCCCGCAGCAAGACCATCTCGGCCATGCGTCGGTGGCTCGAGGACAAGGGCTTTCTCGAGGTCGAGACGCCGATGTTGCACCCCATTCCCGGCGGGGCGTTGGCCAAGCCGTTCTCGACGCATCACAACGCACTCGACGCCGACCTGTTCCTGCGCATCGCCCCCGAGCTGTATCTGAAGCGACTCGTCGTCGGCGGATTCGAGCGGGTGTTCGAGATCGGCCGCGTGTTTCGCAACGAGGGCATCTCCACCCGCCACAACCCCGAATTCACCATGTTGGAGCTGTACTGGGCCTACGCCGACTACACGCAGGGCATGGAGTTCACCGAGCAGTTGGTGTCGCATCTCGCCGAGGTGGTCACCGGTGCAACCGTCGTGCCATGTGGCGACGGTGAAATCGATCTTTCGACGCCGTGGCGGCGGGCGACCATGATCGAACTCATCGCAGAACACGCCGAGGTGGAGGTGAGCCTCGAGATGCCGATCGACGAACTGCGAACCATGGCGCAGGGGTTCGGTGTCGACGTGAAGCCGTCGTATGGCCACGGCAAGCTCATCCTCGAGATCTACGAGAAGACGACGGAAGCCAACCTGTGGGGACCGATCTTCGTCACCGACTACCCGACCGAGGTTTCGCCACTGTCGCGCGAACATCGTGAGCAACCCGGTTTCACCGAACGGTTCGAGGCGATCGTGGCCGGCCGCGAGCTGCTCAACGGCTTCTCCGAGCTCATCGATCCCGAGACGCAGCTCGAACGGTTCGAAAGTCAGGCGGCCCAGCGCGATGCAGGCGACGACGAGGCGATGCCGATAGATCGCGACTATCTGACCGCACTGGAGTACGGCTTGCCACCGACCTTTGGCGTCGGTATCGGAATCGATCGACTCGTGATGTTGCTGACGAATACCAGTACCATTCGAGATGTCGTCCTGTTTCCCACGTTGCGCGCACAAAGCTCCAGCGACTGACGATTTTTGCCGATGCACCCTTCGGGCGGGCCCGAGGAAGCGTTGCGATTTCGGCGAAGCCCAAAGCCAGCGAAGCGACAAGTGCCAGCGAAGCGAAGAGGACCAACGAGTTGAGAGTATTTGTAACCGGAATGGGTGGCCATCTCGGTACCGCGGTTGCGCTGCTGCTCGATCAACTCGACGACGTCGAAATCTTCGGTATCGATCTCGAACCCCCGCGGCGCCACCTCGAGAACGCAACCTTCCGCCTGGTGGCGCCCGAGGACGATCTGCGGATCCGTTCGTTCATCGCGGAAGCCAACCCGACGCACCTGATACATCTCGGCATCTACGAACCTCACGCCCGAAGCTCACCGGCCGCTTCCGAGCTGCGCAGTGCAACCATCACGCACAGCGTGTTCAACGCCGCGTTGGCCTGTGATTCTGTGGCGAACGTCGTGGTCCGGTCGGGTCTCGAGGTGTACGGCCGTCGCCGCGGTGCGCCGCTGCGGCCCGACGAAGACTGTGCGCTCGATCCAACCTCCCGATTCGGTCGAACCCTCCAAGAGGTCGAACTCTCGGCGCTGGCCTACGAGCAGGAAAGCGGCGTACCGGTGACACGGCTGCGTTTCGCTCCGATCGTCGGCCCGCATCTGCCCAGCCCGATTGGCCGCTACCTGCGGCTGCCCGTCGTCCCCGTCGGCACCATCCCCGATCATCCGTTCTCGCTGCTGCACATCGATGACATGGCCGCCGCGGTCCTGCGAGCGCTCGCTCGGCCGTACTCGGGTCCCCTCAATATCGTCGGGGCGGGAGCCGTCACCGGATCGCAGGCCGCGCGTCTTGGCGGGCGCCTGCCGCTTCCGGTCGCCGGACCGCTGTGGGCTTTGGCGCGAACGATCACCGGATTGATGGGATCGCCGCTGCCCGAACACGGACTCGAGTTGCTCACACGGGGTCGCACCGCTGACGGAAGTCGAGCGAGCGAGGCCTTGGGCTACGCACCTCGATACTCCACGCTGGCGGTCGTGAAGGAACTCTACGAATGGGCCAGCGTCAGCTACATGCCCGCAGATCGGATCGTGGCATGAACGACCGAGCCGAGAACGCCGCGCTGAAACTGGCGCACGACCTGGCCACCGAACTGCCGAGCGCCGGCGTCGACGAGGCGGTCTCCTCCGCTGTCGTTCAGCGGATCGACGGCACGTTCGAAGTCGATACGTGGGGCTTCGATCCTCACCTCAACAACGCGGCTCGCTGGTTGGCCGCTCGCCGGTGGAATATCTCGGTGGCCCACGGCAAACGTATTCCCGACACCGGCCCGGCGTTGCTCATCGTCAATCGCCGCCTTGGGTTGTCCGAGATGGGGGTCTTGACCGCTGGGCTCGCGGCCGAAACCAGCCGCGACGTCCGCGTCGCCGACCTGGTCGACGTGCCGTTCCTGGCGCCGACACAACGCCGTTTCGGTTCCGTTCTTCGGCACCCCGACGAGATCGCCGGGCTCTTGCGGGCCGGTCATGTCGTGGCGTTGCCCATGGGCCGAGCGCCGCTGCGGCGTCGTGGCGTCGGCAGTCTTGCGGTGGAACTCATCGAACCCGCCGTGGCGTTGGGCGTGCCGATTCTGCCGGTGGCCCTGCGCGGCCATGAGTTGCGGCGGAAATGGAACATCACGGTCGGTCGGCCGATGCGAGCCAAGCTCACCGCCGACCCGAGCGCCGTCGCCACCCTTGCCCAGCGGGCCCGATCCGCGGTTGAGGACATGCTCTAATGATTGGAACAGCCTGATGCCCTACGCATACAGCGAAGACGGCACGCGAATCTACTACCGCATCATGGGCGACACGGACGCTCCGCCCCTGCTCATGCTGCACGGCCTCGGCACAGACCAGCTGGGATGGCTGATGCAGCGTCGGGCATTCACGGCCAAGTACCGGTGCATCTTTGTCGACAATCGTGGTTCGGGTCGCAGCGACAAGCCCGAGGGCGCGTACACCATGGAGGAGCTGGCACTCGATGCCATCGCCGTGCTCGACGACGCCGGCATCGAACGATGTCACGTCATGGGCGCTTCGATGGGCGGCGCGATCGCACAGCTGCTTGCGGTGATGGCCCCGGAGCGGGTCGACGCGCTGGTGTTGTCCTGCACGGCGTGTGACGCCGGTGAGTGGCGCGGCGAGCTCTTGGATGGCTGGATCGAGCTGGCCTCCGAGCAGGGCATGCATGCGTTCATGACCAACAATCTCAACTGGCTGATCGGCCCTCGTTCCCTTCGGCGCCTCTGGCCGATCGCCAACCTGATCGGATTGTTCGCACAACGGGCGCCGGTGCACGGGTTGATCGGACAGCTGCATGCGCTGCGAGACGCCGATCCGGCGTTGCGTGACGGCCTCCGCAATGTCACAGCCCCGACGCTGGTGATCGTCGGAAGCCAGGACATTCTCACGCCGGTCGCCGACTCCGAACTCATCGCGTCGCTCATTCCCAACTCGCAGTTGGCCATCATCGGCGGCGCAGCGCACGGCCTGATGATCGAGAACGCCGGCACGTTCAACAGCACGGTGTTGAACTTCCTCGATTCGATCGACGATCCGGTCACACTCGAATCCCGCACCGCGTCGTAACCTTCCTCAATGGAAGGTTTCGAACCCAGTACCGACGAACTCCTCGACAAGAACACCGCGTGGGCGGCGCGTTTTCACGACGCCTATCTGCAGGTGCAGCCGCTCCGCCATCTGGCGGTCGTGGCTTGTATGGACTCGCGGATGGATATCTTCCAGATCCTCGGATTGCGCAATGGTGAGGCGCACGTCATTCGCAATGCGGGTGGCGTCATCACCGACGACGTGATTCGGTCGCTGTGTTTGTCGCAGCGGTCGCTCGGCACCCGCGAGATCGTGTTGTTGCACCACACCAATTGTGGGCTCGAGAACGTCGACGAAGCGGCATTCAAGGCCGAACTCGAAGCCGAATTGGGCGTGAAGCCGTGGTGGGCGCTCGAATCGTTCGGCGATCCACATTCCGACGTGCGCCAGTCGATGGAACGCCTGCGGCTCACGCCGTTCATCCCGCACAAAGACCATATTCGTGGCTTCGTCTACGAGGTCGAAACCGGCCAGCTGGTCGAAGTCCACTAGGGCGTCGGCGGCGCATCACCTAGCGTCGCCGAGATGGACTACGCCATCCCCGCCGACATTCAGGACGTTCTCGATCGACTCGATCGCTTCATCGACGACGAGATCAAGCCGCTGGAGCGTGAGAACGACAACATCCGCTTCTTCGACCATCGGCGCGAGGACAGTCGCACCGACTGGGATCGCGACGGCTGGCCGAACGCAGAGTGGGAAGCGTTGTTGCACGAGATGAGGCGGCGCGCCGACGCGTCCGGTTTCCTGCGCTACCACCTGCCCGAGCGGTTCGGCGGCCAGGGCGGGTCGAATCTCGGCATGGCCGTTATTCGTGAGCACCTGGCGGCCAAGGGCCTCGGCCTGCACAACGATCTCCAGAACGAGTCGTCGGTGATCGGCAATTTCCCGACGGTTTTGATGATGGAGAAGTACGGATCGGCCGAGCAGCAGGCGCACTGGATTCCCAAGATGTTGGCGGGCGAGGCCCGGATCGGGTTCGGTCTCACCGAGCCGATGTACGGGACCGACGCCACGCGCATGGAGACCGTCGCTCGCCGCGACGGCGACGAGTGGGTGATCAACGGCGCGAAGCGTTGGAACACCGGCCTGCACGCGGCTACCCACGACTATGTGTTCGCTCGGACCTCGGGCGAGCCCGGGCAGGCGGACGGCATCTCGAACTTCATCGTCCCGGTCGACACGCCGGGCTTCAACGTCGAGTTCATGTGGTGGACCTACAACATGCCGACCGATCACGCCGAGGTGACACTGACCGATGTGCGAGTGCGCTCGGCCGACATGCTCGGCCCGGAAGGGCACGGGCTCGCAACGGCGCAACTCTTCGTGCACGAGAACCGCATCCGACAGGCGGCCTCGAGCCTGGGCGCAGCTCAGTACTGCATCGACGAGGCCGTGAAGTATTCGCGTGAGCGGATCATTCACGAGAAGCCACTGTCGGTGAACCAGGGAATCCAGTTTCCGCTCGTTGAACTGCATACCGAAGCGGCGATGTTGCGCGAGCTCATCCACAAGACCGCCTGGGAGCTCGACCAGATCGACGACCCAACGGAGATTTCCGACAAGGTGGCGATGTGCAACTACCGCGCCAACCGGTTGGTGGGCGAGGCTGCCGATCGTGCGATTCAGGTGCACGGCGGCATTGGCTACAGCCGCCACCTGCCCTTCGAACACATCTTTCGCCACCACCGGCGGTATCGGATCACCGAAGGTTCCGAGGAGATGCAGATGCGGCGGGTCGGTCAGTACCTGTTCGGGTATGGCGTCGACAAGACGATGTTCGACACCCCATCGTTCGCGAGCCGGTTCAACAAGGTCCAACGCGGTGCGCCCGCCAGCTGGCTCGATTGACACGGCCAGAGGCCAACTCCGCATGCCTCAGCGGAAGCGGGTGGTGATGTCCTCCAGCAGATGGGCCGGGTGTTCCTCGGCTGGCAGGGCGGTCACCTCGAGGAGGGCAGCGATGGCCAGCAAGGTGGCTCCGGCGATGCTCAGCCAACCCCACGCGGCGAGTCCCACCGTGACGTCGAGGAGCTGATAACCCCCAACGGTGATGGCGATTGCAGTTCCCAGCAGGAGCGGCGCAGCCTGGCTTCGGGCGGCGCCGAGCGCTGCTGCGCCGACCCCGCACAATGTCAGGAAGGTGAGGTGGCGGTCGAGCCCGGTGACGTCGTGACCCTGCAGCGCGGCGATGGTCAGCAACGTCAATGACGCCGGCCAGTGGGCCCAGGAGTTCATTGCCTGCCGCTCGCCGACGAGCAGCAACGCCGCCGCGAGGGGCGCGACGTAGATCGTCAGACCCGCAGCCTCGACGTCGACGGCTATCGTCCAGATACCCACGGTTGCTGTCAACGCACCCGTCATCACGGATGCCGTCGTGCCGCGCCGCCAGGTTCCGATGATCCACGCGGCGCCGGTCGCCGCCAGCAGGGATCCGATGACGAACGGGTCGACCTGCAGTGCTGCGAGTCCCGAAGCCGCCATCAGCACGGCGCCCGCGACGGGAACCATCGACCGAATCCGAACCGATGCGAGCAACCAACCGATCGTCATCCATGCGGCCGCCAGAAACACGGTTTGGTTCGCCTCGCCACCGAGGGTGTCGAAGGTGCGGCCGAGAACGATGCAACTGAGCAACGGGCCAACGCCGAACTCGAATCCCTCTGCCCATCGGCGGACGAGCGGCGTGAGGTCTGGGCGGCGGATGCCCGTGCTCAACAGCTCGACGAGAAGGAACACCGCCGCTGCGGCGGGAAGGAGACCACTTGTCGGCGGGTCGTAGTGCGCCCAGGTGGCGATGGAACCGAGGCCCAACGCGACCGTCGTGGCTCCCAGATATCGGGCGTCCTGGCTCCCGAGGAAGAAGTACACGAACACCGCACCGGCCAACAGCGCGGCAGCTGGAGCACCGAACCCGACGGCATCGCCGAGTAGGCCCGCACGGGTCAATGTGCCCTGTCCGACGATGGTTGAACCATCGATGGTCAACGCGATGGGAGCGAGCCCGGCCAGCGTGGCCCAGCCGACCGACGCGTTGCGCCAGGGGGCGACAACGATGGCGAGGGCGGCCAGCAGACCGACGATCAGCGCCGCTGACGTGCCCACCAGGGCGGCGACGCCGATGCCGACGGCGCCACCGGCGAGGATGAGCCCGCCGTCGGCCAGTCGGGTGCGAGGGCCGAGGTGGAAACGGAACAGGGTGCCACTCACGAGGCCGACGGCGCCGGCGGTGAACGATGCGGTCGGCCAGCCGCCCCCGAGGGTCAGCGCGAGTGCGGCCACATCGAGGGGGACGAGCACCGCAAAAAGCAGCTCGAACATCCGTGTCACGATCGGCGCGCGGCGGGTGAGCGGCCGCAGGAGCAACCCGAGCACCGCGGTTGCGGCGATGAGCATGCCGAGCCGGGCCCCGGGACCGATGCCATCCCAGCTTGCGGTCAGCATGCTCACCGCGGCGAGGGAGACAAGGCCGACGCCCAGGCCGGCCAGCCAACGAGCGCCGGTAACGGCATTACGGGCCTCGTGCGGTTCTTGCGGCGACGGATCGATCGGCGGGCACGGTGGCGGTGGCGGTGGCGGTGGTGGCGGCGGCGGTGGTGGTGGTAGGGCTGACGCGGGTGGCGTCGGCGGAG
>RCMY010004468.1_pt1 | contig 12101 bp, 8 predicted proteins | sample 2041341 | NCBI WGS metagenome assembly RCMY01 (sample SAMN09708234, study PRJNA481090) | Marine sediment metagenome, whole genome shotgun sequencing project.
TGTACAACCAATTAGGTAACCGACATGACTAGCGCACAACTCGAAATACAACTCATCGCGGCTTTAGTCGCCGTCGCCTGCGCCATTCCAGGAACATTTTTGGTGCTCCGAAAAATGGCCATGATCAGCGATGCCATAAGCCATGCCATCCTACCAGGAATCGTTCTGGGGTTTTTTATAACGCAAGACCTCAACTCCCCCCTACTCATTCTGCTGGCCGCCCTTACCGGAGTTATCACGGTCATGCTAGTAGAGTTCATCCAAAAAACCGGACTCGTAAAAGAAGACACCGCAATCGGATTAGTTTTCCCGGCACTATTTAGTATCGGAGTCATTCTGATTGCCAAAAATGCCAATGATGTACATTTGGATATCGATGCCGTGCTCTTGGGCGAGCTCGCTTTTGCCCCCTTTGATAGGCTCGTGGTAAGCGGTTCGGATATTGGCCCCAAATCCCTTTGGGTCATAGGCTCGATTTTGCTGATTACCATAACCTTGCTCTTGCTATTTTTCAAGGAACTCAAGCTAAGCACCTTCGACAAGGGACTTGCGGCCACCTTAGGATTTTCACCGCTAGTCATCCACTACGGATTGATGACGGTTTCGTCCATCACGATAGTTGGTGCCTTCGATGCTGTAGGTGCCGTACTGGTCGTGGCCCTTATCATTGCCCCCGCCGCGACCGCCTACCTCCTCACCGACAATCTAAAACGAATGCTACTACTAAGCTGCCTCTTCGGAATTTTCGCCGCTATCGCCGGATACTGGCTCGCCAACATCTTGGATGCCTCCATCGCAGGATCCATGACGACCGTGTTGGGAATCACCTTTCTTTTTGTGTATCTCTTTGCGCCTAAACAAGGCGTCTTTTCAGTTTTCTTCAAAGAGCGGCACCAGCGCAAAGAAGTATCACTATTGATATTTCTACTGCACTTGCAAAACCATCAAGAACCGGAAGAACGCCACGTCAACCACCTACGCGAACATATCAACTGGCAAAAAGTACAGGCAAAAACGGTGTTAGATCTTGCAAAAAAGAACAACCTGATTCAGATTTCGGAAAATATCGTTTCGCTGACCGATAAGGGGCAGGAGTTTACGGATGAGGCGCTTCGCTATATCACTACAAATAAGGAGACCGCGATTGAGGAGTTGAAGGAGCGGTATTTTTTGTTTCGGGGTTAGAGCTTCTAGGCCCATACGAACTCCATTCAAAAAACCCATAACCTGCTAATACATCTCTTACTCGACAACTTCATTTACATTTTCAAGCTTAAAAATTTAAGAGTAATTTTTTCCTTCCATACCTTCTCCGCTGGTAATCACCCATTCCATATCCTTCCGATATTGCTTGATGCAGTTGTGTTGTTCTGGGTCCATGACCATTAAATAGACCCATTCATTGTCCAATAATGCTTTCAGGTTTTCATTTCGGGATAGGATCTCGGCAACTCGACCTAACGGCGCTTGAATCAGCACGGAAAGTCGCAACGGTCTGTGATACATTCCATCATCGGATCGGTTTACCGATTGCAGGGGAAGTCCCATTTTAAGGTCGCCGCCGTTGCCTTGTACCACTCCGAATTTACCGGTAATGTTGTGGGTTATTTTAGATCCCCCGCCAAATGTATTGTTGTCAACGGTCGAGAAATAATAGTGGTTGTTAATCCATTGGGTGACGACCATGGGGCCTTGCATGATGCCTTCCAGCGCTTTTCCCTCAACATCCATTTCCCAGTTGTAGGAATGTAGGAAGCAATGACCGTCGAGGTTTTCGTTTTTGGTGAGTGCCCTTGGCGCAACGATAAAGCCCGCATTTTTTGCGAGTCCCCATTCGGGTCGGGTCTCGCCCCAATTGTTCGCTTTTCGTTGGGCCAGGCTAATACTGTTTTTCACGGCGCCCAATCGCTCTTGGGTAGCCGTTTGCTGGGCGCTCGCCAGATGTAATCTTACCTGAAGCAGTCGCTCCCGGTGGGAATCGGGGACTTCAGAATCGAACACTTCAATTTCATCGGTGGTCGTGTTATGTTCGGCACCTATGAAAATAGTATCTTCGGGAATTTGCAGGTCGTGCTTATCCGCTAAGACCGTCCTGACCTCTTGTAGGTTGGCCAATTTCGCAAACATCCGCGCGTTGTGCCTTCCGGGACTCGCAGCACAGGCCCCACAATCCAAACTCGAGCCGAACGCATTATTCGCGGAGTGGCTTCCATGCCCGACAAAAACCACCAAGGGGGCAAATTGCTTCCATCCCGTTAGGTCGAACGCAGATTTTACGATGGCTACTTTTTCATCCAAAGAAATACCGATAACTAAATTTTCCTGAATATTCGCAGCATTGATTTCCGGCTCACATAAACTTTCATACGATGATGCATTCTTGGCTTTGACCCGGTAAAGAGAACCGGGCGTGAACGTGCGGGCCAACAAGGAAAGACCGTAAAAGAATCCTGAACCTTCCACATAACCAAAAGCAGAAGGGAGCATATTTTTCATCCGTTTCAGGAAATATTCCCCGAATTTCAGGTTGTCGTTTTTCCGCTCATAAGCCAATACACCATCCTTTTTACCCAATTGCGCAATTTCCGAAACGGTGTAAGCCGAAGCTACTATCGGAGGGCAAGATTTGCGTACGGTTCCATCGTTCGGGTTCGCATAATCCATCGCAATACCAAAAAATCCGGCATAACCAAAGGTTTCATAGTTGCCTTTGGTTTCTACGTGTCTTCGTATGGCTTCAGACCGGGTATCGATGCAAAAGACCAGTTGTGCATTCGAAGTAGTAACGCCGTTTTTCGAACTTGAGGACTTTAGGGATGCCCTTCCAAGAGTCTTGACAAAAGTGTTCTGCCAACTTTTTTCCCAAGCTTTTAGCCAGATATATTGCAGCTCGGCCATATCATCATCCGGCTGGGATGCGGTTTCTTGGGGCAGTATGTTTGCCTTTATCTTTTGAGCTATCCAAAGTCGTACTCCTAAATAATCGGCCAAACTAATGGGATATTCTTGCTGCCACAGCGAACCGGATTCTACTCGGTAATTGATATAGCCTGTCCAGCCCGGTAAAGCGGCCAAATGGTAGGTGAATATTCTCGTGTACTCCTGCCCGGAATAACCCGCCAGCACATGGGTCAATGCCTCCGAACTATTTTTAGGAATTTCGCTAGATACGGTAACTCCCAATTCACCATCATAGATGGCCAATGCTCGCCAGGCTTTATAGAATCCATCTTCTTTCCCGGGCATTTGCCATTCGCCCAATCCTTCGTCCATGAAGGCGGCGAGCCATTTTACCATGATCCGGTCCAAATTATGGTTTTCGTTTTTTTTACCTTTGTCTTTCAAAGGCGCCATTTTCCGAAGGTAGAAATCCGGCGTTTCGGAATATCCATTCTCCTTTAGTAGCTCTTCTAGCATTTGAACATCGATTTCACCAGTATCGAAAGCTTGGCGGTATACATGGGCTTCCGGAAAAACATTGGCGTTCAAATGTGCCTTGGCAGTTTCCACCGCCTCCGGAAAAGACATTTTTTCATAGCCCGAGAGCGGATTCGAGGTGACGAACGAATATAGGGGCCATGTTTTGCCGATGACCTTAGCCGCGTCATCGATACTTTTTAAAACTTGCTGTTCTATCATTAGGATTTATATTTATGGAAAAGGATAGATTTTTTATGAGGTTGTGACAGGTTCAATAATTTTACATAGAGCCAAGGCACCTTGCGATACGTTCCCAATTTCATAATGAAAAAACCGATTAGGAATACGATACCGAAAACAATCTGTACCGTTGAAAGTGGAAGTGGCACCGCGACCATTGGCATGTCGGCCATCAAGTTGGTCACGCCATTGTATATCAAGGCATACGAAGCAATACCCGCTAAAAAAAGGATGGGGGGCAAAATCGTTTTCTGGAGTATCGAGAGGCTATGTTCCTTCACCATATTATAAGTAGCCTGCCCAACGGTAATCGCAACTATCAATGTCAGAAAAATGCCGCTGTTCAGCTCCGTTCCCTTACCGGTCATCAGTGCAAAAAGAATGGCACCGAGAATCCCGAAGAACAGCACAACGACCGCTTGCAGAGGCTTAATTTTGATACGTATGGGTTTTTCAGGCCTTGAATGCGCTATCTCTTCACCGGAAGCCAAAAATAGATAGGCTTTATAGAACCCATGAAGTATCAAGTGCGCCACGGCTGCATTGAAAAAACCCAGTCCGCATTGCATGATCATAAAGCCCATTTGAGCAATGGTCGAACAGGCCAATTTCTGTTTGACATTGACTTGAAGTAATTTGGTAAACTGGGCGATAATGGCCGTCAATCCACCGATAATCAATAGTACGCTCAAGGTATTCGAAGCGAACAATACAGTCGAAAACAAGGCTAACAAAATACCCGCCCCGTTTACAAAACCAGCGTGCATCAGGGCCGATGCAGGCGTCGGTGCCGTCATCGCCGAAAGCAACCAGCGATGGAAGGGGTATATTGCGGATTGCACAATGGATGCCGTTATAATACAAAGCGCGGCAACAAATACAATTTCGCTGGGCAAAACCTCGATCGAGGCCAATATGCCACTTACTTCAAAAGTTTTACTGCCAACGGCCAACAGCAGTATTCCCACGCTTAAAAAAGGCTGCCGGCCAGAAAATACCGTTGGGTGAATTTGGATGCTTCCCGTGCCTCTCCCCAATCGGAGTCGACACCGATCAATCGGGACATTAAAAATCCCATGGCCCACCAACTTGATGTGATGCCCTATTTTTTATCAGATTTCATGAAAGCCAATACGGGGGTTGAGCTCATCATGGACGTGACCAATAAATCAAGGGTCGTCAAAAGCTTGGAACGGAACGAAGTGGATTTTGCGCTGGTCTCGGTATTGCCCAAGAAGCTAAAAGTAAATCGGGTGGAACTCATGCCGAACCGTCTTTTCTATGTGGCGGGCAAGGACCTGCAATTCAAAAATACCCCAACAAAGAAAAAATTATTCGAGGGCCTGCCGCTGATCTATCGGGAGGAAGGATCAGCAACTAGAAATGCCATGGAAACCTTTATCTCTAAAAACCAATTCTCGGTACGGCAAAAAATAGAGCTGACATCTAATGAAGCGGTCAAACAGGCGGTCGTTTCGGGACTAGGTTGTTCCATAATGCCCTTAATCGGTATAAAACATGAACTTACGAATAAAGATGTACAGATAGTACCCGTCAAAGGCCTGCCCATTACGACCACATGGAACCTTATTTGGTTAAAATCTAAAAAACTATCCCCTGCCGCAAAGGCCTATCTCGAATATATCTCCTCTGAAAAAGAAGCGATCATCAAGAAAAAATTCTCTTGGATCGATTCTTTTTGATTCGTAAATAAGAGTTTTGCTAGGACGCCCACACACCTTACAAACTCATTTGTAGCGCATAAATTTTGGGGAAAGATGAAGTGAGCTACTTAAACATCCTTCGAAATAGAACCTAGACTTTTTTTATTCAAAACGGATAGAATGCCATTCTTTTTCAACACAGTTGCAAATATTTCTTGTTACCTTTGCACCGTGAAATTCATAGCAGTCCTATTATCGCTATATTTTTTGGCACTCAACTTTATGCCCTGTAATGATGGCGAGATGTTAGGTGATGCTTCTGGTATTGAAACTATAGGCGCAATGGGTGCCAACCATGACCATGGTGCAACTGATCTTTGTTCCCCATTTTGCAATTGCCATTGCTGTCATATCCATACCATCGAATCCAATGTACTTTCGTTCGAACCCTTGGCTCTTATGAGCTTTGAGGAAACCTTTGCTCATTTCGATAGTCTTGGCAAAGATATTTCACACTCTCTTCTACAGCCTCCCAGAGCCTAATTCAGTTTTTTTATAGGATAGCTATATCCTGTTTTGATATATCCCGATGATGGGAATATCATTATTGCACATACCCCTTTCTGTCCATACGGCAGGCTCTGGGCAAAAGTGCAGCTCTTTGTTCCACTGAATTAATATCCCGATCTATGATTAATAAAATCATTGATTTTTCAATCAATAACAAATTTATTATTGGTCTGTTCACGCTTGCCCTAATCGGCACCGGCATATGGAGTATGACCCAGGTGCCCATCGATGCCGTACCCGATATTACCAATAATCAGGTACAGGTCATCACGCAATCGCCCAATCTAGGAACAGAAGATATTGAGCAATTCGTAACCTATCCGGTCGAGGTCGCTATGAGCAACCTCCCGAATGTCAAGGAAATCCGTTCGGTTTCCCGTTTCGGACTTTCCGTAGTTACCATCGTATTCGATGACAATGTCGGAACCTATTTGCCCAGACAGCTCGTGGCCGAAAAACTGTCCGAAGTGCAAGAACAGATTCCTATGGGTTTTGGGAAGCCTTCTATGGGTCCTATCTCAACGGGACTAGGCGAAATCTATCAATACACACTGGAGGTCGACGACGAACACCAAGGAGATTATTCCACCACGGACCTACGAACGGCTCAGGATTGGATAGTCCGTAGACAGATGGCGATGGTGCCGGGCGTAGTAGAAGTAAATGCCTTCGGTGGAAATAAGAAGCAATACGAAGTAGCCGTTGACCCCGACGAACTTCGTGCCATAGGTATTACGATTTCGGACGTATTTTCCGCTTTGGAGAACAACAATCAAAATACGGGCGGAGCCTATATCGAACGCGATCATCAAGCTAATTTCATTCGTGGCGAAGGTCTGGCAAGAACCGTTGCGGACATTGAAAATATGGTCGTCAAAACGGTCAATGGTGTGCCCATCAAAATAAAGGATGTAGGAGAAGTCAGTTTAGGAAGTGCCGTACGCTATGGTGCGTTGACCAAGGACGGCAAGGGAGAGGCCGTTGGCGGGATGATCCTGATGTTAAAAGGAGCAAATTCCAATGAAGTAATAAAGAATGTAACCCAACGAATGGAACAGATCCAGCAATCCCTTCCTGACGGGGTAAGCATTAAACCTTATCTCGACCGTAGCGAATTGATTGCTGAAACTACGGGAACGGTTACCGGAAACCTTTTGGAAGGTGGCCTTATCGTAATTTTTGTTCTGGTCTTACTTTTGGGCAATTGGCGCGGCGGTTTGATTGTGGCCTCTACGATACCCCTGTCATTATTGTTCGCCTTTATCTTGATGAACGTTTTCGACGTGTGGGCGAACCTGATGAGTCTGGGGGCCATCGATTTTGGCATCATTGTAGATGGCGCGGTCATTATCGTAGAAAGTACCGTTTTTCTGATGTACTCATATGTAGTAAAAAAGAAAACCGTAAATGGGGAGACCCGTGACGAAATTGCGGCCAAAGCATCAAAAAAGATGATGAACACCGCCTTTTTCGGTCAGCTCATTATTCTGATTGTCTTCCTACCCATCCTAGCACTCGAAGGTGTAGAGGGCAAAATGTTCCAGCCTATGGCGTTGACCTTCATCTTTGCGATGATCGGGGCAATGCTGTTGTGTTTGACCTATGTTCCTATGATTTCGGCCTTGTTCTTAAGACCGGCAAAATCGGAAAAACATTCGTACGGAGATAGGTTTGTACATTGGATAGAACGAAAATACGAACCGCTATTGACCCGATCACTGGCCAAGTCAAAAGTGATCATAGGTATTGCCGTTGCCCTTTTTGCGATTGCCATTTTCGCCTTTACCAGAATGGGCGGAGAGTTCATCCCACAATTGGACGAAGGCGATATTGCTTTTCATGCCATAATGAAGCCCGGTAGTTCCCTCACCGAAACTATTGAAACCACCACGAAAATCGAACGTATTATCAAGGCGGAATTTCCGGAGGCCAAATCCGTATTAAGCCGTATTGGTGTGGCGGACGTGCCGACCGACCCGATGCCGATGGATATTGCCGATGTTTTTGTCATCCTCAAACCCAACGATGAATGGACATCGGCCGGAAGCAAGGATGAATTGGTCAAAAAAATAAAGGATGCCATTAGCATACTTCCGGGTGTCAATTTCGAGTTTACCCAACCTATCGAAATGCGTTTCAACGAACTTCTTACAGGTGTGCGCGAAGATGTCGCCATTAAATTGTTCGGGGAAGACTTGGATGTTTTGGCAAGCAAGGCCGAAGAAATGGGAAAGATCATAGCGACCGTTCCCGGGGTTGCCGACATGAAGGTAGAGGCTACGGATGGGCTACCACAAATAACTATTGATTACAACAGGAATAAATTGGCCCAATACGGTCTGAATATCAACCAACTCAATAGTGTGGTACAGGCCGCTTTTGCAGGTGGAAAAGCAGGGGTGATTTTCGAGGGCGAAAAACGGTTTGATCTGGTGGTTCGGCTGCAAGAGGAAAATCGGAAAAGTATCGAGGATATCCAAAACCTGTTCATTAATCTGCCCAACGGTTCGCAAATTCCGCTACGGGAAATTGCGGACGTCAGTTTCGAACCCGGTCCGATGCAGATAAGTCGGGACAATACCAATCGACGGACGTATGTGGGTATCAACGTCCGCGACCGCGACGTGAAATCGGTCGTAGAAGAAATTCAGGCAAAATTGGATGCGCAATTTGAACTGCCCACAGGATATTATATCCGCTACGGAGGTGCCTTCGAAAATTTGGAGCGTGCCAGTAACCGATTGCGAACGGTAGTTCCCATAGCCTTAGTGCTTATTTTTATCTTGATTTATTTCGCGTTAAAATCGGTTCCGCAGACCTTGATGATCTATCTGGCCATCCCGATGGCCACCATAGGCGGTGTGTTCGCCCTATGGCTTAGGGATATGCCCTTTAGCATTTCCGCGGGGGTCGGGTTTATTGTGCTCTTCGGGGTAGCGGTTCTCAACGGATTGGTAATGATAAGTGGCCTGAACGAACTGAAGGAAGAAGGCGTGACCAACCTTAAAGAAAGAATTATGGAAGGCACAAAACGCAGGATACGCCCCATTATGCTAACGGCCTTGACTGATATTTTAGGTTTTCTTCCCATGGCCATTTCAGCATCGGCGGGGGCTGAAGTACAGCGACCATTGGCAACCGTGGTTATCGGTGGCCTGATAACTTCTACGCTCTTGACACTTTTCATCCTTCCCATTTTTTATCAATGGGTCGAGAAACGTTCCGAACGTAAGACAAAACTCGATCCGAAATTTGTAACTGCCACAGCGGTAGTCTGTCTTTTGTTTACATCCGGTCTCACTCAAGCCCAAGAAGTTCAACCGTACGGTTCATTACCGGTTATTTCGCTGGAAAAAGCAGTAGAGATTTCAAAGGAAAACTATCCGCTATTGCAAACGAAAAAAATGGAGATCCAGAGACAAAATACGCTTAAGGGCACCGCTTACGACCTTGGTAAAACCCAAGTGTTCACGAGTGGCGAGGAAATCTCGGATGATTTGGGTATCTACACTTTAGTTGGCGTAGGCCAACAGAACATCGATCTTTTCGGTATCGGCGCAAAAAAGCGTTTGCAAAAACAACGTATCGCTTTAGCCGAAACTTCCCTAGATCTATCCGAACTTCAAGTGGAACAGGAAGTGAAAAAGGCGTGGTCGTTAGCCTACCGGGAACGGCAAAAGTTTGAACTGTACCGCGAACTGGATTCCATCTATTCACAATTCGAAAGGGCCATCCAACTTAACTTTGAGGTGGAAGCCATTTCACGTTTGGAATATTCATCGGCCACAAATCAGGCTTTACAGATCAGCAACAAACTGCACCAGGCCGAAAGCGATTATGCCACTGCCCTGCAAAAACTCAACCTTTGGTTGGTTTCTGATACGTATTATTCCGTTCCCGACAGGCTCAACGAAAGCGGGCTCGCCGTATCGGGAACGGGTGCGGATTTAAGCACGCATCCTGAACTGGAACTATCGCAAACCCGTATGGCCGAGACCGAAGCCATGTACGATGCTGCCCGTTCCGATCTGCTGCCCAATTTCAATATACAGGGAGGCCTCCAAAAAGTAAATGGCAACAGCGGATTTTACAGCTATCAGGCAGGCATCTCCCTTCCCCTGTTTTCAGGTTCGGAACGCAGCCAGGCCAAGGCAGCGCAAATCGAAGGCGAAATCGCAAAGGCAAATGCGGATTTTACCCAACGTCAACTGCAATCCGAATATCGGCAGGCCGTAATAGCCTATCAAAAATGGGAAGCATCTTGGCATTTTTATAGGGACAAGGCCCTGCCGCTTGCCAAAGAACAGCGCAAGGGCGCATTGCTTGCCTACAAGGAAGGGGCGGTGGACTATGCAGCATTCACTCAAATCATACGGGATGCCGTACAGACCGAAATTGATGCGCTTGACGCTCTCGACAAGTATCTAAAATCAGTATTCGAACTACACTATTTCAAACAATAACAAATGAAAAATCTACCTAAATACACGGTTGTCGGGCTATTAACGCTGCTTTTAGCTCTAACCGCCTGCGGCGATTCCAAATCCGATACCGCTGAAAACAAAGCGAAGAATTCCAAAATGGAGGCACCGCATACAGCTGGCGAAGCTGAGGAAGTCATGCTAACGGCAAATCAGTTCGACGTCTTGCAGATGAAAATTGATACCTTGCCCATGCGAAATATGAGCGGCTATGTGGAAGCGAACGGCCAACTGGAAGTCCCGCCACAGAATGAGGCGACCATCACTTCGGTCGTGGGTGCGAACGTGGTTTCCATTGAAGTCATAGAGGGCGATAAGGTCGAAAAAGGCCAAACGGTGGCTTATTTGTCGCATCCCAATATCATCCAAAAACAGACCGATTACCTCAACGCATACAGCAATAGCGAGTTTCTTAAAAAGGAATTTGACCGACAAAGAACCTTGTATGATGCCGGGGTAGGCAGCGGTGCCAATTTTCAAAAGGCCGAAGCGGAATATCAAGCATCCCGAAGTAGGGCGAAAGGACTGGAAGCGCAACTGCAACAGTTGAACGTTGGCGCATCAGGTGTAAGAAACGGTACTATTTATCAGCGTGTGGCCTTACGCAGCCCCATTGAAGGATTCGTTCAAAAGGTGGAAGTAAGAATCGGGCAGTATGTAGAACCGCAGACCGACCTCTTTGAAATCGTGGACACCCATCACGTTCATGCCGACTTGATGGTCTTTGAAAAGGATGTGTACAAAGTTAAAAAAGACCAGACGGTTAGCTTCAATGTCCAATCCCTTCCAGGAAACGAACTGGTCGCCAAAATCTATTCGGTAGGAAAAACTTTTGAGCAAAATCCCAAAGCATTGCACGTACATGCAGAAATTGAGAACAAGCAAGGCAACCTGATACCGGGCATGTACATTCAGGGACGGATTCAAACGGACAATTCCTTGACAAGGGCAATCCCCGAGAGTGCCATAGCGTCAGATGGCACTAGGTCATTTATCTTTACCGCAGAAAAGGAAGGTGAAGATTGGAGTTTTACCCCGGTAGAAATCAAAAAGAGCACCCACGATGGGGAATGGATCGCTATTGATTTTCTTACCGAACAAGAGCCAAATACAGAGTACGCCCTCAACAATGCCTACTATCTGATGGCGGAAATGAAAAAAGGTGAAGCGGAACATAGCCATTGATGTAGATTAAAACCATCATGAGATGACGGAAATAGAAAAAAAATTGGAAAACAAAAGTGTGCGCCCTACGGCAATGCGCATCCTAATTTATAAATATTTGGCCGAAAAAGAAATCGCTGTCGCTTTGACCGATATTGAGAACGCTTTCCCGCCTCGGCGGGCAGGAACGGGCGCTGACCGTACCACTTTGTACCGTACCCTAAAAACCTTTGTGGAAAAGGGAATCGTGCACCAGATAGACGATGGCACCAATGTTTCAAAATACGCCTTGTGCGAACCCGGTTGTAATTGTGAACTAGACCAAGACTTGCACCTGCATTTTCATTGCAGTAATTGCGAGAAAACGGTCTGTCTGACAGAACACAAAATACCGCACATCAACCTTCCGGAAGGGTATATTGCTGAGGATGCAAACCTTGTACTGACAGGAATTCGTGAGAAGTGTAGCGGTCAATAGAGCCATTCTCGATGGAGAAAAAAGCTAAAAAAATTTCTTGAAAATGATTAAAAAAAATCTAGGTTGGGCCAAATAATAATTAAC
>RCMY010010055.1_pt1 | contig 12101 bp, 13 predicted proteins | sample 2041341 | NCBI WGS metagenome assembly RCMY01 (sample SAMN09708234, study PRJNA481090) | Marine sediment metagenome, whole genome shotgun sequencing project.
TGCAGGTAGCGGACGCGGCGGTCTATTTCGCGTAGTTCTTTTTTGCGGTATTGATATTCTGCGTTTTCGGACCGATCGCCTTCGGCTGCTGCGGCACTCAAGGCCGCAGTGACGTCCTTGCGTCGCGTCCACAGTGCCTTCTGCTCATCCTTCAGGCGGTTGTAACCCTCGCGGGTGATATAGGGTGAAGAACGGGGACTGGGTGGGCGGTAGCGGCTCATGTAGGGTTCGACGACAATGCTGCGGGAATTTGCCATCCATTGTATTACGTCGGGTTCAACAGAGGCCACTCGACCGCAGGGCAGCAATACTATTTTGGGTGCCTCGGTAGTGTTTTGGTAGATATCCAGAGAGCTGTTCGCACCATCGGCTAATGGACTTGTCTCGCGTACCCTGATGCATCCTTTCGAGTTGCCCCCGAGCCTACGAATGAATGAAGAGGTAAAGAATCCTCTTACTTCGGCGAGAGGAGATTTCGAAGCATATCGTTTGAGCCGCTATCACTCCGTTTGACGGGCTCATCTGGCAACAGATCTCTTTGCAGTGCACACGCCTCACACTGCCCGACTGGTCCTTGAAACTCCCGATGATGCGGAAATCGTTAGTCATCAGCTGATGCTCAGGACCGGCTTCATACGTCGCCTGGATACCGACCTCTACTCATGTCACAACAGTTTTGACGATGGCCAGCGGTGTGGCAAACAAAGTCTTGACTACAAGAGCTAGCACCCCCATTATATTCCCAAATTGGGAATACATTGGTACAGGCATCATGAAAGTCACTATGGATCGTGTAGGTAGAGTCGTTGTGCCAAAGTGGATCAGAGAGCAATTGGGCCTGGATGCAAACACCGAGTTTGACCTAGAGGTTGAAGGGTCTGGCATCAGATTGCAGCCTCGGCAGACCACTGCAAGGCAGATAAAAGAAGTAGATGGTTGGCCAGTGCTTGCTGCGGTGCCAGGCAAAAAACTGACAGATGCCGACGTGCAAGGACTTCGTGATGCTGACCAACGTTAATCGTACGTGGGCAGTTGACACGAGCGTTGCTGTCGCAGCGCTGGATGAGTCGCACGCAGCCCACGAAGTATGTCGTCGTACCGCAGCTGCTCGTCGACCAGCGTTAGCGGGTCATGCGGCATTCGAGACATACTCTGTACTTACCCGACTACCAGGTGCGGGGAGGGCTACTCCCGAAACTGTCAGCAAAATCCTGCAACTAGCCTTTCCTGAACGATGCTGGCTTACTGCGGATCAAAGCAATTCGATCCTTGAGCGACTTGCTGTTCTGGACATTGCAGGTGGCATGGTGTACGACGCACTTGTTGCCGAGGCTGCCCGTGTTAACGGGCACATCTTACTTACTCGGGACACCAGGGCGCAACGCACCTATGAACGACTTGCCGTCACATTTGAGATTGTTGACTAGCCTTCAGACGACACCCCTCTGTCAGGATAGATGCAGCTCTTCACCGCGCAACTGAGGGCGATACAGCCGGCCATGCCAACGGTCTAGCCAAAGCTGAATCCTGCAAGCCGCATCATCGCAAGCAGAGGACGTGGTCATTGCACCTGACACTCTGGAAGGACAACCAGTATCCACTTGCAGCCATGGCGTCACGATGATCATGGCCACTCTTGTCGCTATCGGGATTCCAGTGTCCGGATCGAACCCTGTCGATCAATTCAGAACTGACCTTGTAGTCTTCAATCGATAGCGAGTTGTAGGCGTCGCTGACATACACCTAATCTACCTGCTTCATGTAAGAGGCCACACTTCTCCCAAGGCCTGGCGCTTCGGGGAATGATGTCAGAATGTCCGAGCGCATTTGCGCCCAGTTCATCCGCATTCGATTGACATAGGGGGATGTCTCGCGTGCACTGAAGACCACGGGCGGCTGACTCTTGAACGGATCGTTTTCATTGACGGTATAACCCGCGACCCTCATTGTCTGCAGAATGTTGTCAGCGTCCTGTTCTCGCCCAATATTCCTGAAAGCTCCAGCAAGCCGACCGGCAATCGTGCTCTGCCCCCCGTCGAGCAATCGCCTGAGCACATCCGACGTATCTCGTACCATTGCCAGGGCTGCTCGCATTTCAATGGAGCGCGCTGAGAAGTGAGAGACCGAACGACTGATGAGGGCCGCAGGCAAATTGAAGACCTGCAGTCCGTTTTGCATCTCCTTGTCTTCCATAGCCGGAAGCTCAAGGCGCAAGTCAAAAATGGATGTGTCAAACGGCAAGTCGGTAGGCTTGTTCCCCCCGTTGGGAGCTCGAATCAGAAGTTGTTTGAGCACATTCCAGTTGCCGCTATGAATACTCAAGGATTGTTCGGGACTCAGGCACCATTCATCGTCAAAGCGCTCATTCAGATAGGCCGCACAAAATTCTCAGAAAGAGGCGTACCAAGAAATGCTTTCCCCAGTCGGCTCGTCAGGACGCGCAGCAATGTACCAGCCCTTAATGACCTGGCGAAATAGGCCGCTCTTGAGCAGGCGTTCACGATGCGTGCGGGTCAGCTGGGAGGATCGTATGGCCACTAGGCTCGATCCTGCAGGGTATTCAAAACAGCCAAGGACTGCGCCGGTTTTTCTGAAGGATCTGCCACTGCAGGGTTCTCTTTGGGTTTATCGGCTGGATTATTATTCGGTTATTGTGTCAAGCCGAATTTAGGGAATTGTGTCGTACAGGTGTATTATCGCCTCCTTGCATTGACCTCTTGGCCTCGTCCTATGGCCTAATGGCATCCTCTAACACAGCGTGTTCGCTTGCCCTGTGTGGTGTCGGGATTGCAGTCGTCAACCCGATCACCGCACTGGATCTCTATAGCAGAGCTAGTGGCACGCACACGGAGTTCCGATTTAGCGATAAGCAGCAGGAAATTTAAAGGTGGCAATCTTCTACAGATACTTTGTATCCGGCTTGATTGTCACGGAATCTGCTCCTTCCCAGTTACGTGTGTTTCCACTCCAGCAAGATAGATTTGCGGCTTTGGCCTGACTGGCTACTTCGCATCACTATCGGCCATGTACACGCAGCGCGTGTTGGGCAGTTCCGCGGCAGTCTCGGCCACTCGCTCGTAGCACTCGATCCAGCGATCGCTCTCCAATTGGCATGGTCTTCGGGGAAGGGAGAATGTCAACGAGAGTGTCCTTCCGCCATCGTAGATTCATCAGCCAAAGGGGCTGCATAATTCATCGCTTCCCAGCCTTCACGGTAATATTCAATCACTGGCAGTGAATGATTCTGGTTGACCTCGGCCTTGACTCTTGGCAAGTCAGCAGGCAGACGCAATACGTCCATCAGCGTTAGATCATTGATGAAACGCCCCGGTTGTACCGATCGTGTGGGCTTCCCAAGTGAATGCGCTGATGCCATGAAAAACCCCCACAATCCGAACGACGGTACATAAACAGTCGCGGGGCGTACCTGTGGAAAAACGACTTCGAGGGTGTTACCGATACTCCAGAACGCCTGCCGTGCAAACCACGGTGAAGTGGCCTGGGTGATCATCACGCCTCCCACAGAAAGCCTTCTTGCCACTCGTTGATAGAAGGCCACGCTATAGAGCTTGGCGATATCCTCGCTCTCGGGGTCGGGAAGGTCGATCACAATCAGATCGTATAAGTCACCATCCGCAGCCAGAAAGTTCCAGGCATCCGTATTGGTGACATTGACCCGCTCATCGCTCAAGGCACCCTGATTGAGCGCAAGCAATTGGTGCTGGCTAGCCGCAAGTCCGGTTACTGCCGCATCCAGATCGACGACATCCACCGTCTCGATGCTGTTGTACTTCAACAACTCACGCGCGGCAAGCCCGTCACCACCGCCAATGACAAGCGCACGTCTTCGGTTCAGTGCAAAAGCCGCTGGCAGATGCACCAACACTTCGTGATAGCGATATTCATCAACTGACGAAAACTGCAGATTGCCATCCAGGTACAGGCGCAGGTCGTTGCCTCTCTCTGTCAATACCAGTTTTTGATAAGTGGATTGACGAGTATCAATCACCGGATCTTCATACAATGCCGTTTGTATCAGCACTTCTGCAGGCCTGACCCAAACGACACAGGCGATCAGCACTGCAAGGCACAACGCAATACCCGCCAGCAGCTTGCCGCGCCACACGTACAATTGTGAACGGAACGAATACGCCACCAGCAAGGCGACAAACAGATTGATAAGCCCAACAGCTGAAGCCGTCAGTAAGTGTCCCAAGTATGGCAGCAGGATGAACGGAAACAACAATGAAGCCAGTAAGGCGCCTATATAGTCAAACGTCAATACCTGGCTGATACCACGCCTCAAGCCGCAACGCGTCTCGAGTATACGGGTCAGCAGTGGCAACTCCATGCCAATCAGAATACCAATAACGCCCACCACCAGCACCATGGCAGGATAGTAGTACTCCGTCCATGCATAGACCACCAATAGCAGCAATGCCGACACCCCACCGACCGCGCCTATCGCGATTTCTATACTGATAAAGGCAGGCACGACATGACGAGTGATCGATTGCGCAAGCCATGCCCCGACACCCATGAAAAACAGGAACAACCCGATCGTCACCGAATAGTGGATGACACTTGAACCCAGTAAGTAGGTAGACAAACTACTGATCAACAGTTCATAGATCAGGCTGCAGGCGGCGATAATGAAAATCGAGCCAGCCAGCAAATAGAACTGGCTATTGGATACTACCGCGCCTTCCAAGGCAACTTTGTCGGAATCTTGTCTCGCACCGGCGTTCCCACCGGGGTTTGTATCTCGGGTTGAATCCTGGGCTAACCCCCGACAATGATCTGCTGAATCATCGTAAGCGGTCATTTGAGGGCGTATTGCCTACTTGTGAGTATTCTGGTATCGCGATTGCCTCTGAGTTGGGCATCGTCAGATACGATTATTGCGCGCACAAAAAATCTGCCAGGTAGGCATCACTGAGTAGTTTTCTGGTTATCGGCGGCTTGCTGCTGGCTCTTAACCGGAGTCGTAGAGCTCTGATCGCAGTGGATTGTCAGCGAACATCGTCTTCCACACTCTTGGCGTGAGCTCAATGACGTCTGCCGCGGGGTGCTCTGCAACTCGCTGCAACACGTCAACGAGGTAGGTGTAGGGATCGACTCCTTGCAGCTTGCAGGTTGAGATCAGCGTCTGGATGATCCCGACATGCTCGGCACCGAGTTCGGTCCAACAAAAATTCCACGCTCGTCGACCCATGGGAATCGGGCGAAGCCCGCGCTCCAGGTGATTGGTATCGAGCGGCACATCCGGATTATCCAGAAATACGCTCAAAGCCGCCTCCCGCTCGCGCAGGTAGCCAAGGGCCTTGGTGAATGGATTGCTCGGGACCAGCGACGGGTCCTCTACACGCTTCTTTGCCCAGGCAAAGATCTGTTCAACCACGGGCGTGCTCAGCTCCTTGCGGCGTTCCAGCTTCGCCTGACCGGTGAGCTGCTCCTTCCGGATGTCCTTCTCGATGGCGTAAAGCGTGCCGATCATCGCGAGAACCTCGTCAACGAATACCGGTTCCTGATCCCGTGCATCGAAAAATTGGCGGCGTGTATGGACCCAACATTGAGCGTGAATGATTGACTCGTTGAGTGCACAGAACGAGGCGTATGCCTTGTAGCCGTCGGAGAGCAGCACGCCCTTGAAATCCTTGCCGAGAATCTCCTCAATCACGCGCCGAGCACGGCTGTCGGCATAGGTGAAGACAATCTCATCGTCCTCGCCGTAGATTGGCCAGAAGTAGCCCTGGTTCATCCGGCCTTTCTTCGTCTTGCTCTTGCCAGCTTTGATCGGCGTCTCGTCCATGGCCAACACCTTTGATAGCAGCACGCGCCGCCACTGGGCCTCGGCGATCGGCTCAAGCAACTCTATTGCCCGCTTGACGATCAGGATCATCGTCGAGCGGGCAATTGTGACGCCGGCGGCCTCCATTCTCTGGTGCTGGCGATAGAGTGGCAGGTGCGAGACGAATTTGTCGCACAGTATGCCGGCACACAGACTCACATCGGCGATGCTGCGATCGAACAACGCCGGGACGGGTGCGAGCGGCAGGATCGATCCTGAGTTCTTGAGCTTCACGACCGGTTGTTCGTATCGAAGGATCGTGTAGCTCGCTGGCGTCTGGGCAAGCTTGCAAAACTCACGCGTATCGATGATCTCGTACTCATCGGGCGACAGTCCTTCGATACCCTCGGGACTGAGATGAATCGTCTTCACCGGCACGCCGTCGTCGAAGCGCAACCCCTCGCTGTTCACACACCCTTCGGGACGGCCCTTCTTCGCCTTCCCGCGCTCGTACTCGATTTTCTGTTTCGGCTCATCGACAGTACCCGGCTTGGCAGAGTCCTCCTCGAACAGAGCCCCCTGGCCGGGAATATCAAACGGGCGTTTCTCCGAGCGCGAACCGAACAGGAGTTTTCTGAACACATCAAGCTGGTGCTGTTTGGCGACAAGTTTATCGCGAAGTTCAGCGTTCTCAGCCCGCAACACACCGAACTCCGAGGGTATCGGGGTGTGTGATTCGGTTGCGGTGATTGAGGTGTAGTGCATAGGTTGCATTATATCAAACGACCCTTCTTTCGGGTAGAGAAAATCGCTTGTATTGCCGAGTATTTTCCAACTCGATGCCTTCAAGCAAGCACTGCAACTGGGCAAAGTTTATTTGTCGTTTGATACCGCCATCGCAGTGCACAACGAACTGCCCCTGCTCAAGACGCTTCGACCAGATCGCATAGCCGTTTCGGTCGAAGCAGAGAATCTTCATCTGGGTTTTTCGACGATTCACAAAAACGTAAAGATGTCCTGACAGCGGGTTTTCCTCGAGCCGGTGCTTCACCAACGCCGAGAGTCCGTTGTAGGACTTTCTCATATCGACCGGCTCGGTGCAGAGCCAGACACGAACGTTTGCTTCTGAGAAAAGCATCGTTCAGGCGCCGCGCGATATCCGCAACTGAAGACCACCACCGAGATCGAGTTCGATCAGAATCGGCGAGGTGACGTCGAGCCGTTCCAGCTTCTGATGGCGATGCTCGCCCAGCCCGGAGGTCAACTCAACGAACTCCGGCACACTCTCTGCCGACATGCCCGTCGATGATGCGCTGGGTGTGAGCCGCGAGCGCCACTGGATGAAACTGGCGTAGCCAATATCGTGATCGGCACAGAACTCACGTGCTGATTGAGAAGAACGGGACTGTCGATCGACGAGCTGCTGCCATTGTTTGGCGGAACGGTGGGGGCGATAAGCCATGGATATCTCCGGTGATGTTGATTGGAGGTATCACAGTATCGACATCATCCGCAGAGAGATAGAACGCCCCAGGATGATCGCTTACACTCGAGCTGCCACCGCAGTCGATAGCCGCGATCCGGTTCGACCATGCGCTCAGAGCTGACCTGCCCGACGAGGAGTTGCTCGATGCCCTGCAGTTCGCAGCGTTCGGTTATTTTGCCGACACCGTTAACTCGGCGAACGGTCTGATTGCGGAGGATTCGCCGTGCAGCATTGCCGTTGTCGGCTTCGCCTAGTCGTGCTATCCGATCGGGGTGACGCGAGGCTGGATGTCTCGTGAGGATGCAGTCGATCGTGTACTGGCGACACTCGGGTTCTTCCTGGCGAGCCCGCAAGGATCCGAACCCGATGTCACGGGTTTCAAGGGCTTATATTACCACTTCCTGGACCTGCACAGCAGGCTCCGAGTCTGGCAATGCGAGCTGTCGCTTTTCGACACAACGCTGTTGCTTGCCGGTGTATTGACCGCCGCCCGTTATTTCGATGGACTGGACGCTGGGGAGCGAGAAATTCAGCGGCTGGCGGATGCCTTCTACCAGCGCATCGACTGAGCATGCGATGGCGAACCGACTGTCTCCCAGGGATGGCGGCCGTAGAGCGGTTTCATTCGCTATTGTTGGGAGAGCTATAGTGAGGCGGCAATTCCATACGTACTTGCGCTGGCATACTTCACGTACGCCAAGGCAGCGATCGCATCCTCGGGGCGACGATCGTCGCCCGGCACGCAGATAATTTGATCACTCACACTGGTCCGTGTACGCACCAAGTCGCGCTTGTGCGTGCCAATCCAAAAGCGTGTGAAAGCTTCGCCATTTGAATTAACCAGGACGTGTTCAAATCACATGGTCGCCGGTTCCACACTCGTGTTCAACATCGCCTGAGCCTGCTCTGGCGTCAAGGTGTCAGGGCGCGCGCACGTTGTCGACATTTCAACCCATTGGCGCGACTCTGCTGAGCGTTCGATTGATGTGAGGATATCAACGACGTGCAAGGCTACGTCCATGTTGCAGCGGTGCTGCCTTCCGGTGATGATGGCATCGGCCATGTCCGCCAGCCCGGCGCATCGATAGTTGGCTCGTGCAATTCCCTTGCTGTCTTCCATCGTTGTCTTGCCGAAAGGATGATCCTGACTGTCCAGCGTTTCGCATTCGTCGTTGCTTCTGGCCAGTTCAACATCGCCACCGAAGAAGTTGGGGTCGGGGACATAGAGTGTTGCATCAGTACCATACAGTTCGATCGTGCTGTGCCGGTGAGACTGAACATCCCAGCTAGTGCCGAAGGATACGATTGCTCCACTTTCGAATTCAATGAGCGCATGGTAGTTGGTCGGGATTTCCACGGCGATCTTTTCACCATCGCGCGGTCCGTTACTGATGGTTCTGGTTAGGAACCGAGTGTTTGCCATCGCAGAGACAGCGCGCGCCGGTCCTATGAGTTGAACCAGATCGGTCAGGTAGTAGGGCCCCATATCCAGAACCGGGCCGCCACCGGGAAGGAAGAAGAAGTCCGGATTGGGATGCCAGTCCTCCATTCCGGGCGTCATGAAATGGCAGGTGGCACTCGTCACCGATCCAATAAGGCCATTATCCACGGCCGATCGAGCCAGTTGATGAGATGCACCGAGAAAGGTATCTGGTGCAGAACCAATGCGCAAGTTTTGGGAGTCTGCCAGGTCTCGCAATTCCTTGCCTTCTGCCAGTGTCAATACGACCGGTTTTTCGGAGTAGGCGTGTTTGCCCGATTCAAGAATTTGGCGCGTCACGGAGAAATGTGCCGAAGGAATCGTGAGGTTGACGATGATGTCGATATCCTCGGCTACCAGCAATGCCTCTACGGATTCTGCACGAACGCCGTATTCCGTGGCGCGTAGCTGCGCTGCGGATAAGTCGATATCTGCAACAGCCTTGATGGCCTTGATGGTAATCGCGTGAAAAAGCGGTGCCAGGGTCAGATACGTCGTTGAAATATTGCCACAGCCGACAATGCCGATATTCAGCGGCTCCCTGTTATTCATCATCTAGAGGCCTTTGACAGTGGCCAGGGAACGACGCGCGAACCGTTCCACATCTGAGGGGTTGTCATGTTCAAGTACGAAACGTGGCACCTTGGCAGCCTTCAACGCGGAGGCGATGGCAGTCCAATCCAGAACGCCATAGCCGACATCCGCCCAGCCATCTTCATCAGCGTTCTCACCCACAGGCGCACGATCCTTCATGTGGGCTGCCAGAATTCGTCCTGAAAATCGTTCAATCCAGGTGATCGGATCGTGGCCAGCTACATGAATCCACGCTAGATCCAGTTCCAGATCGATTTCCGGTGAGGCCTCTGTCAGGTACTCGATGGGCAGAGTGCCATCTGGCAATGCTGTGAATTCGAAATCGTGATTGTGCCAGCCATAGCCCAGTCCGGCATCACGGATTGGCTTGCCCATTTCCGCCACTCTTACGCCAAGGTCTCGCCATCCCGCGGCATCAACAGGGCGTTGATCTGGTAGCAGAAAAGGGACGATGATGTTCTGGATACCCAGAGCGCGAGCGATTTCCATGCAACGATCCGGATCAGCCTCTACCAGGTCAATGGCGAAGTGCCCGGTAGGCATGGTCAGGTTGTAGGTGTCGAGTCGGGTCCGCGTCGCTTCGATGTTCTGGTAGAGCGGAGCGTAACCTTCCACTTCGGCAATACCCAGTCGTGCAAGCAGGCTCAAGGTTTCATCAAGATCGAAATTGCGTGAAGAGTAAAGTTGATAGGCTATTGGCTTCATTGGATTCTTGTCAAAGGTTCTCTGAAGTGGTGATTCGAGGTAGTTCTTGATTTTGCGGTGGGTGGATATTATTACAAACGCAGTTCAGTGGCGTGGTCGAATAACGAAGCTCGCGCGGGATCAATGCCGATGTCTATCCGTTCATGTGGTCTGACTTGTGCCTGTCCATCCATGCGGATTCGCAATGGCGTGCCTTCCAGTTGAGCGTAGACCAGAGTATCGGAACCCATGGGTTCGACCAGCTCGATCTCTACCTGGGTGCTGAACGGCATGTTGATGGTCTGATCACCGGTGACTATATGTTCGGGTCTGATTCCCATGATGGCCCTGCAGCCCGGCGCGTCAGGTGTGCCGAACTCATAAGTTGACAAGGGCAGTACAAACTCGCCTCTCTTGAAGATGCCGTCCTTGATATCACCGTCGAAAAAGTTCATGGATGGTGAGCCTATAAAGTCCGCTACATAGCGATTAAGCGGTCTGTTATAAATCTCGTCAGGCGAGCCAAGCTGCATGATCTGCCCGCCTTTCATAATGGCGATCCGGTCGGCGAGTGTCATTGCCTCGATCTGATCGTGGGTGACATATATCATGGTGTTCTCGAGTTGCTGGTGCAGCCTCTTGATCTCCACCCTCAGGTCAGCTCTCAGCTTTGCATCCAGGTTCGATAAGGGCTCATCGAAGAGGAACACCTCCACATCTCGGACAAGCGCCCGCCCAATGGCGACTCGCTGTCGCTGTCCACCGGACAGGGCGGCAGGCTTTCGCTTCAGCAGTGGCTCGATCTGAAGAACTTTGGCTGCGCGTTTGACTCGGCGGGCGATCTCAGCCTTAGGCATGCGGGCATTGCGCAGGCCAAACGTCAGATTACCCTCCACTGTCATCTGTGGGTATAGCGCGTAGGATTGGAACACCATACCGATGCCTCGCTCGGAGGGTTCGGACCAGGTCACGTTCTTGCCGTTGATGTAGATTTGTCCAGCAGTGGGTTCAAGTAGTCCTGCGATGCAATTGAGAAGCGTGGATTTACCACAGCCTGATGATCCCAGCAGAACCAGAAATTCCCCCTTGGGAATGGTTAGATTCAGGTTCTGCAGCACCTTCACTGAGGCAAATTGCAGGTCAAGACTCTTGATTTCAACAGAACTCATAGGATCAGCCTTTTACTGCGCCCGCGGCTATACCACGCACGAACAATTTTCCGGAAATGAAATAGATGATTAGTGGCACTGCACCTGTCAACAGGGTAGCCGCCATGTTGACGTTGTATTCCTTGACCCCTTGTACCGAGTTGACGATGTTGTTGAGTTGAACGGTCATGGGGTAGTTTTCCGGTCGGGTGTAGATAACTCCAAACAAAAAGTCGTTCCAGATACCAGTGACTTGAAGAATCATTGCAACAACAAAGATGGGCAGTGACATGGGTAACATGATCATGAAATAGATGCGCCAGAATCCCGCACCGTCCACGCGAGCTGCCTTGAAAAGCTCTGCCGGTATGGACGTAAAGTAGTTGCGAAACAACAGCGTCAGTATCGGCATACCGAAAATCGTATGGACGATGACAAGACCGGTCAGAGATCCATAGAGCCCCATTTCTCTCAGAAGAATGACGATGGGGTAAATCATCACCTGGTACGGAATGAAAGCCCCGACGATCAGAATAGTGAAAAAGATGTCGGCACCACGGAAGCGCCAGTTCGCCAATGCATAGCCATTGACCGAGGCTATGATGATCGAGAGCAACGTGGAAGGTACGAGTATCTGCACTGAATTCCAGAAACCACGTGACAGGCCATCGCAATTGAGGCCAGTGCAGGCAGTGGACCAGGCTTTAACCCACGGTTCGAAAGTGATTTCAACCGGCGGTGAGAATATGTTGCCCAGTCTAATTTCGGGCATTCCCTTGAGCGATGTCACAACCATGACGTACAGCGGCAACAGGTAGTAGATGGAGACGAACAGCAATGTTCCGTAGATAAAGATATTCCGGCGGGAAAACACTCGGCGTGGCCTGGGGCCCTGTGGGCCCGACAGATTGGCGGCCA
>RCMY010004470.1_pt1 | contig 12096 bp, 7 predicted proteins | sample 2041341 | NCBI WGS metagenome assembly RCMY01 (sample SAMN09708234, study PRJNA481090) | Marine sediment metagenome, whole genome shotgun sequencing project.
AAGCCTATTTATCAAATATTTACATTGATGGAGATAGTAATTCTCTGTTAGCACCGCCAAAAGGACAAGCATCAGCAGGAAGATGCAATCCAGAAGGTATTTCGTATTTATTGTTGCTTTTTATAGCCGTGCCCATAAAATATTTTGGAGAGAACGAATCTTATGTAAAAATGCTAGGGATGCCTCACGGCCTATTGTTTATAGTTTATATAATTTTAGCCATCATGCTTAAATATGAATTGAGCTGGAAACCAAAAGTATTTTTGATTATTTTGTTAGCTTCAGTGATACCATTTGGGACTTTCTATGTTGACAGAAAATACTTAGCCTCCTGATACCGGCGGTATCAAAGCTACAATATCATTTGTTTGCAAGACATAATCAGCATCGGCATATTCTTCGTTCACAGCTATTGAAAAATTTTGGTAACGGTTTAAGCTATTATACTTTTTTAACAAGTCCTTTTTTAATTGCTCAATAGTAGTTGCTTTTTCAAGATCTAACTTCAAAGTATTTTCTCCTAAGACATCTCTAACAATCCCAAAAAGTAACACTGTAATTTTCATTTCTTAAATTTTAAGGAATAAAGATAAATATTTAAATTAATTAGTGACCAATTCATCACGCAGTTGCTTATAAAGATCAATTATTTTTTCTACAAATAATTGAGAAGAGAAATTGTTTATCAAATTTTCCTTTCCTTGCTTTCCATGATCTAGTCTCTCTTTTTCGTGTGTATGATAATAGGTTATGGCTTCAGCTATTGCCATATGATTTCCGGGCTCAACAATCAAACCTGTTTTCTTGTGATCTACTAATTCAGACGGCCCTGGTATGTCTGTAACTACTAAAGGGACTTCTTGAGCCATTGCTTCCTTTAATACGCGAGGCAGACCATCTCTCAAGGATGGAAGGACAAATAGATCTGCATGAACCAGGTATTTAGCCGCATTAGGTACGAGTCCTAGAAAATGAATCGAATCAGATGCGACCCCATTATTAGCTACATCTTTTGAAGTTTTATTATAATCTCCGATAAAAACAAAATGAATATGAGGGTCATTTAAATGGTGAATTGCTTCCGTAAGAATGTCGAGGCCTTTAAAAGGACGATTTTTTGTTTGTGCAATATACATAACTACAAAAGCATCCTCCGGAACTCCATCAATAATTGTTTTCTCTTTAGTCAACTCTTCTGCCCAAAGTATATCATAACCTTTGTAATTTAGTAATAGATCTTTTTGAGGATAAAAGTTGCACATATAATCGTAGATAGTCTTATTTACACAAACAACTTTGTTGACTCTAGGGTTTAAAAGGCCTAACCAATAGGTAGGATCATGACGCCTTATTTTAGCTAACGTGCCACGGTATCCTATTATTTTCAATCGTTTTCCATATGATGCCCAAATTGCATTTGCTAATCCGGAGCTGGAAGTAGCATGTAGTATATTGAATCGTTCTTTATTGATGAGTGATCGAATCTGTCGAATTAGTGTCCAATTCCATTTAGAATTATAATCTTTACAAGAAATATAAACACCTGCTTCTTCGAGTTCTTTGCGGTATTCTGAATTTTCGGAAGTAAGAATTTTGATATAAATACCTCTAGCATTTATTTTTAGAACCATGTCTAGTTCAGATCTATCAGGATTAGATTGTATGAATAGAATACGCATATTGTATTTAATATATGATTAAGCTGGAATATTTTTTTAACTATTGTATGAGTTAATGATGAATTACTATTTTAAGATTCTTAAAAAAAATCAAAAAGAATTCTAAAAAGCAAAACGATGATATTCATAATTACAAATGTAATTGGTTTATATATTAAATAGATACTTATTAAGTAACAAAAGTTACAGGTCTAATAGGTATTTTGTTTAACTTTGATAGTTAAGCTAATTTAATCAATCAATCAATAAAATATACCAAAACAAATGAAGTACGGCTTTATTATTGACAATCGAAAATGTATAGGTTGTCATGCTTGTACAACTGCGTGTAAATCAGAGCATGATGTGGCAGTAGGCGTAAATAGAACATACGTTAAGCAAGTTGAAAAGGGAGAGTTTCCCGACACTCGAAGAATTTTTTCGGTAATGCGTTGTAATCATTGTACAGATGCTCCTTGCGTTGAAATCTGTCCGGTGGAAGCATTGTTTATACGTGAAGATGGGATCGTAGATTTTGATAATAACCGCTGCATTGGGTGTAAATCATGTATGCAAGCATGTCCTTACGATGCGCTTTATATCGATCCTAATAATAATACGGCAGCAAAATGCAACTATTGTGCGCATAGAGTAGACGTAGGTAGGGAGCCTGCTTGTGTTACTGTTTGTCCAGAACACGCAATTATAGCTGGTGATATGGAAAATGCTGCTACTGAAATATCTCAATTATTGGCAAGGCAACAAGTGAAAGTTCGTAAGCCTGAAAAGGGAACGAAACCAAACTTATTTTATATTGATGGAGATGATGCATCTTTAAATCCTGAAGCTACTGATAAATCAGGACCTGGCCTCTGGAATTCTCAGGCGCGTGGTGTTGGTCACTTTGCGAAAGCTGCTGAAAAAATGATGAATTCAAACGATGATGTAGATTTATTACAAATGTCTATTAATAATGAAGTCGAAGCTGCATATCAAAAGTCAGATTCTAAAAATCCTAATTATATTGATGTCCTAAGTGGGAAAGCCCGTAGAGTTTATGATACGCCTGATAAAGGCATCCTTTGGGGATGGGAAGTTTCGGCTTATGTGTTTACTAAAGCAATTTCTGCAGGAGCATTTTTAATTCCATTTTTAGCAATAATGTTAGGTTATGAAGTTTCACCTACAGCAAAATTATGGTCGGCGGGAATATCTCTAGTTTTCTTGGCGTTAACAGGTTTATTCTTAGTAATGGATTTAGATAGACCTGATAGATTCTTAAACGTTTTACTACGGCCACAATGGAATTCTTGGTTAGTAAAAGGCGGTTATACAATTACAATTTTTGGGTTGCTAGTAACCATTTGGGGCGCCGTAACATATTTTGAATTGAGTATTCCTGAAACACCACTATTATGGATTACAGCGGTTTTTGCAGTATTACTCGCAATTTATACTGCTTTCTTATTTGCACAGGCAAAAGGCCGCGACTTTTGGCAAAGTCCAACATTACCATTACATATGTTAGTGCATAGTGTTATGGCAGGAACGGCAATTTTTGTAATTGCATCTTTAGTATTCGGTAATGAAGATTGGATGATCATTTTAAAAAACACAATGATCATTGCTTTAGTTGTCAATTTATTTACTTTGATAACTGAATTAACAATAACACATCCAACGACATCGGCTAAAACTGTTGTGGAAATGATAACCAAAGGAAGATATAGAAATCTATTTTGGTTTGTAACTGTAATCATTGGGAATATAATTCCATTGGCATTATTATTTTTCGGAAACGAGGATATGTTTGCCGTAGTTGCAGGGGTTTTTGTATTAATAGGAATTGTGGTTACCGAGAAAATTTGGGTTGAAGCTCCACAAAGAATACCATTAGCATAATAAAATAAATAACCATGGGATATAAAAAACCATCTTTTATAGAAAATATAGCAGAAAAAATAGGAATCATTCCAAATCTGCATAAAGATAAATATCAAGAGTTTGACGGCGATATGCGCCATTTTACCGATGATGAAGTGGCTCAAATGTATGAGAACTTTCCTCCACCGGAAAAATGGGATAATTGGGTAGAGTACAATCCGAAAGTTTGGCCAAAAAAGGAAAAAACTACATATCAAATTGTTCCAACAACTTGCTTTAATTGTGAAAGTGCCTGTGGATTGACAGCTTTTATTGATAAGGAAACCCAAGAAGTTAAAAAGTTTGAAGGGAATCCTTATCACCCTGGGAGTAGAGGTAGAAATTGTGCAAAAGGGCCTGCAACAATAAATCAGGTTACAGATCCTGATAGAATTCTTTTCCCATTGAAGCGTAAAGGAAAACGCGGTGATGGAGAATGGGAGCGCGTTTCCTGGGACGATGCCTTGGACACTATTGCAACCCGAATAAGAAAAGCAATATTAGAAGATCGCCATAATGAAATTGCATACCATGTAGGAAGACCGGGAAATGAAAAATTTATGAACTGGATATTACAAGGTTGGGGAATTGATGGTCATAATTCGCATACAAACATTTGTTCTTCTGGCGCTCGATTTGGATACAATCTTTGGTATGGTTATGACAGGCCTTCACCAGATCATTCAAATGCAAAATTTATTTTATTAATTTCTGCCCATTTAGAATCAGGTCACTATTTTAACCCACATGCACAACGTATTATAGAGGGTAAAATGAAGGGTGCCAAGCTAGCTACAATGGACCCTCGTTTATCTAATACAGCGAGCATGTCAGACTATTGGATGCCATCGTACCCTGGTACTGAGGCTGCCGTGTTGTTAGCAATGGCTTTAATCATTTTAGAAGAAGGATTATATAATAGAAAGTATCTTGAAAATTGGACGAACTGGAAAGAATATTTAAAAGCTCGTCATAGTGATAAGGAAGTTATATTTGAAAATTATATTGCAGCAATGATCGAGGAGTATAAAGAATTTACTCCTGAATTTGCTGAAAAAGAATCTGGAGTAAAAGCAGAAATGATCATTGAAATCGCGCGCCAAATTGGTGAAGCCGGTGAACGATTTGCATCTCATAACTGGAGAGCTGCCGGAGCTTCAAATCTAGGTGGTTGGGCAGTTGCCAGATGTTTACATTTTTTAACAGTTTTGACAGGTGCCGTTGGAGCAAAAGGAGGTACATCGCCTAATTCATGGAATAAATTTAAACCAACACAACCAAATCCTCCCGCGCCTCAAAAAGTTTGGAATGAATTACATTTTCCAAAAGAATATCCCTTAGCTTTCTTTGAAATGAGTCAATTATTACCACATTTCTTAAAAGAAGGAAGAGGTAAAATGGATGTTTATTTCTCCAGAGTATTTAATCCGGTATGGACCTATCCTGACGGGTTTACCTGGATGGAAATGTTTTCTGACGAGAGTAAATTTGGCTTACATGCTGCACTAACTCCAATATGGAGTGAAACTGCATTTTATGCGGATTATGTACTACCTATGGGATTGGCATCAGAGCGTCATGATCTAAATAGTTATGCGACGCATGGAGGTACTTGGGTTGCATTTCGCCAGCCGGTATTAAGGGAAGCTGCTCGAAGAAATGGAAAACCTGTAAAATTAACTTACGAAGCTAATCCGGGTGAAGTATGGGAAGAAGATGAATTCTTTATCGAATTGTCCTGGAGAATTGATCCTGATGGAAGTATGGGAATTCGTAAAACTTTTGAATCACCATATAGACCTGGGGAAAAAATTACAATTGACGAATATTACCAATATATTTTTGAAAGAATTGACGGATTAAATGAAACAGCAAAAGCAGATGGATTTACCGGACAATTTGCTGCCTTAGAATATATGAAGAAGTATGGCGCCTACGAAATTGAAAAAGGAGAGTCTTATAAAATGAATGAAAGATTGCTGACAAAAGAGCAATTAAAAGGTACTAAAGTTGATCCTAAATCAGAGGTTATTACGAAAGATGGTAAAGGTATTGGCGTAATGGTCAACGGTGAAGCTATGGTGGGTTTCCCAACCCCTTCTCGTAAAAACGAATATTATTCACAAACAATGGTCGATTGGAAATGGCCTGAGTATGCAACACCAACGTATATTAAAAGTCATATTCATAATGATGTATTAGATAAATCAAAAGGTGAATATGTGTTGGTACCTACTTTCAGATTACCAACGTTAATTCACTCACGATCTGGTAATGCTAAATGGTTGGTTGAAATTTCTAATAGAAATCCAATATGGATGCATCCGGATGATGCTGCTAAATGGGGCTTTAAGACAGGAGATCTGGTAAAAATGAACACTGATATAGGTTATTTTATTGATAAGGTTTGGGTAACTCAAGGGATGAAACCTGGTGTTGTTGCTTGTTCTCACCATATTGGTAGATGGAGAAGACCCCAAGATAAAACAGGAAACCGTTGGGCGACTAATACTGTTAATATTCAGAGTGATGGTAAAGGTGGATGGAGAATGAATACAATGTCGGGTATTGAACCTTTTGATTCTAATGATAAAGACTCGAAACGTATTTTTTGGAAAGATGGAGGAGTGCATCAAAATATCACTCATGCCGTACACCCTGACCCTATTAGCGGTATGCATACCTGGCATCAAAGAGTAAGAATTGAGAAACCAGCTGCAGGTGAAAAATATGGTGATATTTTTGTCGATACAAATAAATCACATGAGGTGTATAAAGAGTGGTTGGCAATGACTCGTCCTGCTCCTGGGCCAAATGGAGAAAGAAGGCCTCTTTGGTTCAATAGAGCCTTTACACCTGATAAATCAAAAGGTGGTTGTTATTATATTAATGACGATAAAAAGAAAAAATAATAAAATAAAATTGATATTCCCGCGAACCTGTCTTTTGGCAGACAGGAGCGGGAATATCATTTTATAGGTTTCAATGTTGAATGGATTAAATTTGTAGATGCTTAAAAAAATTTTCCCTTTCTTATCTTGGTTACCACTTGCAAAAAGATCTTTAAAGGATGATTTAATAGCAGGTATTACAGGGACAATTATTGTGATTCCTCAGGCTGTGGCTTTTGCTATGATTGCCGGATTGCCTCCAATTTATGGTTTTTACACAGCCATGATTACGCCAATAATAGCAGCCTTATTCGGTTCTTCTTACCATTTAATATCAGGACCCACAACTGCAATTTCAATAGTTGTGTATTCTACCTTAATAAAATTTGTAAATCCAGAAACTGATTTAGAAGGGTTTGTCTCCCTTGCTTTGGTGTTAACCTTTTTAGCAGGGTTTTTTCAATTTGCAATGGGGCTGTTAAAAATGGGAAAACTTGTAAATTTTGTTTCCCATTCTGTTATTATTGGTTTTACTGCCGGGGCAGGAATTTTAATTGCCTTTAAACAATTAACACATGTTTTCGGAATTAAAGTTCCTCAGGGGAGTACTATAGCAGAAATAGTATCTTATATAACTATTCATATTTCTGAAACGAATTGGTATGTATTCACTGTAGCTTCAGGAACCTTAGCTATAGCATTGATCATTAAAATATTTATTAAACCATTGTCGAGATACTATATGCTTATAGCTATGGTGCTTGGGAGTGTGATGGCCATTTTGTTAGGTGGAGATGCCAATGGAATTCAAACCGTTGGAGATATACCATCGAACCTTCCGCCATTTAGAATTCCCGATTTGTCATATCAAAATATTAATAAATTAAGTTCAGGAGCCATGGTTTTAGCTCTACTTGGCTTGATTGAAGCAGTGGCCATAGCAAGAGCGATTGGATTGCATACTCATCAAAAAATAGATGGAAATCAGGAGTTTATAGGTCAGGGGTTATCAAATTTAGCAGCAAGTTTCTTTTCAAGTTATGCAGGTTCTGGATCTTTTACACGTTCCGGGGTGAATCATCAAGCTGGAGCAAAGACGCCCATGTCGGCAATATTTGCATCCGTTTTTTTAATGATTGTCTTACTGGTTTTTGCCCAATATGCTTCCTATTTACCAAAAGCCGCAATGGGAGGGATTATTTTATTAGTGGGTTATAATCTAATAGATTTTCATCATATAAAACAGGTTTATAAAAGTAGCGGAAAGGAATTAATTGTGTTGTCAATTACATTGTTAGGAACACTATTTTTCGATCTTGAATTTGCATTGATTGCTGGTATTTTAACTTCATTTTTCTTTTATATGGAACGTACGTCAAAACCCAACATAGCTACACTTGCCGTCGATAAAAACAAACGACTGGTGAACGTTATTAGAGATGATGATGCCCTAGAATGTTCTAATTTAAAAATAGTCCGTATTGACGGATCGTTGTATTTTGGGTCTATTGAAAAAATCTCAGATTATTTATCAAAACTATATGATGAAAATAGAATTCAGCATGTTTTAATAGCTGCTGATGGTATTAATTTTATAGATTTAGCAGCGGCAGAGTGGCTCACCAATGAAATTGTAAAATGGCAAAAAAACAGAGGTGGAATTTATATTGCAGGCTTAAAAATAGTAGGTCAGGATATACTTCAAAAAGGAGGTTTTATTGACAAAATGGGAAGTGATATTTTCTTTAAAGATAAAAGAACTGCAATTGCTGAAATTCATAAAAAAATTGACACACCCTGCTCAGTGAAGGCTTTTGATGAATGTAAGGCTTAAATAACCAACAGATTACTTTTTTCTTTGTCACATTTCATACACATTAAACTTCAAGATGCAATATCTTTGTTGTACAAACCATAGAGATCTATGAACTTTAAATCTATATTTCCAATCTTAGACTGGCTGCCTAATTATAACAAAGGGTGGCTTAAAGGAGATATTGGTGCGGGATTAACAGTTGGAGTTATGTTAATACCTCAAGGTATGGCATATGCATCAATTGCTGGATTACCGGCAGTTTATGGTCTATATGCTTCTATAGTGCCATTATTAATTTATGCAATTTTTGGCACTTCAAGACAGTTAGCAGTTGGCCCGGTGGCTATGGTTTCATTACTTACGGCTACAGCTATTAGTTCTTTTCAAGGATTAGCCACTTCTGATTACATTTTATATGCCATCTTATTAGCATTTTTAGTGGGTGCTATCCAATTTTTATTGGGGGTTTTTAGGTTAGGCTTTTTAGTAAATTTTTTATCACACCCCGTTATTAGTGGCTTTACCTCTGCAGCAGCACTGATCATCGGTTTGAGTCAATTAAAACATTTGTTGGGCATTGAAATCCCAAGAGGTCACCGCATTGATGAAATTATTATAAATGCTGCTAATAAAGTAGATGAGATCAATTGGATTGCGCTGATCATTGGAGTAATTGGGATCTTGATCATCATAGGGGTAAAAAGAATTCATAAATCATTACCATCTCAGTTATTCGCAGTTATTTTCGGAATTGTTGTGGTATCACTTTTTAATCTGGGTAAAGGTGAATATGCTGTAAATATTATTAAAGATATTCCCAGTACTTTACCAAAGTTTCAAATTCCCCTTTTTGATCTAAAAATTGTTGAGCTATTAATTCCAATGGCTCTAACCATAGCCTTAGTGAGTTTTATGGAGAGTATTGCTGTTGCAAAAGCAATACAAACTAAGCATAGAAATTATAAGGTAGTACCTAACCAAGAATTAGTTTCGTTAGGATTGGCAAATATTGTTGGTTCTTTTTTTCAATCCTATCCAACTACAGGTGGTTTTTCAAGAACTGCCGTTAATGATCAGGCAGGTGCTAAAACTGGATTGGCGGCCATTATAAGTGCTTTCTTAATTGTGATCACTTTACTTTTCTTAACACCATTTTTTTATAATTTACCTAAAGCAATATTAGCTTCTGTAATTATGGTAGCAGTGTTTGGTTTAATTGATTATAAAGAGGCTATCCATTTATGGAAAAGTAATACGTTGGATTTTTGGATGCTGATTGCCACTTTTTTAGCGACATTAATTTTTGGGGTGGAAATGGGAATTGGTTTGGGGGTAATTTTATCATTGGCAATGGTCTTATTTAAAACTACGAATCCACATACTGCACAATTGGCAAAAGTGCCAAATTCACATTTTTACAGAAATGTAAAACGATTTGATAATTTAGAAGAAAAAGAAGAAATATTGATTTATCGATTTGATGCTCAATTGTTTTTTGCAAATGTGAACTATTTTAAGGATAAGTTGTACGATTATGAAAGACGAAAAAACGATAAATTAAAGTTATTGATCATTGACGGTGAAAGTATTAATAATATTGATAGCACAGCAATACACGCCCTTGAAGAAATTGTAAACGACTTTACTTTAAGAGGTATTGAAGTCTGTTTTACGGGAATCAAAGGCCCCGTTCGTGATAAAATGATAAAGTCAGGTTTTATAAATAAAGCTAAGGATGATCATTTTTTCATGAGTATTCAAGAGGCTGTTGATTGTTACGATGCTCTTTGTAATAAAGAACCTAAAGATAAAAAATATCGAAAATATATTGATCAATCTAATTAATTGACGATCGAAATTAAAAGAAATTCTATTTTCAAAATTAATTTCAGATAAGCTAATAAAACGTTAAAAATCAACAAAGTGTAACAAGTGTTACAGAAAAAAACGTATCTTTAACTAACTTTGAATTGCTAAAATTAAAATAATAACTTAAAAAATATTAAGATGAAAGTTGAACAAATATTTACAGGATGCCTTGCTGAAATGGCTTATTATATTGAGTCAAATGGAGAAGTAGCAATAGTTGATCCTCTTAGAGAAACCGAGCCATATATTAGAATGGCTGAAGCAAGTAAATCAAAGATAAAATATGTATTTTTAACTCATTTTCATGCTGACTTTGTTTCTGGTCAATATGATTTAGCTAAAAAAACAGGAGCTAAAATTATATTTGGGCCTAACGCAACAGCTGACTATGATATATATAATGGTAAAGATGGTGAAGAATTTCCTTTAGGTGGCGGTAAATTAACGCTTTTACATACACCAGGCCATACTATGGAATCGTCATCATATTTAATTACTGATGAAAAAGGTAATACACCATATGTTTTAACGGGTGATTGCTTGTTTATTGGCGATGTAGGCCGTCCTGACTTAGCGGTAAAACAAGGCACATTAACTGAAAAAGATTTAGCTGGAATTTTATTTGATTCATTGCGAAATAAAATAATGACCTTACCAGATGATATTATTGTGTATCCTAATCATGGAGCTGGTTCAGCCTGTGGTAAAAATATGAGCTCAGAAACTTTTGATACCTTGGGTAATCAAAAGAAAACAAATTATGCACTTCGTGCCGATATGACGAAGGAAGAGTTCATAGAAGAGGTTACTACCGGTTTAAAACCACCACCACAGTATTTCCCCAACAATGTAAGAATGAACAAGTCTATCAATGTTAGCATTGAGGACATTTTACATAAAGGGACAACACCCCTAGACGCCGAAACATTTAAAGAATTGAGTGAGCAAAAAGATATATTAGTTGTTGACACTCGTTCTAAAGAACTGTATGCCGAAGAAGGTACTGTACCAGGAGCTTGGTATATAGGAATTGATGGAAATTTTGCCCCTTGGGTTGGGTCTCTAATTAGAGATATTAATCAAAAGATCATTTTTATTGCTGATAGTGAAAACAGAGTAAACGAAGTTGTAACCCGATTTTCAAGAGTAGGTTATGATAATACTTTAGGGTATTTAGAAGGAGGAATGTCAAATTGGAAAAGCCATGGTTTTGAAGTTGATACAATTGGTTCAATATCTGCAGCAAAATTGGCTAAAAAACTAAAAAATGGAGGCAAAGAAATTTATTTAGATGTTCGTAAAGAATCAGAATATCAATCTGAGCATGTTTTTGGAGTAGGAAATTTCCCTCTTGATTTTATTCATAGCAATTTTTCTGAAATTAAACCAGATAAAGAATATATTTTACACTGTGCAAGTGGTTATAGATCATTAATTGCGGCTTCTATTTTTAAAGCAAATGGTGTAGAAAAAGTAACCGATGTTAGAGGTGGCTTTAACGACATTAAAGAGACTGATGCTCATTTAACAGAGTATGTTTGTCCTACAACATTACTGTAATTTTAACCTATATTAATTATTAAAGGGAGTTTTATTAACTCCCTTTTTTGTTTTATCTAGTAACTTAGGTTACCGTAATTTCAAATAGCGTGATTACATTTACATTAAAAATAAAAAATATGAGTATTAAAATAAAACTAGTTGTCCTTCTATTGCTCTCCGTTGTCCAAATAGACTGCAAAAATCAGGGAGATTCGGCCAATCAGGTAAGTAAGATAGAAATTATTGACCCAGCAACATTTAAAGAAAAATCAATTGATCAAACGATTATTGATATAAGAACTCCAGAAGAGTTTACCCAAGGATATATTGAAGGAGCAATTAACATTAATTATTTTGATAGAGATTTTTTAAATAAAATTTCAGAGTTAGATAAAAC
>RCMY010004471.1_pt1 | contig 12095 bp, 8 predicted proteins | sample 2041341 | NCBI WGS metagenome assembly RCMY01 (sample SAMN09708234, study PRJNA481090) | Marine sediment metagenome, whole genome shotgun sequencing project.
GGTCGCTCCTCGATGTCGTCGACACCCGAGGGTAGGTCATCACAGCAACCCGAGTTCGGGTGTCAGCGAAACTGCAATCAGAAGGGTGCAGACACCAAGGGGTTCACCCATTCGGCAGAGAGCGAGCGTCGCTCGTCGGTCGGCACACCGGTCTTCGCACAGAGCCCGGGGAAGTAGCCGGCGGCGAACCATGACGCCGGGACCTCGATCGTTTCGTTCTTACTTGCCATGACCAGTGTTCTCGGTCACCCACCCACCGGCCTTGAGGATGTGGTCAGCGGGCCATCGCCGGTGTTGCCGGCCGAGACGAACTCGAACCAATCAACGGATTGATCAGCCGCTCTCGCCGCGTCTCCTCTCGGCGTTCTCGCTCTCAGCTATCTCGCCAGGTCCGTTCGAATGGGAGGCGCCACGAGTTCGGCGCGATCAACTGGTGGATCTGGTTGGGACCCCACGTGCCCCTGGCATAGGGGCGTACCGGTGGCGGGTCCGACAACAGGTCATTCGAGACCTCCCACAGCCGCTCGACCCCTTCCGAGCTCGTGAACAGGGTGCGATCGCCGCCGACCGCGTCGAGGATCAGTCGCTCGTACGCCTCGAGGACGTCGTCGGAGGTGTTGGTGTCTTCCACCGAGAACTGCATCGACATCTTGTCGAGACGGAAGCCAGGTCCCGGGCGCTTTCCGTAGAACGACAGCGACAGCTTCGACTCGTCGGCCAGGTCAAACGTCAAATGGTCGGGACCCAATTGGCCAACTCCCGAATTCTTGGGGAACATCGATTTCGGCGGCTCCTTGAAGGCGACGGAGATGATGCGCTGCCCCTCGGCCATGTTCTTGCCCGTCCGTAGGTAGAACGGCACGCCCGCCCACCGCCAGTTGTCGATGTAGCAGCGAAGAGCGATGAAGGTCTCGGTCTCGGATTCGGGATGGACCCCCTCCTCGTCTCGGTAACCGATGTACTGACCACGAACGACATCGTCGGTACCGATCGGCAGCATCGACCGGAACACTTTGTTCTTTTCCTCGGTGATCGCTCGGGGGTCCAGCGAAGTCGGCGCCTCCATTGCGGTGAATGCCATCACCTGGAAGAGGTGGGTCACGACCATGTCTCGGTAGGCGCCGGTTGCTTCATAGAAGTTCGCCCGCTGTTCGAGACCGAGCGCCTCGGGGATATCGATCTGGATGTGATCGATCATGTTGCGATGCCAGATTGGTTCGAACAGTCCGTTGGCGAAGCGGAAGGCGAGAATGTTGAGGGCCGCCTCCTTGCCGAGGAAGTGATCGATCCGAAAGACCTGTTCCTCGTCGAACACTTCATGCACCGCATCGTTCAGCACCTTCGCGCTGGCCAGGTCCGTACCGAACGGTTTCTCCATGATGACTCGGGAGTTGTCGACCAGCCCGGCGTCACGCAAGGTGTGGATCACCGAGAGCGCTCCCTTCGGCGGCACCGACAGATAATGCAACCGTTGCTGAGGCTCATCGAGGTCGAGTTCCGCTTCCTTGATCGCCAACTGCAAGTCCTCGGCGGTGCCGCCGGGAGCCCAGAACAGCCGCTTGGCAAAGTTGACCCATTCGCCGTCGTCGAGACCGCCCTCGCGCTGTTCGAGTGCCGAACGAGCGAACGCAACAAAGGACTCCTGGGTGTGGTCGTCGAGCGACGTCCCGACGATTCGGACATGGGGAAGAAGCCCGGATCGCAACAGGTGGAACAGCCCCGGGATGAGTTTGCGGCGTGACAGATCGCCGGTTGCGCCGAAGAGCACGACCGTGGTCGGTGGGCCTGGATGCAGCTGGGTGCGGTACTTCGATACTCGGCGATTCACGCCAAAGCAATCGGTTGCCCGGGGTTCAGCATGAGGAAGCATCAGCCCGCGGGCTACTCGTGGGTCCGGTTGGTGGAGGTCATTCTCCCCCCGAGAACGAGCTATCCGCCACCGTTCGAAAGCGCCTGCTCGATCACGCCTCGCTCTCGATCGGGTGCAACCACGAGTAGCGGCTGAGCGTCGGCTCCTCCTTCGGACGGGCGAGTAGCAAAGCCGACGATGCGATGGCCATCGACCGCGACCATCATCGATGGCAATCGATGACGGACCTGCTCCAGGCTCGCCACCGGCCGTGCGAGCGCTTCGGCCGACAGACGCCCCGATCCTCGATCGGCCAGAACGAGCGTGTAGATCTCACCGAGGTCGCCAGGTGTCGCCGCCCGCACCGTCAACGAAGAGCGCCCTGGCGGCGCCGCGTGTGCTGGCGGTGGCGGTGGCTCGACACCGACAACCGGCGGAGGTGGAGGTCGGGCGGCCAGGACAGCACGATCGACCTGCCATACCCCGAAGTGATACCAGGCGCCGCCAACGACCGCGAGGGCCCAACCAATGGGACTGGCCAGGTCCTCGATGGTTTGCCGGCCAAGGCGGCCATCGAGCAGGTCCCGCAACAGTGAGAACAACACCCAGACGAGCGCGACCCCGAGCACCAAACCACCGATGCCGAAGCTGGCGATCAGATAGAGCTTGCGCCAGAACGAATCGCTCTCCTCCTCCGGAGCGCGGGTGCGTTCGACTTCGATCCGATTCCAGTTCCGCCACCACACGATCGTCCCAGAGGCAAGCACGCTCATGATGACGATCAGAGCGTTGTCACTGCGGAACGAACCGGCCAACGATGGAGCGGCGCCGACGGTGTCGATCAACAGCGCCACCAGCGACGCGACTGCTCCCACCACGGCGACGAGGCCAACGAAGGAGACGAGGTAGTCGTGGAATCGGGTCGCCTCGTTACGAACGTTTGGAGCGTGGCGCTGCAACTCCCATCGGTGATACGCCCAGGTGACGACCCCAACGAAGAGGGCAGCGGTCAGACCCGGGGAATCTCGGAAGTACTCCGCAGCGCCGAGATCATTGGTGCCGACGAACCAGATCGCCACTCCGCTCAGCATCACCGTGACGATGACGATGATCGCGATCAGGCCGGGAAGGATCCCGACGACGACCACGGTGAAGAACCACAGTGGCGAGCCACGGCGAACACCTTCGACCGAGCTCGGGCCGACCAGGCTGCCGAGTGTCGGAGCGTTGAAGACGACAAGCCAGTGCCACGCCCACACGATCGCGCCGACCACGCTGATCACCAACCAGAACATGATGTTGAACGAACCGGCGAGCGATTGGTCGACAACCGAGTCATAGCCGGCTTCGAGGATCCGGTAGATCACGGCCCCGAGGCCGGACAGGAACCATGACAGTCCGACGACGGTGCCGATCGCCAGGTGGGCGTCACCCCGTACTCCCAGCATGGGTCGCAACCAGAGCCAGTGCACCAACCACAGGCAGAGCCACACGAGAAGCTGCACGACCTCGGCCGCATTGACGCTGATGCCGGCGTTGGTTGCATCGCCGGCAATCTGGGCGATCGAGGTGAGTGTTGCGATCAATGTGGTGGCCAACGCGACGATCAGATAAACCGACCAGCCTCTTGACGCCTTGGCGTCGCCGAGGGCCCGGCGTTCGTCGGTGCGTCGGCCGCTGGCTCGCAGCAGCAAGGCATAGGCAGGACCGGCGACAATCACGAGGGACAGGCCACGAGCAAGGTCGTTGGTGGAGCCCGCCAGCCGGTCGCGTTCCTCGACGAACGCCTGGAAGAGATCGATCGAGCCGATCGCCAGCGAGATGAGGCCAACGAAGAGCCCGAGATGCAGAGCAAACGACTTTGCTGCCTCTGCCGGCTCGATCGAATCGGTGTCTTTGTCGGAAATCGATCGCAAGCCAGTGATGACGGCGAAGGTCAGTCCGCCGAGGATGGCGAGAGGAATCAGACCGCTGAAGAGAATGCCCATCAGTCCACACTCCTGGTGCAGTAGTCGAATGGGTAGGGCCAACTGGCTCGTTCGATCAGCCAGGCGCCATTTACCACCACCAACTCGAAGTCGTGCTCCGAGGCCCACGAGCCGCCGAACGGATCATCGCTCGTCAATCTGCGGAGCCGGACGATCGCCGAGGCCCGATCGCCCTCGATCTCGATACTGTCGAGTTGCGCTCGCAGATCACCGTCTGCCTGCCATCGAGAACTGTAATTGTCGTCGCGAAGTTCGATGGTGCAGCGAGACCGCACCTCGGGGGTGAGCATCGCCAGAAGCGCCTTCTGGTCACTGCCGTCGAGCGCCGTCGCAACAAACTCCTGCAGAGCGGCCTCGGGGCTCCCATCGGGGAAGCTCGCCGATTTGCGGCTGGCCAAGAGCGCGAGTGTGACGAGCACCAGAATGCCAACGACCGAGCCCATGATCAGCAACGGGAGACGCGACACCCTGTCGCTCTGGGGATCGCGATCGGGCGGGGGTGCATTTTCGGGTGAGGTCTCGTCAGACATCAGTGATCCTCGTTTCGAAAACACGGCATGCGGTCAGTGTCGTACGCCAATGATGGCCTGGCATCCGGACAATCCCCCAGATTCTGCTGGGGCCTGCTCTGGGCCTCCGCCGTTGGGAGCATCTCCTCTGACCGTCTAACCTCTCGCTCTCATGGAACTCAACGATGCAGTAGTGGTGATCACCGGAGGAAGCGGCGGCATCGGGCGGGCAATGGCCAAAGCCTTTCTGGCCGAAGGGGCTCGGGCCATCGTGCTGGCCGACCTCGACGAAGCGACGGTTGTCGCCGCCGCCACCGAGCTGGGTTGCGACGGTCGCGCCTGCGACGTGACCAACGAGCAGGACATCATCGACTTGGTCGAATGGACCCTCGAGCACCACGGCCCGATCGACCTGTTCTGCTCGAACGCCGGAGCAGGCGGCAGTGGCGTTCTCACCGACGCACCGAACGAGGTGTGGCAGAAGCAGTGGGAGCTGCATGTGATGGCGCACGTCTACGCGGCTCGTGCGGTGCTGCCATCGATGATCGCTCGAGGTCAGGGCTACTTGCTCAACACGGCGTCGGCCGCCGGTTTGTTGGCCGCTCTCGGTTCCGGGCCGTACTCGGTCACCAAGGCTGCGGCGGTCAAGCTCGCCGAGTTCCTCGCCATCACGCATGGCGACGACGGCATCAAGGTGTCGGTCTTGTGTCCACAAGGCGTGAACACCGCCATGGCCCCACGGGGGCTCGGTGACGGCCAGACCGACGGCATCATCGAGGCCGACGACTTGGCGAAGACCGTGGTCGAGACATTGCGGACTGAACGGTTCTATGTACTCCCCCACCCCGAGGTCGAGGAGTACGTGCGACGCAAGGGAGACGATGTCGATCGTTGGATCGGTGGCATGCAGCGCCTACGCCGCCGTTCGATCCAAGGTTGAAGCCGGGACCAGACTGGAGGAGCCAGTAGCGTTCGTACCATGCGTATTTCTGTAGACGTCGCCGCCGGTGCTGTGACCCTGGTCGACCTCAACGTGTTCAACAGCTTCGATCTCGCGGCCGAACCAGCCGAATCATCAGAAGCCGACATCGCCGCGGCGCTCGGGTCCGTCGGTTCGCCTGCCGGCGATGATCACCTGTGGATCTCGGTGGCAGAAATCCAGCGTTTGGCCGGCGACGCCGCGACCTCGGAGTGGGAGTCGAACTTCGAGATGATGCTGGCCTATGCCTCGACGCAAGACTGGACCAACGATGACCAGTCGATGATCAAGGCTCACATCCATCGTGGGTGACAGCCATCGTGGGTGAGTACGTGGGGTTGGGACCTTGGTCCCTGTTCGGCGGGGCTTGCGATTCCTAGGGTCGCGATGCGGCTCTACTCGTCGCACCAACCCCAGGAGACTGCTGTGGACTTCGCACTATCGGAAGAGACCCAGACCATGCTCGACATGGTGAACGCGTTCATCGACGCCGAGGTCATCCCACTCGAAGGCGAGATGCTGCACGGAGACCCTGAGGCCGTGCAGGCCAAGGTCGTTGCGGCCCAGGCCAAGGTCAAGCAGATGGAGCTCTGGGCCGTCAATCATCCGGTCGAATTCGGCGGGCTCGGTCTCGACATGGTCACGCACGGCCTGCTGAGCGAAGCGATGGGGCGTAGCCCACTCGGCCACACCGTCTTCGGGGTGCAAGCTCCCGACGCCGGCAACATCGAGATCCTGCACTCCCGTGCCAACGATGAACAACGTGAACGGTTCCTTCGACCACTCGTTGCCGGCGAGATCCGCAGCTGCTTCTCGATGACCGAGCCAGAAACGGCAGGCTCGAATCCTCTGCTGCTGGCGACCACCGCAGTCAAAGACGGCGACGATTACGTCATCAACGGACAGAAATGGTTCACCTCGTCGGCTGATGGCGCCGCCTTCGCCATCGTGATGGCGGTGACCGATCCCGATGCGCCCCCGTACCAGCGCACCAGCATGATCATCGTCCCCACCGACACGCCGGGTTTCGAACTGGTCCGCAACGTCAGTGTGATGGGCCATAGCGGCTCGGGCCACGCCAGCCACGCCGAGGTCAGCTACCAGTCATGCCGGGTTCCCCAGACCAATCTGTTGGGCAACGAAGGTGAAGGCTTCGCCATCGCTCAGGAGCGTTTGGGCCCAGGCCGGATCCATCACTGCATGCGGTGGCTTGGCATTGCCGCTCGCTCGTTCGATCTGATGTGCGACAGAGCCAACGAGCGGGTCATTGCCCCCGACGGCAGCACGCTCGCCGATCGGCAGATCATCCAACACTGGGTCGCCGAACTCGACGCCGAGATCCGCAGTGCCCGGCTTCTGACATTGCATGCGGCCTGGGCGATTGATCAATACGGAGCCAAGGCTGCTCGCGACGAGATCGCCGCCATCAAATTCACGGTCGCCAACACGATGCTGCACGCCGTCGACACGGCCATTCAGGTGCACGGAGCACTTGGTGTCACCGACGACACCGTGCTGTCGTATTGGTACCGGCACGAGCGGGCCGCTCGGATCTACGACGGTGCCGACGAAGTCCACAAGACTTCGCTCGGCCGCCGCATCCTCCAGAAGCGCAAGAACGTCAACGCCTGAGCGCCAAGCCGGCCGGCCGACCGACCGACCGACCGACCGTTGCGAGCTGATTGATCTTTCGCCCTGAGAATTCGGAAAACGTCGAACGAGCGGCCACACTTCGAACATGACGATGACCTTCTCCGCAGCATGTGCAGCCGTGTGTGCGCCAGGCACGATGTTCGAGATCCTCGAAGCCGACGTGTTCGGCGTGCCGACCAAAGTGTTCGCGGGTGCGCCACCGAACATCCGAGCGCTGTTCGAACTCGCTTCGGCCCGTGAAGACGAGTTCTTGGTCTACGACGGCCCCGAGTTCGAACGGTGGCCGATGCCACGGGTCCTCGAGCAGGCAGGTCAGATCGGCCATGCCCTCGTCAACGAGTTCGGCATCACCAAGGGCGACCGCGTCGCGCTCGCCATGCGGAACTACCCCGAGTGGATCACGAGCTATGTCGCCATCACGTCGATCGGGGCCGTTGTCGTCCCACTGAATGCCTGGTGGCAGACCGAGGAGCTGCACTTCGCGCTCACCGACAGCGGCAGCAAGTTGGTGCTGGTCGATGCCGAGCGACTCGAACGACTCGAGTCCGGTGACCCAGTCGACACCCAGATCGTCACGGTGCGTTGCCCCGCGTCGTCGCATCCACGTCTCGAGGACTCGCTCGTCGACGGGGCGACCATGCCCGAGGTCGACATCGCCCCCGATGACGACATCAGCATTCTCTACACCTCGGGAACTACCGGAAACCCGAAGGGCGCGGTCAGCACCCACCGGGCGGTGCTCAATTCCCTGCTGGCCTTTGCGGCACGGGGGGCAGTCGGGGCACTCAGGGAACCGGCCGATCCTGCGGCCGGGCCCGCCCTGCCGTCGTGCTTCATCCTCGCCGTTCCGCTTTTCCATGTGACGGGGCTGGTTCCCGTGATGCTCGGCTCGTTCATCGGCGGTTCCAAGCTCGTGATCATGCACCGCTGGGATGCGGGCCGAGCACTCGAACTCATCGAGCAGGAGCAGGTCACCAACTTCGTTGGTGTTCCGACGATGAGCTGGGATCTACTCGAACACCCATCGTTCGACAGTACCGATACGTCGAGTCTGCTCTCGGTCGGTGGCGGCGGGGCACCGATGCCACCGGAGTTGGTGAAGCGGATCGAGGAGAACTTCCCGAACGGGCGACCTGGTCTCGGCTACGGCATGACCGAAACCAACGCGTACGGCCCGCAGATCTCCGGTGACGACTTCGTCTCCCACCCCACCTCGACGGGCCGCCCGGTACCGGTCATGGACGTTCGAGTCACCGATCCCGATGGCAACACGCTGGGCGTCGGTGAGACGGGCGAAATCTGGTTCCGGGGACCGATGCTCATCCGTGAGTTCTGGAACCGGCCCGACGCAACAGCCGAGACGATCGTCGATGGCTGGCTGCGAAGCGGCGACATCGGACACCTCGACGACGAGGGTTTCGTGTATGTCAGCGATCGGGCCAAGGACATGGTGCTGCGGGCCGGCGAGAACGTCTACAGCGCCGAGGTCGAAGCGGCCATCTACGAGCACCCGGCGGTCTATGAGGCCGCGGTCTACGGCCTTCCGCACGAGCGACTCGGCGAGGAAGTTGCCGCCCACATCATGACCAAGGGGCCGGTCACCGTCGAGGAGATCCAAGCGTTCGTCGGTGAGCGGCTGGCCAAGTTCAAGGTGCCGACCCACATCACGCTGGTCAGCGAGCCCCTCCCCCGCAACGCTTCGGGCAAGATCCTCAAGCGCGACCTCCGAGACTCCGTCTGAGCCGACTCCGACATCGGGTCATCCGTCGAACAGCGGTGAATAAACGAGCGGGATCCGAGACTCCAGCACCTCGAACCCGGCACCGCGGTCGGGGGCATTGCGGATCAGGAGTTCGCTGATGAGAGAGTGGCCGGTGAGCACGGCGGCCACGGTGGCACCTCGGATGCCCTGCGGCATCGGCGCCCCTGTGAGCGACGACAACTCGTCGTAGAATTCGCCGCGCTGTTCGACCACCTCGAGAAAGGCGTTGCTGAAGACCTCGCGGCCGATCTTCGTCCCGAACCACGGAACCACTCGATGCCCGGGACGCCCTTGCTCGACGTGGCGCACCTGCGCCTGCGTTGCTGCCGCCACGAAGTGCCCGACGGCTTCGTCACCCTCGATATCGCCCGACCGAAGCGACTGGAGCAACCCGTCGAACAAGTCGTCGTTGAACGCCTGCATCAGGCCGTGGGCCTCTCGTGCGAGCATGACTCGCTCGAATTCGGCAAGCGAACCGAACCGACGATAAAACGCAGCAACGTTGAGGCCGGTCGCGGCCGTGATATCGCTCACGGTCACCCGGGTCGACAAGGGCATCGCGCCACTCAACAGCAGATCGGCACCGGCCGAGACTGCCAGCCCCAGCTTGCCCTCGGGCGCGGGCTCGCAGGGAACCACGGTCGCAAAGTACGGGTCCCAGTCGGCGGTGGTCGAGTAATTCCCTCCGAGTTCGGCGATCAACACCGAGGCGGCGTCGGCGGTGAGACGACGATGAAGCACCTCGTCGTCATTGGGAAACTTCATCAGCCTGCGAAGCGACTCGGCCAGCAAGACGTGCAGCAACATGAAGGTACTGTCGCCCCCCAGTGTTGGTTCGAAATCTTCGCCACCGGCGGCAAGGCCGGTCTCGATGAACGGCACGAAGTGCTCCGCCAGCGAGCGGACGATTCCGGTGACGGCCGAGGCGATGCGTGGGCGATCGAGCTGGTCGAATCCGCTCAACAGGAGGGCAAAGGCGGGGTCAGTCGCGATTTCATCGGAGCGGGCAGCAAGGATTTCGGTGAGCGTATGGTGGAGCGATCCCGAGCAGATGCCTCGCTGCAACGCCGCCCACGTCTCGGGCCCCGGCTCGCATCGCAGTTCGCTGATGCTCTTGGCCAACACCAGTTCTCTGAAACGTGCCGTCCCCCCTGCCGCCGAGTCGATCGTCGTCTTACGCACGTCGGCACGGTCAGCAGCCTGCTCGATGGTGACCAGCTCGACGGGATGCAGGAGGATCTCGGTGGTGCACCCAACGGCGTCGAGCACTTCGTTGACGCTCAACCGAGGTGCTGCTGCCTTCAATTCTCTGCCTCTCGCCGCTGCGACCGCTGGTTGCTGTCGAGAATCATACGACGATAATCCGTCTGGCGCCTCCGCGTCGGGATCTCTACGGTGTCACGATCGACAGCAATTCTTTGCCCTAGCCGCTGTCGACACGAGAGGGAAACCCATGCCAGCACGGCGAAGAGCGCTTCACGCTTATCTGAGTGACGAGGCCCATGAACAGTGGCACAACGTTGCGGTTGAGTGGGGAGTCAGTGTGAGCGCTCTCCTCGAAGCGCTGGCCCCGGTGTTGTCGGATCATGACGCTGAGGTCGAGGCTGATGACCCGACCGAACGGCACTCGGTCGTGCGAACGGCCCGCACCATCGACGCCGAGCGCCGACGACGCTCGCCGATTGCGGCTCGCTCCTGAGAAGCGTTCGGTCGTCACGAACCGCTTGAAGGAGTCATCCCATCTGGGTCAGACCCAGGCGTCGGAACGTTCTCGGTTGCTCGCGTTCACCAGTGGAAGTTCGTTGCGCCACTCGCCGTCACGATCGTGCATTGCGGCGGCAACGGCACCGGCGGTCGGGACGAGTCCGATCTCACCGACGCCCTTGATGCCATACGGCGAGTTCGGCTCGGCCGACTCGACCAGAATGACGTCGACCGCCGGCATGTCCTTGGGACGGATGATGTCGAGCGAGCGAAGAGTCTCATTCAACGGCTTGCCGTCGGCGTCGCAGGGGAAGCCCTCCGACAGCGCGTACCCGAGGCCCATATGGACCGCTCCCTCGACCTGGCCTTCACACAGGAGCGGGTTCACGGCTCGTCCAACGTCGTGGGCTGCAACCACTCGATCGACCAGACCCGAGTCACGATCCATGATCACGAGCTGGGCTGCGTAACCGAAGGTCGAGTGGATGATCGGGTTGTCCAGGCCCTCACTGAGCGAGTTGGTCCAATCGACCCGGTACTCACCCTCGTAGTCGACACCGATCCGGCAGCCGTCGTCCTTGGCCGCTCGGCACGCGTCGGCCACCGAGCCTGCGCCCATGAGCGTGCCCCGACTTCCCGTTGTCTGGCCGGCACCGAGTTCACGAGTCGAGTCGACGATGACTTCGATGCGATCGGCATCAACGCCGAGTTCCTCGATGGCGACCTGCATGGCGACGGTGTGAACACCCTGTCCCATCTCGGTCCAGCAGTGGCGCACCTCGATCTTGCCATCGTCGCGGAAGTGGACGACGGCCTTGGCGATCTCCTTGAAGCCGTTGCCGAGTCCGGAGTTCTTGAGTCCGAGACCAACGCCTACGGCCGATCCGTTGGCGACGGCCGCGTCGTAGGCCGGCTTCACGGCATCGAGGCAGGCGCGGGCGCCGAGGCAGCCGTCGTCGAGGATCTGCCCCGGACCCCAGGTGACCCCGGGCTCGACAACGTTGCGGCTCCGCATCTCCCACCCGGTGATACCAACCGCTTCGGCCAAGCGATCCATGCAGCCTTCCATCGCGAACTGGGCTTGGTTGGCGCCAAAGCCCCGGAAGGCTCCACACACCGAGTTGTTGGTGCGGGCGGCGATCGCTTCGACGTCGATGTTCGCGACGACATAGGGGCCCGAGGCGTGACCGGCTGCCCGCTCGAGCACCTTCATCCCGACCGAGGCGTACGGGCCGGAATCGCCAAGCATTCGGACTCGCAGCCCGACCAACTTGCCATCGGCGTCGCAGCCGGCCTCGTACGCCATGCGGATCGGGTGACGCTTGGTGTGGACCAGGAACGACTCCTCTCGCGAGAAGGTGGTCTTGACCGGGCGCTTGAGCAGCCACGCCGCCAACGCCGTCTGACCCTGGTTCGACATGTCTTCTTTGCCGCCGAACGCGCCACCGTTCGAGACGAGTTCGGTCACCACCGTTTCCAGCGAGATGTCGAGGATCTTGGCGATGTCGTTGCGATCGTCCCAGATGCCCTGACCACCCGAGTAGACCATCAACCGATCGAAGTCGACGGGGTGTCCCGCAGTGGCGCCGTTGGTGAGTGGCAGTGGCTCCCCCCCCCGGGCCGGGCCCCCCCCGGGGGGGTCGGGCCCCGC
>RCMY010004472.1_pt1 | contig 12094 bp, 10 predicted proteins | sample 2041341 | NCBI WGS metagenome assembly RCMY01 (sample SAMN09708234, study PRJNA481090) | Marine sediment metagenome, whole genome shotgun sequencing project.
CAACACGTACACGGGTAAAGAGAACACGAGAATTCCCAGCCGAATCATAAACAGTTGCGTGACCGTCGTAATCGCCAGTAAATACTCTGTGATGCCCAGCGAATCACCGACCCATACCAGGATGCTCTCAAGCCTGGTGAATTCAAAAACGTAGTAGTAGCCAACGTTGACCCACTCAATAATTTTAATGACCGGCGACACCCCTAGTAGACCGTGCCTGAAATCGCTATTAAGGTAGTTCACTTCGGTATCGATCATCGACTGACTGTGATAGCCACCCTCATCCGGCCAAACCAAAGCCATCCCAATCCATTCCATGAGAATCGACAGCACCAGGGCACCAACCAGCGTTCCCAGGATCGCCATGATCCAGACAGGGTGAGCCGCCTTCGCACCTGGCGAGCGTTGCACCTGATTCGATGCCGCTTTCTGGGTATCAGCAAACATTGTCTTCAATCCACCAATGTTCACCGGTGCGGTAATTCGCCTGCATGCCACTAGCGATTTTTGCCATATCGTTCGATAGCGTCACATCACTGTCCTTCAATAACGGCAAGCGAATCTTGTAGAGAAACCCACCTTCAATCAAAGCGAAGGCATGTCCGCGAGGCAGCTTCATAATGTCATGAGGCTCCAGCATCGTACTGGCTTGAGTTGTCACACGATCTTCGTGGCGTGACGTAAACTCAACGCCGCTGTCTGGATCTGACGTGTCGTTATAGCCTGCCAGCCACGTAACATTGTCCACCGACACTTCAGGCAGTTGATCGGTCAACAAGCGCGCCGTCTCGATCCCTTTAACACGAAACATAATCAGGTTATTGAAATTGCCCGTGACCTGCTGCGCTTTGGCAGCGCTGCCGACTTTGACTTCCACATCGGCCACCGTTTGCGTGTATGCCGTGACCTGCAAGCCGCTGCCGCCGCCCTTGTTCACCATTGGAATAAACTCGTCGCCCATCAACTCGTTGAGCTCATCACCGTGCAAACTGATTCTGGTCTCTCCGCCATCAACGCTGCCACGAATGCCGCTGCTATCGCCATGCTTGTAGCGCTCTCCTAGATAGCTGACAAAATCGGCCAGCATGGAGTTGCCCACCGCCGCTGACACAGCCGAATCAGTCAATGCATCCAAGCCCACATACACCACGGCTTTTTGTTGAATGACACTGCGCCAAGAGAAGATCGGTCGCGGGTCATCTGGATCGAGGTAGTCCGGCGACAACAGTGCCGCCGCTTTACCCGTCGTCAATTTTTCTAACAGTGGCAGCAGGCTTGCCACAATTTTGTCGAAGTAGGCACGCTCATACTTTGTCGCTGACCGCAGGCCCGCCAACACATCGTCACCCTCGCCTGACTCCATCAATTGCTTTTCTATAGCAATTAACTGTATTGAGCGTCCCTTTAGGTGCGCTGGAATATGCTTATTGCCAGGGCGCTTGAGTTCCGCTTCTTTCAACACGATAGCCTGCAAGAACGCTTCGTCGCCTTCAAAATGGTATAGCGCGTATTCAACAAAAAGATCATCGATATTGGTGACGTGTTTAAGAATGGTTTCGTAATCTGGCACGCGCCCCAGCGCGGCCAGGGCTTTCGCGACGATATTCACGAAACGCCAAACAAACTCACGAAACACAGCCGAATTGCCATCACCCGATACTTGCGCCGCCGTCCGTCCAGCGACTTCCGTTATTCTGTTAAAGCTGCCGATGGCGTTGTAGCGTGCTGATACATCCGGATAGCCCAGGTGAAATAGATAGAACGGTCGCCCTGCCTCAGCAGACGCAGCGACCATATGCTTTAAGATGCTCGCGTCACCTTTCGGGTCCATCACGATCACAATGTCGCCGCGTGCAATATCCTGCCGCGCCATCATCACCAATGCCGCTGTTTTACCAACGCGCGTCGTACCCTGCACTAAGGTGTGGCCTGTTCTGTCGGCCAACGGCATGGTGATATCGCGCTCTCTAAGTTCAACACCGTGCAACGTCGTTAAACCGCCGCCCTCGGGTAAAGGACGAAACGGATTAAGTACGCTGTCTGCCCGCGTTAGCCGGTGCGCAAACGTTTTCTCCCAGTGCGATTCATGTTCGCGCACCCATCGCGTTGGGAATCGTGGGACCACGTATTTCTGAAATCGGGCGCGCCGCGTATCATGCAAGCGTTGCGTATGACGCTCGCCCCATTCAAACCCTTTGCCCAGGAACAGAAAGTTATGACTGATCGGCAATTTGCTCACCGGCATGACATACCGTTTGAGCCGGCGCAAATTGCGCTGGTAACGCACAATGTGAAGCCCTTGAAAAAACCACCAGCACGCGACAATCGCTAGCAGCGCACACGCGCCATAGCCCACCGAAGGCGTCATCAAAAACCACTGCGGACCCTTGGCCGCCAGCAGTCCGCAAATTAACGCGATTGCTGCCGCCGATAGCTCAACCGGTGGTCTTAGCAGCGCTTCAATCGGATGGTTAGCCGCCACGTTGTGCTTCCTGGATCAACACTGGATAGTGTTCGATGTTGAACGCTTCTGCGATCGCATCCCCATTAAGCACATTCAGGCGCAACCCATAATGTTCGCCAAGCGCTTGAATCTCGCGCCACGCGCTCATATCGCGAAGTTCTGCCACAATCCCCATCGCGCCCAATGCCGCTAACACCTCGCCGTTTTGTTGTAGCCAGTGAATAGACTGCACGTCGCTGCCCATAACAAACACCGGCGTCACTAATCGTTCAACATCAACGACTGATGGCTCCGCAGGCGTCAATCGTTTCGATTCAATCGGCAGTCGACCTTCGAGCGTTAACGCTTGACCTGTCCGCAACCGTGCAGGACCCTCTTGATTTTTTGGCTGCTTCTTTTGCTTCAGCGCGCTGTAATACGGTTGAGTCGACACGGTGTTCTGACCCTGATAAATGACCTCGCTTGACTCGCCATAGACCGAACTAGCATTGTGCATAATCAGCAGCGCCAAACCGATCACTGCCCCTTTCTGCAGTCGCTTCAATCGTCGATAACCACTCATTGCAATTTCTCCCAGCGCCGATACACGCGCGCGGCATACCGCTGTGCAGCCGCGACGTGTTTTGGTTTACTGGATTCGCGGTGGTACTTACCGACGGCAATCCACCAGTCTTTCGTCCTATCGTAGTGCGCGCGAATAATCTGGCATCCCGTTTTCAAGTTGAAGTGCGGTTCAGTCGCTAGCCAGGGTGAGTGCAGCAAGCCAGCCTTCCAACGCCAATCCATTTGCATCAAACCTATTCCTACTGTCCGGCGTTTTTCAGACAGCGCTTCCATCAACTTTTGAAACTGTTCTTCTCGACTGTCGAAATAGAAAGCTTCACCATCTATATTGAGCGTCCAGGGCCAGGGCTTCACATCGCCATCCATGCGCCTTCCGCTTTCGACGGTCGCTACCGCATACAATATTTTCACCGGGATGCCGCAATACGCTGCCACACTTATATAGGCTCCATCTAAATCGGCACTCATCGACTGCATCGACGAGGCCATCAGCCAGAGTGTTATAACGGCGCTTCGACCCATTGCCCGCTCGCTTGCCGCTCGAAGACGATCGGTATTTTTTTAATGGCGCTGTTCGACTCACCGTGGTTGATCGTGATGCGTCGGGTGCGGATAAGCTCTGTTGGAACGTTGTTTGCTGCAACCCAGCGGCGCAACTGCTCGTCGTTGCCGTTGCTGTCACTTAAATAGATATCGAGGGCTTCAATAGCGGAGCTTTTGCGCAAGACTTTGATGTACTTCTTTAATGCCGCTCCGCACCCACTACAGTTTTGCTCTACAACCAAAGCCAGCCTGTCTATCACCGCACTGAATTGCGGCTTCGTTGAATTACCGAAAGGCAGCATGCCTGGATAAAGACGCTCCCGCGCGGCAATCGTCGCAAGAACAAACGCTTTGTCGCGTTCCTGTCGCTCAAATTCCTGCTGCACATAAAGTTCAGCGTAGCGACGTCGTTCTTCTTCAGATTTCGCCTCTACGCCTAATGCCAAAATAGGATCGGCAGTCGGCGTCCACGTGCCGCGCTTGCCTTCCATGATTGCTAAATACTCTGAATATTCCTTTTCAGTAATCCCCCAGTGTTGACTGATTACTTTAATCGAACGGTGTGCAGCTTTGGACGATTGGTTTTCTTTGAACCGCTCGTTCACACTCAATGAGTGAACCACCATGCTGGACAGCAGCGTTAAAACCGCCACACTCAGCCTGATCGCGAACGTCTTTTTAATGGAGCATCTTGTCATCACTTATAGATCCGAATAGTTCTGCTAAAGCATGTTCTTTATTACTGGATAGTTCGTCGTAAGAGGCGTAACAAGGATCTTTGGTATCGAACCATCCCTCGCACCGCCAAAACTCCCTCTCACTATGCTTGACTCGACGCAACGGTCTGCTGCATCTCGGGCATTGACGCTTAACCGTTGCGCTCATGTATCCACCACATCTAAATCCCGCAGATAATTGAAGTGGTCAGTGGACCTATAGCCTTCGCAAAATAAATCTATTGGCGTAAATGTTTCTAACATCACGCGAATCTACCTTTAACTAAAATTCAGTACGATGCGGCGAGCAAGGTTATTAGACTACATCAGCGACAGCTCGCAGACAACAATAATATAATAATTTTTATATACATCATTAATAACTTTTATATACATTATTTATTTTTACTATTTTTTTGGCTTGAGTGCCGGCACTGACTTTCACTTTCCCATAAGCGCAGCCAACCGCCGTCGAACACGGCGATTATCGTTCAGAAAGGATATTTTAAATTCGCGATGAATTATTGTTCGCCCAGAAAGGGCTAGACTTCGTAGTCGGAGATTCAGTTCATCGGCAATAGGGCCAGCGATTCAGATTGAACCGCCACTATTTTTATTCTGAAGTTTTAACGCCAGTCTCAAAAACTATCGACTGGCATTCGAAGTAATATATAACCATTGCACTAAAAATGATGCTGTTAACTGAAACACCGTCCCTTACAGCCATACGCTGCGCACTGTTTAGCGTCGTTGTTCGGACCCATAAGCTCCGGTATTTATCGTTCGCAGACGCGACAAGATAGTAATGGTGTTTGCTCTGTCGGCGAGATTTTAAATACGTCCGCAACGCGGTGTTATAAAGATCGTTCATCGGCAATCTTTCGTCGTCTGACTTCTTTTTTATAAACTTCCATATTGTTTCGGATACTCGGACCTGTTGTAAGGTATGCATGTCTCTGTTGTTCAATGGATTTCATCCTTTACTATTATTGTGTTCTTACAAAAATTCTGCCAGGTAGACTCAACGCAGTTAGCGAAGGAAGCATTAACAAAACAGTCTTTAGACCTATTCCTGGCATCGAATGCGGCTGGTATTGTAGCGCCACCATTTTTCATACAACTTATTTCCATAACTCAGAAAAAAGAAATCTCACAACGTTGCTAGAAAAAGTATTGAATGTATTCATATATTGAATATCGCTTATCCCGATTACAATCTGTATCTCATCGAAAATTCCCAAGAGCGCCGCGGCTCCAAAAATGTATTGATACCGCCAGGCAGGCCGCTAATCGTCCTGACAATTGGGCTAGCAAACTCCGTGCTTCTAACTTTCTCATCTGTGATATTTTTGACCATAAACGCAATATCCACATCACTCATCAGGACATTAATATAAAAATTAAACAGATTAACGCGGCTTCTTTCAAAGCCGTCATGGACGAATTCTGTTGTTCGCGTTTTACCCAGGAGGCTGTAATCCGCGCTTGTCTTAATATTAAGTCCTTCTTTTACTTCTTTCTGAAAACTCAACACAGTGCGAATTTTTACTCTCGGACTGTTTCTTATATCTTCTCCACTTAGATCGCCGTACACCCGAGCCCCATCTGCAGACGCTTGCGCATTCGTTGAATAGGAACAGTTTTTCTTATTTCGATACTCTTCCGGCGGGCAAACACCATTTTTGTTCGTTACATAAAATGCTTTGTTATAGTTGAACGAAGTGTCCCATTGCCAATGTTCTGAGACCCGATGACTCACTTCTAATTCTATTCCCTGCGACATTACCCGTTCGGCATTGGTGGTGAAAAACTGTGTGCCATCAAAGTAGGAAAGCTGATAGTCTCTGATCTTTGTACTGTATAAAGTGATGTCGCCCTGCGATCGATCGTCATTAAACTGATAACCTAGCGTCGCGTCCAGGGAGTATGTTTGCTCTGGAGCAAACTCTAACTCCTCTATCGTATCAACATAACTCGGCCCAACCCCTACGCTCTGCATGTAATTGTAGCCGCCCGGTTTTTTGTGAAATCCCCCGCTAACCAACACATTAAGACCTTGCCCAAGTCGCCATTGACGCAACGCAAATGCCGTTACAAATTGGTCTGACAAACGCGTATCACCATCATAATAATATTTGTCGAAAATCAGCGTCTTTGTCGCCGTGCATTCATCTTTTGGCAGGTTCACTGTGTCGTAGCTGCAGAAACCATCCTGGCTTCGTTCAAACTGCTTGTTTACATATGTCGCATCAAACCCCATACGATAAAATGATTCGTCGGAATAATGGTGTTCATACTGCAAATAGAACGTGCCTTCACGCTCGCTTCCTTTCGACGCTGAGTAAACTGGCGCACTTTTCCCACTTATCAAAGCGGTTTGCGCTAGCCTCCGAAAGTACGCCTTTTGATCGTCATTCTCGGCAATTAACGTACGCAAATATAATAAATCTGGCCCTGCAAATCCCGTAGTGCCAAAATATTTTTCACTAGCGTAAAAATACAAGCCGTATAAAAGGGTCGACTTCTCGTTACGATGCTCTAGCTTAAACTCCTGCGAATAGACGTCCGTGTTGTCGTCCAACTGTTGATTCGCCAGATTGAAGTTCGTGTTGTCACTGTCTACGAAGAATGATTGATCGTGATTGATATAAGCACTAATGCTCCTAAACGTCGTGTCGCCCCACTGTTTTCTAATGGTTATGCTGGCAAGCGCCTTATTCACATCGGAATCACTTTCCACGTCATTTGCCACTGTGGTGTAACGCAGATCCTGAGGAAGATAAATTTCATCGGCGCCCGGGTATAATTCCCCGTTAGCCGCGTATGCCAAAGGAACCAAGGTGTTGAAGAAACGCGCTTGTTCGTCGGTGTACCTGGACGATAGCGCGCGACCAGAACCTATCCAGTCGCTGTTATCGCTAACGACCAGTACACTCGTCAATATCGACATAGTGTCATCCAGCTGATACAGATACTTTAAAACCCCACCTTTGCGATCAATGTTGTTTATTTCATCGCCATTAGCGATATTCTGGTAAAACCCATCGCTATTTCGATCGTATAAATAAACGTTAAAAGCAGCGTTTTTACCGACATGCCAGTTTCCTCCTAACCCAAAGAGCTGATTTTTCTCTTTCCCTGCTTTTAGGTCGACGTAAACTGACTGCTTGTTTAAGGACGGTTTAACGGTTTCGATCCGTATATTGCCAATTGCCGACGTGTTGCCGGATGTCTTATCTTTCTGGCCAGTCGAAACGTTGACTGTAGCAATGTCATTGATGCTACCCGCAACCAGAGATGCAACCGGCAAGTACACCCCATCAAGAAACACCGATACCGACGGCTCGATCCCGGGATTAAAAACACCACCTGTAGAGCCCAAGCCGCGTACAGTGATTTCCGAACGGCGACCATTATCATTCATATATAACGACTGGTTTACAGCACTGATATCACTGAACGAGTGTTCTGACGCATAGCTTCCAAACTCCGACGAACCGATCTCGTTAGCAGAAAGATCGTTTGCCCGCGCATTTGCAGTAATAATAGTTTCTTCAATCACTGAATGTTCATCGGCAATCCCGTTCATCACGAATGATAACGCAAGAACCAACGTTAGCTTTCTATCCATTCGGCGCTGTACTCCGCGATCACATCTTTTGCTGTTTGTTTAGCCTTTAATAGATCGTTGATTTTTTGATATAGGATATATTTTCTGACTGGTTTTTCTATGAAATCGTTAAACTGCGCCACTTTGCATTTCTTTTTTGTCGATGTTCTTGTGTCCGCCGTCACTGCCACCAGGCACGTATCGTAATCGCTTTTTTCAATCCTGATGTAATCGGCCAAGTCATATCCTGTCCGCTCAGGCATCGCAATATCGATGAAAATGAGATCAAATGTCCGCACCTTGAGAATATCAATTGCCTCGTCAACGCTGCTGGCAGACATAAACGGAATGTTCTTAAGATCTAATATTCCTTGGAATACTATGCGGTTTGATTCATTGTCTTCCACGAGCAGTATATCCAGGATGCTGTCTTTGGCCCCGATCAACAAGTTGTCAGGCTTCAACACCGCCTCACTCACGTAGCCTGCGCTAAGACCGCGTTCAGCGTTAAACTCGAACCCGAATGATGAACCAACGCCCGGTTCACTGCTCACTGATACTGCACCGTTAAACAACTCGGCTATATTCCTTACGATTGCTAACCCTAAACCGACGCCGCTGGCAGCTGGCTCATTATTTACATTTGCCAACCGACTGAACTCGCCAAAAATTACATGCTGTTGTTCTGGCTCGATTCCCATTCCAGTGTCTTGTACCGTCAGGACAAACCGAATCTGATTACTCTCGCTTGAGCACTCGCTCTCCAAGCACACTTCGACCGCTCCGTGCTGAGTAAACTTTATCGCATTCGACACCAAGTTGACCGCTAACTGCCGTAACCTGAAAGCATCGGTGTCAATAGAAAAAGCCGCATCACCGGCTTCATTCGATTTAACGTAATTCAGCATCAGACCTTTTCTATCGGCCTCCCCTTCATACCCTTGTACGACTTTTTCTATCACCTCAAACGGATTGCAGACTGCGGGCACAAAACTAAATTTGCCTCGTTCAATACTCGACATATCAAGAATATCGTTAACCAACTTCTCTAAAAACCGTGATTGGTCGCTGCATAATGACACCATCGAACTCTGCAAGCCCTTTAATGGCGTCTCTTCAATAATCTGCAGCGTGCCGGAAATAACGTTAAGCGGGGTCTTCAATTCATGGCTCACGGTCGCCAGAAAAACATCCTTCGCTGCATTCGCTTTATCTGCCTCGTTTTTTGCTTCGGTCAGTTCGACAACATTCCTACTTAATGTTTGCTGATAGTCTCGATTGACCTTTCGCAGCCGCAAACCCATCGCAAGTGATATAAATATGTACTCTCCAAGCGTCATATAATGCCCAGCGTACATGGTAAAAAGATTCGCGCCGATCAACCCGAAAGTAACCCCTGAATATATTATCAATCCGGTCACCGGGAACAGTGTACCCAAAGCGAAATAAAGCGCCGTGTCATTTTTATCATTGAACCCCTTGTAGAGTCCCAGGCACAAAATGACTACTAACGTCACCATTTTCCACACGTTAAAAAGCAGCAACAGCACTTGGGATTTAACCGCCAATTGAGGGACCAACAATATCAGTGATACGACGTAAATAGTCCTGAAAAGATATTGATCAAATCTATTGGCCCGGTCTTGCAGTAGTCGTTGTGCGAGCGCCAAAAAAGAAAAGGTGGCGGCAAACAAAACCCAATTAAATGTCGTTGCCGGGCTCTCAAAATTAAAGCCAAAATCATTTACCGTCAGGCCGGTAGAGAAAAGCTGGTAATGAATACCTTGAAGATACGAACCCAGCAGTGCAAACGACAAGATGTAGGTGCAAAATATTAAAGAATTTTTATCACGCAGAAATATTCCTATGCATAAATGCAATATGAAAACAACAATTGCCATTCCATAGTAGGCGCCAAGAGAGTAACTTTCTATTATATCGTTTTTAGCGAAACCCGCTTCATCCACCAATTTGAACATTGGCGAGAGGGGGGTAGAACTCGATATCGACAGGTAAAAAGTTGTTGCGGACTGACTTTTTTCTATCGGAATCCTGATTACTCTATGGCCGTTCGGGCGTTTATTCCCCGATAACAATCCGTAGTCCTGAACCACGTACCCGGCCAAGCGTGGATAATAAACTTTGATGTGATCGAATATCGTGGTCGATTCGGTAATAGACCATTCTTTACTACTTTGTGATACATCAATCGAAATCCGAAACCACGCGGTATCGTCCCGAAAACCGAACTGTGTTTGGTTAACGTGCTGCCATTTCTTATTGTCGAGCTTCAGCACGTCATCTAGCGTCTTTTCGCCCGTCTCGTCAAAAAACACCTCCAACCGTTCAGCTAACAAGTATTCTGTAGCATCATCACTAACCGTGAGGGGTTCCGCTATGACATCAACCGATGCGCTCCAACTCAATACCAGGCATACGACTAAAGCTGCACACTTTATTAACCTCACATCGAGGCCGAAAACAAGGCCACTCCTCCGACAATCTTCACGTCATGATTTTTTGTGCTCTCGGCCAGCACATCGGATAGCCTTGCCGCTGTATCGCCGTGATTGCTAAAAATCCCTCGTCTGTTATAAAGATTTAGTACCCTTCGTGCGGTAGCGGAGTGCTGTACATCACCTGTTAAAATTGTTGAACCAAAAAGTATGCAACCTTTAGTAGTACACGGTTTAATATTTTCGATGACGCGCGAAAGCTTTTCATCGATCCGTCCCGGCAAACAATGTAACAGATAGTTGATTCCGACCGAGTTGAACTGACCTGGTACTGCGGGTATGTCACCCAGTATATTTGCAGCGATTGTTTCGACCGCAACCCTTCCTTTTCGACGTAACTTATGCTCAGATAATTTAAGCGAGTTCGTATTTACATCAAGCAAAGTGAGCTTTTTACATTGTCGAAGCTTGTTGGTGTGCAATAAAAAATAACCCGTACCGACACCAACATCCAGATGATGGGTTGATAAATACCGATCATACATTTCTAGCATATTTGCTGTTGGGCACTTCCAAATATAATTATTGGAAAACCGTAAAACCAGTAGGTCGTAAACACTCAAAAATGAACGAGTGTACGTGGCCTGTCCAGCTTTCACATCATCCGCTAATTCTTCCATAGCGTACTTCTCATGGGTAAATATTTTTCGACAGCAAAAGTAGCTGTGCTCTCAGTATCTGGAAAAAATCAGATCCCTCATCATCAAAGAGATTGCTTCCTGCTCTATCCATATTCTCGTACACGTAGTTGACGAGCACATTTAACAATTTTTCTGCATGGTCGCTCTCTAGTGCATAAACATCAACATTCAGCGCCTTAGATTCCTTGTGAATCGCCGCATATATTTTCGCCTTAGTAAAGTAATCAAGCTTGTTTTCCAAACCAGGACCATAAGTTATATCTGGATTACTCGTTTCGAAAATCTCCGGAACACCCACTATTAACCAGGCCACGATAGTATTAGTCGAGTGCTCCAATCCGGCGAGGGTTTTAAAGTGTTTTGCTAATTCATCCAGTGTTTCTCGGCGCGGTTGGTTACCACTCAGCCAAAGGCCTGGCGTTCGTTTCGATACGTTGAATTGCTTCGCTAAATACGCTTGCCGACCATACTCAGGCAGATTTGCTTTGTTCAACAGAATTGTCAACCGTCCCGCAAATCCAGCATCAAGCGTCTCATCGCAAATTTCCTTTTCCACCATATCGTTATACCCTCCTTTCGATGAGGTAATTGCTTTATCTTGCATGCAAGAAATATCCTGTTTGCACTATTAGCGCCCCGATTACCCTTATATTACTTGAAATAATTCTTGAACCAACGCAAAGTAAATGTTTACACTGAGTGTATTAAATATTCACTTTATTGAACATTTAATACCTATAAGACTTTAACAGATATGCTCTTAAAAGTTATATGGAAACAGGTAACATTCGGTTGATTATTGAAGCTGGTCACAATACCAATAACGATAATGCATGCCAGCTGCTGCAAAGATAAAGCCGTGATGCTAGGCAAAGCCTACGACTTTTGCTTGATAGTCTTTGAGAGGAGAACGATATGGCGTATCTGCCGAATCGGTGCTTAATGGCTCAACGATTTTCCCTGAAGAGAAGCGCTAGTTTCATAGTGACGTTACTCGACAGCCAACATCCAACCCTCTCGCAACGAAATACAATCTTAGT
>RCMY010004473.1_pt1 | contig 12093 bp, 9 predicted proteins | sample 2041341 | NCBI WGS metagenome assembly RCMY01 (sample SAMN09708234, study PRJNA481090) | Marine sediment metagenome, whole genome shotgun sequencing project.
CTATTGGCCGGCAAGTACACGGAAACTTCGGTTCTGTCGATGGCGATTCGGCAGCAGCTATGCGTTATACGGAAGTTCGTATGTCAAAAGTTGCCGAAGCGATGCTTCAGGACATTGAAAAAGAAACTGTCGATTTTGTGCCGAACTATGATGAATCACTCAAAGAACCATCTGTTTTGCCAGCTAAATTGCCAAATCTCTTAGTAAATGGATCTTCAGGTATTGCTGTCGGGATGGCTACGAATATTCCGCCGCATAATATGGTGGAAGTCGTCGATGGCGTATTGATGATGATCGATAATCCTGAAATCACCATAGATGAACTGATGCTTTCAATCAAGGGACCGGATTTTCCAACGGGCGGGTTGATTCTCGGCCGCGAAGGGATTTATTCGGCATATACGACTGGCCGTGGCATCGTCAAGATGCGGGCACAGGCTCGTATCGAAATGATGTCGAATGGAAAGCCTCGTATTGTTGTTACAGAGCTTCCTTATCAGGTGAATAAAGCTCGTTTGGTTGAAAAAATCGCTGAACTCGTTCGCGATAAAGCTGTCGAAGGCATAACGGATTTGCGCGATGAATCTGACCGTAACGGGATGCGCGTAGTCATTGAATTGCGTCGCGACTCGAACCCGGATGTCATTTTGAATCAGCTCTACAAGCATACGCAGCTGCAAGAAAGCTTCGGTATCATCATGCTGGCACTTGTCGAAGGCAAACCACAGGTCCTCAACTTGAAAGAAGTCTTGTATTACTACATCAAGCATCAAGAGGAAGTCATTCGGCGCCGGACGCAGTATGAACTAAGTAAAGCCAAGGCTAGAGCTCATATCTTAGAAGGTTTGACGATTGCTCTTGACCATCTTGATAATGTAATCAAAATGATTCGAGAATCTCGTACGGCAGATGTTGCCCGTACGGCTTTGATGACGACGCTGAACCTTTCAGAAAAACAAGCACAAGCGATTTTAGATCTTCGTTTACAACGTTTGACAGGTCTTGAACGTGAAAAAATTGAAGAAGAGTATCATGAAATACTCAAGACCATTGAATGGCTCGAATCTGTTTTGGCAGATGAAGCAAAGGTCCTCAATATCATCAAGGAAGAATTGACTGAAGTAAAACGTAAATTCGGCGACGAACGCAGAACGCGGATTACGGAAGATTTTTCGAAAATGAATATGGAAGATCTCATTGCTGAAGAAGATGTCGTCATTACATTGACACACAACAACTATATCAAGCGCATGCCGCTTGATACGTATAGAAATCAAAAACGCGGTGGCCGCGGCGTAACTGGCATGGGAACGAAGGAAGAAGACTTCGTTGAAAATATGTTGATTACGACAACGCATCATACGATTATGTTCTTTACGAACCAGGGTCGTGTATATCGCCTTAAAGGTTATGAAATCAATGAATCGAGCCGGACTGCCAAAGGAACAGCCATCATCAATCTCTTGTCGATGGAAGCCGGTGAAAAGATCACAGCGGTCATTCCAATCCGTGAATTCATGGAAGGAAAATTCTTGTTCATGGCTACGCGTAAAGGGATTGTCAAAAAGACCGAACTCATGGATTTCGATACCGCACGCAAAGGCGGTTTGATTGCCTTGACGCTTGATGATGACGATGAACTCATCGGTGTTAAGCTTACCGATGGCACTCGTCATGTAATCCTTGGGACTCGCGATGGTATGGCGATTGCTTTTGCTGAAGATGATGTCCGTTCTATGGGACGTACAGCACATGGTGTGCGTGGAATTCGCCTCAGTGATGAGGACGAAGTCATCGGTATGGATAATCTCAAGAAAAATGCAGATGTGCTCTCCGTGACAGAAGCTGGTTACGGAAAGAGAACTCCTACGGGAGAATATCGCTCGCAGACTCGTGGTGGCAAAGGCCTGATCAATCTTAAAGTCACGGATAAGACCGGTGTTGTCATCGGCCTTAAAGTGGTAAGACCGGATCAAGAACTCATGTTGATCACGACAGAAGGTATTGTTATTCGGACGAATGTAGATCAAATTTCGGTAATCAGTCGCAATACGCAGGGCGTAATGCTGATGAAAACCGATACGAATGACAAAGTGGCTTCTATGGCTACGATGGATCAGAAAAGCGATAGCTGATAAAATATAATATGTCTTGTCCGCTTTGGCGTGAGACGATGGAAAAGGCCGGGTGCATACGCATCCGGCCTTTTGTGAGGTGAAGATATGATATTCCACGATATAGGAAAATTATTGATTTATTTGGGGCTGTTTCTCATCATCATCGGTTTACTGTTTTATTTCGGTGGGAAATTTTTGCCGCTGGGAAAACTGCCAGGTGATTTCAATTGGGAAACTAGTAATATTTCGGTGCATTTTCCTGTTGTCAGTTGCATCATTATCAGTATTATCCTGACCATTCTGGCAAATTTATTTTTGCGTTGAGGTAATAAAGAAGCAATTTTTAGGATTGCTTCTTTTTGTTTTCAGACCTTGAATTCAGCAATTACAGTTTGAAGTTCTTGGGCCAGTTCAGCTAGGTTCGCACTGGCATGAGAAATTTCTTCGGTAGAAGACTGTTGCTCTTGTGTAGCAGAAGATACTTGCTGGATGCCAGCAGTAGATCTTTTGCTGAAGCTATCCATGTTTTTTACGAGCCCAACGATATGTTGGGCGCTGCTATCGATGTGGCCAATGGATTCAGATATTTTTTGAATCTGTCCAGCTTGTTCATCAAGCAGCGATGATATCTCTTGGAAAGATCGTCCGGCCTCATTGACTGTTTCGGTACCTTTACGGACTTCTTTTGTGCCAGATTCCATAGCAGTGACGGCTTGGATTGTATCATCTTGGATACTGGTGATCAATTCACTGATTTGCTTGGTGGCTGTCTGCGATTGTTCGGCAAGTTTTCGTACTTCTTCAGCAACAACAGCGAAGCCACGGCCTTGTTCTCCAGCGCGGGCAGCTTCAATAGCCGCATTTAAAGCCAATAGATTCGTTTGCCCGGCAATATTTGAAATAGCTTCGACAATTTGTCCTATTTCAGTAGATCGCTCGTTTAATTTGACGACCACAGCCGCTGAGGCATTGACCGTTTTTTCAATATAGTCCATCTGGTTTACAGCTTTATCTAGCGTGTCACCACTGGTCTTGGCTTTTGCTTTGGTCTGGATTGAATGCGAAGATGCTTTATCTGCATTACTGGCGATTTGTTCTATGTTGGCAGCCATTTCTTCAACAATATGTGTTGTCTTACCAGCCGCCTCATTTTGCTTGTCAGCTTGTTCGCCGATAATGGCAATGGATTTGGCGACTTGTTCCGAAGCTTCGGCGGACTGCTCTGAGCTGGCGGTCAATTCTTCACTGGAAGCAGCTAACTGCTCAGATTGCATTTGCACTTTTTTTATCAGCGTGCGAAGATATCCGGCCATTTTGTTGAAATCTGTTGCCAATTGTCCGATTTCATCCTGGCTTGAGGCTTCGGCATGTACCGTGAGGTCCCCTTGTGCCAGTTGACTGACCTGTCCGGAAAGTATTTCAATGGGCTTTGCCAGGCGGCGACTGATATAAAGTGTTGTCAAGGCAACCAGTAAGATGGCAATCAAAGTGCCGATGCCAAAGAGCCAACGCAGGCCTGCCAGCGGGGCAAATGCTTTTTCTGATGGAATATGGACGGCTAAGATCCAACCGGATGATGGGATTTTTTGATAGGTCAACAAAGTAGGCTGGCCGTTTATATCACAGTGGACGATTCCATGGTCTTGTTGCAGCATAGCTTGCCAAGTATCTTTTAAATCCTTGAGTTCGTCGACTGCTAAAATATTTTTGCCCATGATTTTTTCATCTGGATGGACGATGACATTTCCTTGAGAATCGAGTAAAAAAGCATATCCAGTTTCATAAGGATTGATGGCTTTAATCGTATCAATCATGGTCTGGAGGAGAATGTCTTCGGATAGGACACCGCGAATTGCGCCAGAAGAGTCTTTGAGAGGCATAGCGACTGGCAGTGCCATTTTGTTGGTGACTTTATCGAGATATGGATCGGCGAAGACGACTTTTCCGGCGCCTATGGCAGCTTTATACCAAGAACGCGTTCGGGAGTCAAAATCAGCGGGGGCTTGCCAGCCTTTTCCATCGACAATTTCTCCGGTAGCAGCTGAGCCGAAATAGAGATCAGAGATTTCTGGGTCGGCTAGTTGGAAACCCGCTACCATAGGAATGGTTATCTGGGTTTTATCAGCTGTCGTTTGCAAAGTTCCTGCTGTGATTTCAAGCATTTTGACTTTACTTAGAAGCCAACCATCTAATTTATTGACTTGGGCTGAGGCGTAGGAATTTACTTCAGATTCTATACGCTGCGTTAAAAGCTCTTTGGTGTAAGAATATGCGGCATAAGAGAGAATGAGAAGTAGTACAGCAACTAGGGTGGAAAATATTAGAGTAAGTTTTAGTTTTAGTTTCATAAATCCTTCGACCTCCATGTTTCCGGTATTTGGGTACAAAAAAAGTGCAGGAGGGCATTGCCCTTCCTGCACTACATTGTACTCAATCGGTACAATCATTATATTTTTTTTAACAACTACTGTCAAGTATGGTCGTAGTTTTCAGTTATTGCGATTTACCGGCACTGTCGCTGATTCTTGGCGATGAAGCCGGTATAGCTGGCGAACTCGGCGTGCTTGGTGATTTGCGTGAGGAATCACTCGTGTCACTGTCACTTGTCGACGGTTTGCGCTGCGCTGCATCGGTTGATGGAGCATCCGTTTTATTCGTCGTCTTTGCTGCCGGAGTCTTGGAGCTCTTTGTTTTTTCGGTTGAGGCAGAGGAAACGGCATGCCCGATGGAAGTATCATTCGATGGTACAGATGTTGCACCACTTGGAATGGAATTTTCGTACTCGGAGCTTTCTCTTTCCATAGCAGAGCGCATAGAGGAGTTCATTGTAATGCCGAGGTTCTCAGCTAAAGTGTTTCTGAGTTTTGATATATCTGGAATCCAGTAGCTGATACCTTCTATATAAAGTGGTCTGCCCGGTACCATATCGGTTTTGAGTCCGTTCTTTTGGGACTCACGTAAAGTTCCGGCAAATTCCAGCATTTCTCGGATAGAAAGGTCTGTTTTAACAGACTTACTGATTTCGCTAATAATAGTAGGGATTTGTGGAATAATGGACGGAGATGTCAATTTATCCATGATTGCTTTCATGAATTTTTGTTGACGATAAATACGACCAATATCGCCTTCCTCATCACGATAGCGAACGTAGGTTATTGCTGTTTTTCCATCCATATGCTGCATGCCAGGGTGCAGATCAATTAAAAGGCCGCCTTCATCATCCCATGGATCGGAATAATACATGCGCTTTTCGACATCGATGTCAATGCCGCCAAAGGCATCAATGATGCGTTGGAAAGCCTGTATATTGATGATGATGTAATGGTCCATAGGTACGCCGAGAAATTTTTCAACGGTGTCTTGCGTGAGTTTATGGCCGCCGTAAGCATAGGCGGCGTTGATTTTATCAAAGCCATTTCCTTTGATTTTTACGCGAGTATCGCGCGGGATAGAAAGCAGCGATGCCTGATCAAGTTTTGGGTCGATAGCGGCAATCATCAAGGTGTCGCTGCGGCCAACATCGTCATCACGTTGATCGACGCCCATGATCATGACCGTCGATTTATCTTTGGCAACGAGCATACCTTCTTCTGCTTTTTTTTCAATTGGTTTATCAAAAAATCCGGAAGAGGCAAATATGACGCCAGCAATGGCAGCTAGTACAAAAACACCAGCTAAGACCTTGGGCCATAATTTCTTCTTCTTCTTTTTATTTTGGCGACGGGAGGGTATATTGTTATCCGGGTGATTCATAAAAAAGCATACCTTCTTCATATTGTATTTGTCGGGCTTATAAAAATCGAGCAATTGTTTGCAGTTAAATTATATAGAAAACAATACATACGCTTTCCTTTAAAAACAACTGTATTCTCTATTATAAAATTTTATCTTTTTTAGCGCAAACATTATTTTTATTTACCCTAAAATGACGTGCGAATAAAGTATAGTCGGTGAAACTGAAAATAAGCTGAGAAATTTCAATCGAGCGTCTTGTTGAATTTTTTGATGGCAAGTCCTAGGGTCGCGGAAATGAAGAGGATCAAGGCGAGCACCTGTCCCCATAAAACGGTAAGGTCATTGCCTCGCAAAATGATGCCGCGGAGTATTTCAATGTAATATGTCATCGGTAAAAGCTGGCTCAGGAGATAAAAGAGCTTGGGCATGGCATCACGAGGGAACATGAATCCAGATAGTAAGACGCTTGGCATAAAAATGAAAAAAGACATTTGCATAGCCTGCATCTGTGTCCGTGACAGGCTGGAAATCAGAACGCCAAGAGCCAAGGATGCTATGATGAAAAAAGAGGTCAGTCCATATAAGAGACCAAGGCTGCCACGTATCGGCAAGTCAAATATGGCGATGCCGACGAGAAGTGATATCGTGGCTTGCACATAGCCCATGACAATATAGGGAATGATTTTGCCAATCATGAGTTCATAGGTTTTTAGTGGCGTGACGATGAGCTGTTCGAGCGTGCCGGTTTCGCGTTCACGCACGATGGCCATTGAAGTGATCATGACCATTGTCATCGTCAAGATGATGCCCATGATTCCAGGAACCATGTAATAAGCAGTGATGAAATCGCGATTGTACCAGGAGCGGATGCGGATGTCGTAAAGGCTTAAGGCGGAAGCTGAGATGTTATGCTGCTGTAAGAATAGTTCTTGCGATTTGAGCTGTCCTATGGTTTGGGCAGCAGCAATAGCGGAAGATGCAGATGTCGAGTCAGAGGCGTCGACGATGACCTGGATCGGTGTTGCGTGGCTGTGTTTGAGGTTGGCGGCAAGGTCGGGCGGAATAATGATCGCCACCTTTGCTTTGCCGCTGTTGACCAAGGCATCTGCTTCATCGAAGCTCTGAGCGATATAGTCGATGTCAAAATACTCACTAGCGGTAAAGCTTGTCAGTAAATCGCGGCTTTCTGTGCTCAAGGATTGGTCGAAGACCACTGTGCTGAGGTGCTTTACATCGGTGTGGATAGCAAAGCCGAAGACCAAGAGCTGGATAATCGGCAGTAAGACCATGAGTGCCAGTGTCAGATTATCGCGTTTCATTTGGATGAATTCTTTGATCAAAAGAGCGCGAAGCCGAATCATAGGCGAACCTCCCTGCTTTTAGATTTTACATAATGGACGAAGACGTCCTCCATCGTCGGGGCGATTTTTCGGCAAATCCCGAAGTCTTTAAGTGCATCGGAGTTTCCTTGCAGCAGCACATGGAGCTCTTTGCCAAAAATATAGGCATCTTCATACGAAAAATCGGAGGCTTGGAGCCGGGCAAGGGTATCTAAGGAGTCTTCGCTTTGCAGGGCAAACAATTCCCCGGGGATGCTTTTTTTGAGTTCATAAGGGGTTCCGGTGGCGGTGAGCTGGCTTTGGTAAATAAAACCGACTGAATTACAATGCTCTGCTTCGTCCATAAAATGAGTCGTCACTAAGATGGTAGTACCGTTTTGGGCAAGGTTATAGAGAATATCCCAAAAAAGCCTTCGGGAGACAGGATCCACCCCACCGGTTGGCTCGTCGAGAAAAACGATTTCTGGTTGGTGTAAAATGGCGCAGCCAAGGGCCAGGCGTTGCCGGACTCCACCGGAAAGACCCGCGGTAAGAACATTTTCCTGGGCTTCCAGATTGGCCATTTGCAGCATGGCTTTTATGCGATGTTTTTTTTCAGTACCGCGAAGTGAATACATACCAGCATAAAAATCTAAGTTCTCTCTAATGCTAAGGTCTTGATACAAGCTGAATTTTTGTGACATGTAGCCGATGTGCTGTTTGATTTTTTCTTGCTCAGTAGAGATATCGAAGCCGAGGACGGTCCCCCCGCCAAAACTGGGGGTCAATATGCCGCAGAGCATGCGAATCGTCGTGGATTTTCCCGAGCCGTTAGGTCCGAGAAAACCATAAATCGAGCCTTGTTCTATTTGAATATTGACGTGGTCGACGGCGGTGAAATCACCAAATCGGCAAGTCAGATCGTGTGTTTCAATCGCAATTGGCATCTTTATCACCAGCTTTGTCTTTTTCTTGGGAAAATAATACAAATACATCCTCTAAGGAGGCCGATATTTTCTGAAGTTCCGGCAACTGTTTCTTTTGGGCCAAGAAGCAATGCGTCAATTCATCAATGGTCCGTTCTTCATCGTCTGTTATGATATGGTATTTGTTGCCAAATGATTGAAGACTGAGAAAATAACAAGAATTCATTTCGGCAGGGCGTGACTGCAGCGATAAGGCGAGTTCAAGAACGGTAAAGGGATAGCTGGCTATAAGTTCGGCTGGAGACGCGCAGCGTATCATTTGCCCGGAATGAAGCAAGGCGATTCGATGACAAAGTTCGGCTTCATCCATGTAAGGCGTCGCGGCGATTATCGTCATGCCTTTTTTGTTGAGTCCGTATAAAAGCTGCCAAAATTCTCGCCGGGCTACGGGGTCGACTCCAGTCGTCGGTTCGTCCAAAAAGAAAATCAAGGGATCGTGGACAAGACCGCTGGCAAGCGCGAGCTTTTGTTTCATTCCACCAGACAATTTTCCGGCAAGGCGGTCGCGAAAAGTCCATAAATCCGTAAATCGAAGAATTTCTTCGGCTTTTTGGTGAATGGCTGCTTTTTCGATGCCGTATAGTGAGCCAATCAGATCTATATTTTCTAGTACGGTCAAATCTTGATATAAGCTGAAGCGCTGAGGAATGTAGCTTAGCTTGGCTTTTATGCTTTCGATGTCGGTTTGCCCTAGAATGCGTATTTCACCTTGATATTGGCGATACAGGCCGAGCATTAAGCGAATCAAAGTCGTTTTTCCGGCACCGTCAGGGCCAACGAGGCCTAAGATTTCCCCTTTTTTGATTTGAAGCGAGAAATCTTTGAGGGCGTTGACCGAGCCAAAGTTTTTTGTTACATTTTTGATTTCAATCATTTAATATCACATCCGCTGGCATGCCGGGCTTAAAGATGGATGACGCATTATCAACAGCAATTTTTACAGCGAAGACCATGTTGGTGCGTTCGTTTTTGGTGATGCTCTGTCTAGGCGTATACTCGGCGGAATCTTTGATTTCTTTGATTGTTCCGTGAAATTTTTGGTCAGGTGCAGCATCGATTTTGATGATGGCTTCGTCACCAATTCTTATTTTCCCCAGTTCTTCCGATGGAACATAAATCTTGATCCAGCAGTCCGTCAGATCGGCAGCAGTTGCGATGGCTGCACCGCTTGCTAGATATTCGCCCATTTCAAAATTCTTGGTCAGTACCAGTCCGTCGAGGGGCGAACTTATGGTCATGTCGTTGATATTTGTCAGAGATTCCTGTAAGACGGCTTCACAGCGTTCTATTTCATCTTGGGCGGCCAGAATCTGATCGGATCGGTTTCCAGCGAGCAGCAGAGATTCTTTTTCTTGGGCGGCACTGAGCTGGGCTTTGCTTGAATCATAAGCTGCTTCGGCATCATCGAGTTGTTGATGAGCCGTGGCGCCAGAGGCGTAAAGTGATTGCTGGCGATTGTAGTCTTTTTCGGATTTTATAAAAGCCGCTTTGGCAGCAGCTGTGTTGGCGGCGGCTTCGCGCAATTCTTCGGGACGGGCACCTTTTTCTAGGTCAGCTAGCTGCGCCTGGGCTTTTTTGAGTGCAGCTTGATCTCTTTTGCGCGCAGATAAAAAATCGGATCGATCAATTTTGGCGATGTTTTCTCCTTTATGAAGCATATCGCCTTCTTTAATAGATAAATCCGTCATGTAGCCACTGATCTTGGTCGTGATATCTACTTTCGTGACTTCTACAGTTCCCGTGTACGTTTTGGCTGTTTTTTGTTGTTGCTGATAATTATAAATGGCCATTCCTGTTAAAACCAGAAGCAATAGTATGACAAAAATAATTTTCAGGCGTTTGTTCAAGGTCAGTCCCTCCTTTTGATACCGGATAGGAATATATCAAGTGTCTGCGTGAGATAGGTCGTAGCAGGCAGCGATTTTTCATCTTTGATTCGAGATCGAATGGGGCGGCTGAAAAAGAAAAAATTGACCATGCCGGCCCAAAGAATGACCGCAGCATCGACATCGAGATCTTGACGAAATAAGCCTTCTTCAATTCCACGGTGCAAGGCTTTGGCGATTATTTCAAAAACATATTTTAAGTGATTTTGGGCAAATGCTTCGAGAATTGCAGAAGGGGCTATGAATTCGCGGTAACACAGCTTGATGAAATACGGGTTTTCCGTATGGATCTTAAGCATGGTCGCAGCATAGAGCTCGAGAATATCGATGGGACTGTTTTCTCCATTTTGGGCTTTTTGGGTGAAGTCTACCAATATTTGAAGCTGTTTTTCGACAGCGGCTTGGTAAAGCCCTTGTTTGCTGCCAAAATGATAAGAAATCAAAGCGCTGTTGACGTTGGCTTTTGCGGCAAGTTGACGAATGGAAGTCTTATCAAAACCATCGTCGGCAAAAAGCTCGATGGCAGTCTGCAATAATTTTTCTTTGCTGTCGTTTTCCATAAATATCCCCTTTTAATCAAATGATTTAATCTTTTGATTAAATCATAAGGCCAAAGTAATTATTTTGCAAGAGAAATTCTTTGCGTTAGGCCAGATGGTGCCAATTTTTATAAAAAGAATTGTTATCAACAACCAAAAATTATATAATTAAGAAAATAGAACCAGCGGGGGTGAAGCCAATGTTTGATATAATAAAAGATTATTTCAATAAAACACATGCAGCGAGTGCTAAAGCCCGCAATTTTTTTCGCTACATAGGACCGGGTATCTTAATTACAGTAGGGTTCATCGATCCAGGAAACTGGGCATCCAATATGGCGGCCGGGGCCCAGTACGGCTACTTGCTCTTGTGGATGGTCACGCTCTCGACAATCATGTTGATTGTTTTGCAGCATAATGCAGCTCATCTAGGAATCGTTACGGGCCTTTGTTTGTCAGAAGCTGCGGCGGCGTATGTTCAACCTATTATTGGTAAATTTATTCTGGTATCCGCTGTGGCGGCTTCCATTGCTACAGCTTTGGCGGAGATTCTCGGTGGCGCGATTGCCCTATCCATTTTGTTTGGCTTGCCAATCAAAATAGGATCGGTCATCATGGCGATGGTTTGTGGCTTTTTGCTTTGGTCTAATTCCTATAAAAAGTTAGAGAAAATCATCATCGGTTTTGTTTCGGTTATTGGCTTGTCCTTTTTAGCAGAACTCTATTTCATTGATATCGATTGGGCACAGGCAGCTTCGGGCTGGGTCGTGCCGACGATGCCAGAGGGATCGCTTTTGATTGTGATGAGCGTGCTCGGCGCCGTGGTCATGCCGCATAATTTGTTTTTGCATTCGGAGGTCATCCAGAGCAGGCAGTGGAACTTAGAGGATGAAATCATCATCAAAAAACAGCTCAAATATGAATTTTTGGATACCTTGTTTTCCATGGGATTGGGCTGGGCGATAAACAGTGCGATGATTCTCGTCGCCGTAGCGGTATTTTACAGTCACTCCATTGCTGTTGAGGATTTACAACAAGCCGTTGATATGTTGAGGCCTCTTTTGGGCGGCAGTGCAGCACTTATTTTTGCAATTGCGTTGCTCTTTTCGGGTATTGCATCGACGACAACTGCGGGGATGGCCGGTGGCAGTATTTATGCGGGCATCTTTGGTGAGGCGTATGACATAAAGGATTATCATTCCTGGCATGGCGTTGCTTTGACCTATGGCGTAGCCGTGGCTATTTTGTTTTTTGTCAGCGATCCGTTTCAGGGACTGATTTATTCGCAAATGGCGCTCAGCATCCAGCTTCCGTGGACCATTGGTTTGCAAATTTACTTGACTTCATCAAAACGTGTCATGGGCAAATACGCAAATAATTTGCGGCAGAAAATCAGCCTGGGTATCATCGGGTTGATTGTTGCTGGTCTTAATATATGGTTATTGATTGAAATGCTTGATTGAGCACATAAAAAAGGAAGCTTGTATTTCCCGGGAAATACAAGCTTCCTT
>RCMY010011558.1_pt1 | contig 12093 bp, 9 predicted proteins | sample 2041341 | NCBI WGS metagenome assembly RCMY01 (sample SAMN09708234, study PRJNA481090) | Marine sediment metagenome, whole genome shotgun sequencing project.
GAAGTAGGTGTCGTAGGTGACGTAGTTGGCGAGCACGTCGTGGATGAAGCCCTCCTCGATTGCCTGGCGCATCGAGTAGAGGTGGAACGGCTCGTACTTGCCGGTGTCGCCCCGCTGCCCGAACAGCTCGAGGGTGCGGCCCTTGGGGGTCGCGGTGAAGGCGAAGAACGACATGTTCGCCTGCTTGCCACGAGCCTTGACCTCGGTCGCCAGCAGGTCTTGCACCGGGTCGGGCACCTCGTCCACGAGCGATGCCTCGGCCGCTTCGGCAGCAGCCAGCTCAACGGCCGGATCGGAAGCGCCGCCCCCCAGCACCTTCTTCATCTCCTTGGCGGAGTCGCCGGTCTGGGAGGAGTGGGCCTCGTCGATGATGACCGCATACCGGCGGTTCTTCAACTCCAGGGCGTGCTTCATCACGTGCGGAAACTTCTGGATGGTGGTGATGACGATGCGGGCCCGCTCGCCGGCGAGCGCCTCCGCGAGCTGCTTGGAATCCTGGTCGATCTTCTCGACGACGCCGTGGGTGTGTTCGAACTGGTAGATCGTCTCCTGTAGCTGCCGGTCGAGCACGAGCCGGTCGGTGATGACGACGACCTTGTCGAACACCTTGGTGTCGTCGGCGTCGTGGAGCGACGAGAGCCGGTGGGCGAGCCAGGCGATCGTGTTCGACTTGCCCGAACCGGCCGAGTGCTGTACGAGGTACGACTGCCCGGCGCCGTGCGAGCGGGCGTCGGCGACGAGTTGGAGGACGGCGTTCCACTGGTGGTAGCGGGGGAAGAGCGTGGCCTTCTTGCCAGCCTCGTCGGTGGTGGTGAGGACGAACCGGGCGAGCAGGTCGAGCCAGGCGTCGCGTGACCAGACCTCTTCCCACAGGTAGCCGGTGCGGTAGCCGGGGCGCTGCGGGTTGCCGGCGCGGTCGCCGTCGCCCCGGTTGAAGGGGAGGAAGCGGGTGCTGTCGCCCGACAGGCGGGTGGTCATGAAGACCTGCTCGGTGTCGACGGCGAAGTGCACGATCGCCCGCCGCAGCAGCGCGTTTCGGGGGTCGCGATCCGTGCGGTACTGCGCCTTGGCGTGTTCGGCGGTCTGGCCCGTGAGGTGGTTCTTAATCTCGGCGGTGGCGACCGGGATGCCGTTTGAGGAAGAGCCCGACGTCGACCGTCTTGGTGGACGACGGGTCGTACGGCAGCTGCCGGGTGACGGTCAGCCGGTTCGCCTGGTACTTGGCCTCGAGGTCGGCGTTGAGCCCCGACGCCGGCCGGAAGTAGGCGAGCCGGAACTCGGCCTTCTCGTGCCCGGCGTACCCGGCGTACACAATCCCGTGCCGCAACACATCGACCGTCCCCCGACTGTCGAGCTCCTTGGACAGCCGCTGCGCAAACGCCCGTTGCGCCTCATCGGGCGAGGAGTGCGACTTGCGGACCTTCTCCCACTCCTCCCCCTGCGTCAGCCCGATGAACGCGAACAGCTCCGCAGTGTCGAGCGCCAGACCAGACGAGAAGTCATCGTCTCGGTCGGCCGCGTTGCCGACCTTGGTGGTGAGGTATCCGCTCGAGGACGTCAGCGAGTGACAGATCGCCGCTTCAAACGCCTGCTCCGATGGTCCCGCCATCGAGCCGACCCTAATCGGCGATTCGGAGCGGGTGGCTCAGCACGAGAGAGCGCACCGCACACAAGCCGTCAAGTACCCAGCGCGACGAGCTCTGGCTACCTCGGTCGCTCGTCGCCGGCTACGTCGTGAGCGTTTCCGGAGCATCTAGACGAACGCCTGGTCCGTGTGGCCGTAGCTCTGCGTCGGCAACTCCTCCGGCAGAAGTAGCAGCCGGCCCGGCAAGATCCGCGGCCGCCCTGGCGGGGCACGGCCGCCTCCGCACGGCCTATTCGAATCCCGACAGCTCCCAACCGCCCCGTCGCCGTCCGACGCCAGTGGGCATTGGGCAGCCCTGTGAGGAGCCACCAGCACTCCGCAGGAACATGTGTTCCTTTTCCGTAAACACAACGTAATTTACGCGCTCGGGTTGCACTTTACTGATCGTGGCGCGTACGATACCGCTGTTCGACTGATCAAGGAGTAGCCATGGCCACACCCCGATACCGCTTTACCGCCTACGATCTGGAGAGTTGCGTCGAACTCGCACGCACCGTGCACGAGAACGGTGGAGCACTCTCCCGCGACGCTCTGGCACACCACCTCGGCTACAAGAGCTCCAGCAACGGCGCCTTCAACACCCGGCTGGCGAACGCCCGATTGTTCGGGCTAGTCGACGGGTCAAGTGAACTGTCACCTTCAGATCGCGCCAAGACGATCCTGTTCCCCGATTACCCAGCCGCTGCGGCGAAGGCCCGGCTCGACGCATTCGAGTCGGTTCCTCTCTACGCGGAGGTGCTCAAGACGTACCATGGCCAACCACTACCCAGTGAGGATGGCCTCAAGAACGCGCTTCGGACCCGATGGTCCGTAAACGCCGACAAGGTCGACATGGTGCACTCGCGCCTGCTCGAGTGCGCCGAGCAGGCAGGGCTCTTCGAAGCTGCAGGCGACCGCTCCAAGATGCTGCGGCCTGCGACTAACGGGTCGGCCCAGGGAGCGCAGAGCACCGAAACGCGGCCTGTAGCGGCTGCTGAGCCGGCGCCCTCGCTAGTCCATGGATCCACGGGAGTTGCCTCGAACGCCTTGGTTCAGGCGGCGCTGTCCGAGCTACCGGTGACGGACGAGGCCACCGAGCAGCAGTTGCGGCAGTGGTTGGCGTTCTTCGAGAGCGCACTTCGTGTGGTGTATCGGCTGCCGGCGTCAGGCGGCCCGCCGTGAACCTGATCTACGTCGACGACTCAGGCGACGAGTCCTGCACCATCTTCAGCGCTCTTTGGATTCCCGAAATTCGTTGGAGGTCGTACCTCAAGGGGTGGCTCACATACAGGAAGCAGCTGTACCGCGACCACTTGATTCCTGCCGATTACGAATTGCACGCTCAAGACTGGCTCTCCAAGCGACCGGAGTGGCCGGAGGAACGCGGCCAACCCCCGGACATCATCGTTGGGGGCAAGGCGGCCCGAAAGTCCCGAGGACAACGGTATGAGAAGGCGCTGAAGGTGATCTCGACGTTCCACGACGCACGCCTCTTCACCGTTTATGCCGACGGCGTGGACAAGTTGGGCTTGTACGAGGAACTGATTGGGTGGCTCGACGAAGCACTCTCGATCGAGAACGAGTTCGGACTCGTGCTCCTCGATGGGCTTGACCAGGGCCACCGGTACCGCGCGAGCCATCGGCGCCTAGTGCTACGCGACCGTTGCCTGCTAGAGGATCCGATGGAGTGTGCGTCGCATGGTAGCCAGCTGATCCAGATGGCTGACCTCTGCGCCCACGCGGCGTTTCGTTACGTGCGAGACCTCGAGACTGATCCAATCCAGCTCAGGCAAGCGTTTGTTAGCACGCTCGCGCCGATCGTCGAAATTCCGCCCGTCGGATTCGGAGACCACATCTGGGGCTGGAAATAGCACAAGCCCCGAGCTCAAGAGCCCGAGGCTTGTCTCAAAACTGGACCGGTTTACGCCTGCACAGGCGGCCGACCCACAGAACACTTTAGCTAGTCGCGCTGCGTTTTGCTAGCCCCAGAGCTCCTGACGGGTGCTCTCGCGGGCTCTGACCAGGAGCTTTGCCTCGGTGTCACGAACCGCCCCGGACAGCGACTTCGCCTGTGACCTTGGAGGTGATGAGCGCGTTGCGATGCTCGGTGAGGAGGCTGATCTGATTCGTCAGCGCCGCAATCGCCCCGTCCAGCGACTGCCATACCTGGTGCACGTCGGCGACAACTCGCCGTTGCTCATCGGCCGAGGGGAGGGGGATGCGAAGCGACTTGAAGATTTCCAGGTTGATCATCTGTCGCGTTGAACCCTGAGAATTGAGGCGGAATCGCTCCGCGGCGCTCGGCGAAGAGCACGCCATCGCCACGTACTCAACGTCGGCGGACCGATCGTCGACGCGCGCACAGAAGCACTTGCCCTTGACGATCGCTGGGTCGAGGTCGGGTGCTACGCAAGCCCGGCCGGCGTGATTCCGTACGTCACCGAGCGCGGCAGCCAAGAGATCACCCTCGCGTACCCGATGTCTCAGAAATTCTGGTTGACGCTCCGTAGGGAGGTATGCCAACTCGTCGCCTCGGAACTCGGCGAAGCCGATGTTGCCGAGGCGAATCACAGCCATCCCGGAATCCACGTAGTCAGAGGAGCTGAACGCGCTGCCGAACGGGCCGTCCGTCAGGAACGTCAACACCCGCCGTAGCGGGACAAGTTCGGTCGTGCTGGCCGCTGCCAGTTCATCAAACGTTCTCCACCGCCGCTCTTCGAGGAGGTGGATGAGTTGTTGCTTTTTGGTGATCAGGGCGTCGATGCGGGCGGTCTCGGCGTCCAGGTAGTCGGCGATCGCCCGCTGCTCGGCCATCGGTGGCGCCACGAGTGGGAACCGGTTGATGTCACGCTGAAAGAGGTGGGGTACGCCCATGCCGTCTTTGAAGGCCTGGATTCGACCTTGGATCGGCAACGCGTCAAGCTGGTGGCGCAAGAATCGACCGTCCATAGCGAATGGCCGGAGAACCGCAATTGAACCGTTTACCGTCGCTTGGCGCGGCAGCGCTGAAACGACGTTGGTGATGCCAAGCGTGTTCCCATCTTTCACCAGGAGCACGTCTCCAACCTGGAGCTTTAGGTTCGGTGATTCGTCGAACCTGAACTGAGAGATGTAGTTGACGTTCTCGAAGTCGATTTCTGACTGCTTGATGTTGGGGGTGGAGAGGAAGACGAAGCCCTCTTCTTGGTACTCGGCTGCCGTGAGGGCCTTCCAGCCGATGCGGGCGCTGACCGTGGCAACGCGGTCGAGGCGCGTCTTGTTCCAGCCAGTCACTCGGTCACCTCACGGAGCAGCGCTTGGATCTCCTTCTCGAGCTGCTTGATCTCGGCGTCGATCTCTTCGAGGGGTCGGGGTGGTGTGTAGACGTAGAAGTGCCTCGTGAGGGGGATCTCGTAGCCGATCTTGGTCTTGGTGTGGTCGATCCAGGCGTCGGGGACGTAGGCGTGGACCTCCTGCTCGACGTACTGCTCGACGGCCTTGACGTAGATGTCGGTGGCGAGGCGGTCGGTGGGGTCGGGTTCGTATCTCACCGGATCGGGTGGGAGGGGGACGTTCTCGTTGTCGCGCAGGTCGGAATCGGGTTCGGGGTGGCCCTTCTTGTCGGTGATCGGGTCGACGCCGGAGTCGCGGACGGCCAGCGCGTCGACGATGGCGTTCTCGATCGGCTTGCCCGACAGATCGATCTCGGCCATCCACCGCTGCGCTTCCTTGCGGGCGGCGGCCTCGCTGTCGAAGCTCGTGCCGACCCGTCCGCGGGCGCGTTCGACCAGTCCCTCGAGCTGCTGTTCGTCGAGCTTGGCGAGTTTCTTGTCGGCGAGCAGCGCTTGCGCGGTCGCGTCGGTCACCTCCCAGCGGAGTCTCAGGGGTCGGTCGACGGTGATGCGGAGGAAGCCAAACGACTCGTTGGGGAAGATCTTGACCCGGGCCTCGTCGTCACCATTGTCGGGGTCACTGTGCTGCTGATCGAAGTTGCCGTAGAGGCGGACGATGTCGGCGATCTGGGCGTCGCTGACCTCCTTGCGCTTCTCGCCGAGGCTCTTGCGCATCTTGGTGAAGCTGTCCCGGGCGTCGATCAGCTGCACCTTGCCCCTCCGGTTCGGGCTTTTGCGGTTGGTGATGATCCAGAAGTAGGTGGAGATGCCGGTGTTGTAGAAGAGCTGGTCGGGCAAGGCGACCACGGCCTCGAGCCAGTCGTTCTCGATGATCCAGCGGCGGATCTCGCTCTCACCGCTGCCGGCCGCACCGGTGAACAGCGGGGAGCCGTTGAACACGATCGCCAGGCGCCCACCACCCTGCTCGGGCGGACGCATCTTCGAGATCATGTGCTGGAGGAACAAGAAGCTGCCGTCGTTGATCCGCGGCAGGCCCGCCCCGAACCGGCCGGCGAAGCCCTTGGACTCGTGCTCGTGCTTGACCGAGTCGGCGACCTTCTTCCACTCCACCCCGAACGGCGGGTTGGCGAGCAGGTAGTCGAACCGCTCGTTGGGGTGCTGGTCGCCCGGGTCGGTTTCGTCGTCGGGCTGGTACGACTTGAGGGAGTTGCCGACCTTGATGTTCGTGGCGTTCTGGCCCTTCAGCATCATGTCGGACCGGCAGATCGCGTACGACTCCGAGTTCAGCTCCTGGCCGTAGACGGTGAGGGTGGCCTGCGGGTTGTGACTGCGGACGAAGTCCTCCGCCACGCTCAACATGCCACCGGTGCCACACGCCGGGTCGTACAGCGTCGCCTTGGCGCCCGGCTTGGAGAGGATGTCGTCGTCCTCGATGAACAACAGGTTCACCATCAGCCGGATGACTTCCCTCGGGGTGAAGTGCTCACCGGCCGTCTCGTTGGAGAGCTCGGAGAATCTCCTAATGAGCTCCTCGTACAGGTAGCCCATCTCCAGGTTGGAGACGTGATCGGGGTGCAGGTCGATCTCGGCGAACTTGCCGAGCACGAGGTACAGCAGGCCGGATTGGTGGAGCTTCTTGATCTGCGTGGCGAAGTCGAACCGGTCGAGGATTTCCCGGGCCTCCGGGGAGAAGCCGTGGATGTAGGCGAGCAGGTTGTCGCGGATGTTGTCGGGGTCGTCGAGCAACTTCGGGATGTCGTACGGGCTGATATTCCAGAGCCCGTCGGTGTCGGTCATCGCGTCGAGCAGCGGGGCGAAGTTGTCGAGCTTGCCCTTCACGTTCTCGTGCGTGGCGAGCATGTCCTGCTTGACCGGCGCGAGCACGCAGTCGAACCGGCGCAGGACGGTGAGCGGGAGGACGACCTTTCCGTACTCCGATTGCTTGTAATCACCGCGCAGGAGGTCCGCGACCGACCAGATGAACGAAGCATGATTCTTGATCGTCTCGGAGCCAGCCGCCATGCCGGACATAGTGGCATGCGATCACAACGAGCGATCGTTATCGCCTTAGTCGCAGCTCGGAGAACCCGCCGTTGCCTGTCGTCGGCCGAGCGGACCCGACTATCCGCAGATGCCGGTCTGCGACGCCCCGTAGGTGGCCTGCTCGAGCGTGAATTGCTCGCCAAACTCCGATGACAACTGGTCGATCAGACCTTGGCAGGAGAAGGAGCTGAACTCGAGATACGACTCTGCAGACAGGGCGGCCTGTTGGCCCCAGTCGACGATCAGACTGTCAACAGCGAAGGTCGCCTGTTCCGGGGTGAACTGCTCCCCGAACTCGGACGACAGCTGGTCGATCAGGCCGAGGCGAGAGAACGCTGAGAAATCGAGATACGACTCTGCCGACTCGATCGCCTCCTGGTTCCAATCGACGCCGAGACTGTCCACCGCGAACACGGCGTCATCGAGCGGGAACTGCTCGCCGTACTCGGACGACAACTGATTGATTAATCCATCGCGCGAGAAGCCAGAGAAGTCGAGGTACGACTGGGCGGAGCGAATCGCGTTCTGCTGCGACGGGGTCAGAGTCTCCTGCAGCGTCGTCGCGACGGTCTCCACCGGCTCGGTGGCGAGCGGGGCGACGACCACGGTCGTCGTCGGGGGCTGTGTCGTCGGTGCGGTTGTCGGCTCTGGCGCAGTGGACGGCTGGCTCGCCTGCGTCGTCTCCGCAGCTGCCGTCGTAGCGGGCGATCCCGTCGAAGACGCCGGGATGCTGCTGACTGAGGTGCCGACCGTGTCGGCCGGCTCGATCGTGTCACCGGTCGCATCGGCAGAGTCGCCGGCCTCCTCCTCGGGCGGTGACGCGATTGCGGCGATCACCGCGACGAGAAGCACGACTCCGAGCGCGATCGCCCACCAGCGGCGCCACCATGGCTTGCGCTCGTTCGGGGCCGTCACAGGTGGCTGCACGACGCCGTGCGCAACAGGTTGAGCCGGCGGCATGGTCGGTTGCTGCGAGAGCGCCGGCTCGATCGAAGGCGGCGGCAGATCGGCTGCCGGTTGGTTGCTCGGCGACGACTCCGGCGGATACCACTTCCCATCAGACGCCTGCCACCAGCCCGGTCCATTCGACGAATCGCTACGATGCTCCCATCAGATTCGGTGCGACACACTCGCACCATCCGCGGGCCATCGGCAGCGGAGCACAGGAACTTAAACCGGCCGTGGTACTCCGAGCCGAGTTCAGTGAAGCGACCGAGCGTGGAGACCGAGAAACGGGTTCGATGACAGACCGTCCATCATTCGCATCCCCAGCCATCGCCATCCCGGTCAAGGCCGTAGATGTCGACGCCGATCACTTGCACCTTCCCGGTGTACGCAGGCCCGTTGCCACTTCCACCAGCGCAGTCAACGTCGGAGGCGATCGGAACACAGCCGGTGTAATTCGGGTCGCAGCCACCTCCGCTCGGTACGGCGGGCTGGATATTGGCGGGCGGCGTCGGACGGTGCCAGTTGAACGTGCACGAATCCTCGGCACGTCTGCCATCGACGTCGATCACCCAGGCGCTCGCCCGGTACGAGCCGGGTGAGGTGTAGCGATGCCAGAACAGATCTTGCTCAGCCGACGCCTCGCTTCCCGTCGTGAACGACTTCCCGTCGCCGTAGTTCATGCCCCACTCGACAATGGGTGCGTACCGCTCAACGGCGTAGCCATAGTCGACCTGGTACCACTCCCAATCGCCGTTCGCCGTGGAGGGGCAGCTGAGTTGGACCCTCGGAGGGAGCTGCGGGTACGTGGTCGTTGGTGCCGGGCGGACGGTCGTCGGCGGAGTCGGGCGGACGGTCGTCGGCGGAGCCGGCTCTTGTGCCGCGAAGAATGCGTTCAGCTGGGCGATATCCGTTTCCACGTGATCCCGAGCTGACGGATCCTGCGCGATTGCGGCGCAGTGTGCCTCGAGCCTCTCCTTGTCATAGCGCATCTCGTTCCAGGTGTTCTGAGCTTCGAGGTCACCCGTGTATGAGAGGAAGAGGACGTGGTCGACGCATCGATCGACAAAAGCGTGATCCACGAGTGTTGTCGTCGATGCGATCGTGACTGGCGCCGATGTCGTAGATGTTGTCGTCGTCTCGGCCGTCGGAGTCATACGGAGCGTGACTGGCGTCGACGTTGGATTCGTCGACGAGGTCTCCGAAGCCTCGTCACTGGGCACCGCACAGCCAGCGAGAACTAGACCGAGCAGACCCAGGACAGTCAGTCGCTCTACTCTCACCATCACCCAACCATCGGCGAGTCGGGTCGGCATCTGAAGACACAGCGGCAGGTCAAGACTCGCACGACCGGTGGCATCCGTCAGCAGCCTTCCGTCGGAGCAACAGAGAGCTCCTCGGTCCGACCGACGACCTGGCTCCAGCCATCGATGTAGACAGTGATGACGGTGAAGCTCGTTCCCGACGACACGATTTCACCTCTCTGGATTGTCCGACGAGCACCAACCGCTCCACGAACCGTCTGATCCCGGTGATCACACGAGGCGGCGTTCGAGGAGGGCGTTAAGTTTGGTCATGATCCAGTAGTCCCGCTGCAGGCCGGTGTTCCTCGCCACCGAGATCGGCGTGGTCTCGTCCCGGTCGGGACCGACCAGCGTGGCCACGTCTCCGACATCGATCGTCTGGTCGTCACACTCGTCCGCGTCATCCCCTGACCAGCCCGACGTTACCCCACGTGATCCGCACGTCCCGGTCCTCATCACGATGCAGCAGTTCGTGTCGGGTGCTTGCCGTTGCGCCGACCGACGTCGTGGTGCAGGCCGACGAGACGACACGTCATCGCTCTCGAAGACGGAGTCGCCGGCGGCCCGAAACCTTCCCTCGGTTTCACCGCCGTAGCGACCGAACTGGACGACCGTGACCTGACCGTGGGCCGCCATGCGAGGATGACGACATGGACGGACACGATCTCCCAGTCTTGGACGGACTCGAACTCGTCGTCGTGGTCGACAACGAGACCGACACGCTCTCCAGCGTCGACGAGGGTCTCCCGCAGCAGCCGGAGATGTTCTCCCTGCTCGCCCGCATCCCACCCAGCCGGCACCACGACGGCCACGACGGCATCGCCGTGTTCGACCACCTCTGCGTCGCGTGCCACGGGTTGTCGATGCTCGTCACCGGCCGCTCGGGCGACGACACCCGTCGCGTGCTGTTCGACGTCGGCCCCTACGGCGACGTCTGGCTCGACAACGCCGAGCGACTCGGCGTCCACCTCTCCACGATCGAGACGATCTTCCTCTCGCACTGGCACGCCGACCACTCCGGTGGCTTCCCGACCGTCGTCGCCGCCATCGCCGAGGCGCGCTCGGCCGCCGGTCTCCCCGCACCCCTGGTCGACCTCCACCCGAACCGGCCCGACCAGCGCGGCATCCTCCTGCCCACCGGCGTCTTCGTGATGCTCCCACCCGAACCGACGTTCGAGGAACTCACCACAGCCGGCGGAGACGTCCAACGCAACCCCGACGCCCACACCGTCGCCGGCCTCTTCTACGGCAGCGGCGCCATCGACCGCGTCACCGCGTACGAGACCGGCCTCGCCGGACACCACACGTTCCGCGGCGACGACTGCGAGCCCGATCCGCTGATCATGGACGAACGGTTCTTCGCCGCCCACGTCCGGGGCCGGGGCGTCACGATCCTGTCCGCCTGCTCCCACGCCGGGGTCGTCAACGCCTGCCTCGGCGCCAAGGCCGCCTTCCCCGACACACCGATCGACGTCGTCCTCGGGGGCTACCACCTCGCCGGAAAAGCCATGGAAGCCCGCATCGACGACACCGTCCGCGACCTACGCGACCTCGTCGACCCCAAGGTCATCGCCCCCGGCCACTGCACCGGATGGCGGGCCAAAGCCGCGCTCGCGAACGCCTTCGCCCCAGGCCGGTACGCCCCGAGCGTCGTCGGCTCCCGCTACCTGCTCACCGCGATCGACTGATCAACCGTGGCAACGGCTCCTTCTCGGCTCGTCCGGCTCATCCCCTCACAGGGAGTGTTCGCCCGGCTTCGACCCGTCGATCAGGCGAGGCGGCGTTCGAGGAGGGCGTTCAGTTTGGTCATGATCCAGTAGTCGCGCTGCAGGCCGGTGTTCCTCGCCACCGAGATCGGGGTGATCTCGTCCCGGTCGGGGCCAACCAACGTGGCCGCGTCTCCGACATCGATCGTCTTGTCGTCTCCGACTTCGATGATCGTGTGGTTCGAACTCACGACCGCGATCACCGGGTAGAGACGGTCCCGCACCAGCACCATCGCGTTGCCGGCTGCGTCGGCCGGGTAGCCGTCGGTGTGGCCCACCGGAAGCGTCGCGATCCACGTCGGCCGCTCGGCCCGGTACCGGTGATCGAAACCGACGCCTTCACCGACCTTCAGCTGCTCGACCCGTACGACCCGGGCTCGCAGCCGGAACACGGGGCGCAGGTCCATGATCGGATCGCCGTCCGGTCCGGTGCGGTAGGCGTCGAGCCCGTAGATGGCGCCGCCCGGCCGGATCAGGTCGAGCTCGTGCAGCTCGGGTGTGTGCACGAGCTGTGACGACGGCGCACCGTGCACGAGGCCCACGTTGATGCCCAACCCACGGATCTCGCTCAGTACCTCCCGGAATCTCCGGAGCTGCTCGAGGTCGAACTGCGCCTCGCCTCGCATCGCTCCCGCGAACATCGTGTAGGTGCCCTCGATGCGCACGGCCCCGCTCGCTGCCAGATCCGCCACCCACGGCACGGCGCGCTGGTACGGCATGCCGATCCGGTTCATCCCGGTGTCGATCGACAGGTGAACAGCGACCGGCCCGCCCGTTCGCCGGGCGAGTTCGGTCATCTGATCCACGGCGTCGTCGTGGAACGGGGTCAGCCTGACTCCGTTCCGCACGAGGAGTTCGGCCGACTCACCTTCGACGTGCGACATCATCAGGATCGGCTTGCCGACACCCACCTCACGGAGCGCCAACGCCTCGGACACCCGGACCACGGCCAGTCCCTCAACCTCGTCCATCTGATCGAGAACGGGACCGACCTGGCGAATGCCGATGCCGTTCGCGTTGTTCTTGACGACGGCCATCAGACGGCAACCCGTGAAGCGGTGCAACTCACGCACGTTGTG
>RCMY010004474.1_pt1 | contig 12089 bp, 7 predicted proteins | sample 2041341 | NCBI WGS metagenome assembly RCMY01 (sample SAMN09708234, study PRJNA481090) | Marine sediment metagenome, whole genome shotgun sequencing project.
GCTGATGAAGCCTCGGGAATTATTGAAGCTACTGAAACAACTACCTGGTTTGGTTTCAAAGACGATGTTGTTATTAGGATAACTACTAATAATGGAAAAACTCATCTAGATGTACGCTCAAAATCTCGTATGGGTAGAAGTGATTTAGGCGCAAATGCTAAACGCATACGGAAACTTCTATCTAAACTATGATTTAGCTTAGTTAGATAACTGACTGTATTTCTTAGGTTTATCTATTCTAGTTCTCTATAATAGGTAAGCCTTTTTTCACATTAATATACTTGCTTTAAACAAGTAAATATAATGTTTCACATGCAACAATCACAACGTATCTCTCATGCCGAAAGAACTGACTTATCAGATAGTCTAATGCTGGAAGCTGCCATAAGCTTAATCGTAGATAAAGGTACAGCAAAAACCACTCTTAAAGAAGTGGGAGAGAAAGCTGGTTACAGTCGCGGCTTAGCAGGGTATCGCTTTGGAAATAAAGCTGGCTTGTTTGAATTCATACTACGCTCGGTGGGTGAAGAGTGGTTGAGTATTCTAAAAACAGCTACCAAAGGAAAAGTAGGTTTTACTGCAATTAGTAGCGCCTTAGACGAACACTCGAAACTATGCATTAAGGCACCTGATCATATCCGAGCCTTTTATATTCTTTGGTTCGAATCAATTGGAGTGCAATCACCAATTAAAGATGCCGTTGCTGGCATCCATTCTAGACGCCGTAATGATGTGATCAGATGGCTTGAAACTGTTAAAAACACAAGTTCTTTGAATGCAGAAGACATTGCTGAGCAATTCAATGCCTCGGTATTAGGAATCGCTTATCAGTGGCTTGCAAATCCACAAGACAAAGAAATTATTTATAGACTACACGAAAATCTCAAGCGCACTATGCAACTGCATTTCGTTTAAACAGAGTAAAAATTATGAATAAAGTAACCGCACTTCCAGTAAACAAAAAAATTCAAAGAACAACGCCATTACGCTTTGTTACAGCAGCCAGCTTATTTGATGGACATGATGCCTCAATCAATATAATGCGACGTATATTGCAAAGTTCGGGTGTTGAAGTTATTCATCTTGCCCATAATCGTTCGGTAAATGATGTATTGCAAGCGGCCTTACAAGAAGATGTTGATGGTATAGCGATTAGCTCTTATCAAGGTGGGCACGTAGAGTACTTTAAATATTTAATAGACTTACTCAAAGAAAACAATGCTGAACATATTAAGGTTTTTGGTGGTGGTGGAGGCGTTATTGTCTTTGATGAAATTCAAGAACTTGAAGCCTATGGTGTAGAGCGAATTTATTCGCCGCATGCAGGCCAACAGCTTGGATTGCAAGGCATGATCGATGACATGATTGAACGTTGTGATGGCATTGAAGCTGAAAAACAATTTGATGTTATTTCTAAAAGTGATTTAACTATTCCAACTAATCTTGCCAAGGCTATCACCAAAGCCGAATTAGAAATACTTTCCGATGCTGAAAAACTGTGGTTATCGTCTCAAGAGACAAGCATTCCTGTTTTAGGCATTACCGGAACAGGCGGCGCTGGTAAGTCATCTCTCACTGATGAGTTAATTAGACGCTTTCGTTTAGACAGTAATGATTCCGTAAAAATTGCTGTGTTAGCTATTGATCCGACGCGACGTAAAACGGGCGGTGCATTACTGGGAGATAGAATTCGTATGAATGCAATCTATCATCCAAATATCTTTATGCGTTCTTTAGCAACGCGTGGCGCAGGTGGTGAAGTCCCAAGTTCATTAGCTGAAGTTATAGCTCTATGTAAAAACGCCGATTTTGATTTAGTGATTGTGGAGACACCAGGAATTGGTCAAGGTGATGCCGGAATTACACCCTTTGTGGATACCTCAATGTATGTCATGACGCCTGAGTTTGGAGCACAAAGTCAGTTAGAAAAAATCGATATGCTAGATTTTGCTGACATTGTGGTAATCAATAAATTTGATCGTAAGGGCAGTGATGATGCTTTGCGTGACGTTTCTAAACAAGTACAACGCAATCAAGAAAAATGGACTACTCCTCCAAGTGAAATGCCAGTGTTTGGCAGCATTGCCGCACGTTTTAATGACGATGGGGCAACCGCCGCTTATCAGCACCTACTGAGTATTTTACGTGAACAAGGCTTTGTTGAGTACCCGTCGGTTCTTCCAAAAGTAAATAGCCGACATTCATCTGAAAAGGCAATTATTGTTCCACCAAAACGTGTGCGTTACCTTGCTGAAATTTCAGAGACCGTTAGGGGCTATCATGAGAATTCTGCTCAACAAGTCAAAACAGCAAGAGAACGCTATCAGTTACAAGCAACTAAAAAAATGTTGGGTGAAGAAAATCAAAAACTTGACACTTTGATTGATGAAAGAGAAAAATCACTAAGCTCAGAATCACATGCTTTATTAAATGACTGGCCTACACTACAAACTAGCTATGCTAAAGACGTTTTAGAAACTAAACTCTCAGCAACAAAATCCATTAGAACCCAATTAACTACTACTAGTCTTTCTGGAAGTAGGGTACCTAAAGTGGCATTGCCAACATTTGAAGATCAGGGAGAAATTCTTAAATGGCTTTACAAAGAAAATGTTCCTGGACGTTTTCCTTATACGGCCGGTGTATTTCCATTTAAACGTAGTGGTGAAGATCCTGCTCGAATGTTTGCCGGTGAGGGTGACGCGTTCAGAACCAATAAACGTTTCAAAAAATTGTCTGAGCATTCAGATGCTAAACGTCTTTCTACTGCATTTGATTCCGTGACTCTTTATGGTCGTGATCCGGCAACCCGGCCAGATATTTATGGAAAAATTGGTAATGCCGGCGTATCAATTGCAACGCTTGATGATATGAAAGCTTTATACGATGGTTTTGATTTATGTAATCCATCAACCTCAGTTTCAATGACCATCAATGGCCCAGCTCCTACAATTTTAGCCATGTTTTTAAATACCGCTATTGATCAGCAAATTGAATTATTTAAAACTGAACATACACGTGAGCCCAATGCCGATGAGTTGCTTGAGTTAAAAGCTAAGGCACTAACTACCGTGCGTGGTACTGTTCAAGCCGATATTCTTAAAGAAGACCAAGGCCAAAACACCTGCATATTTTCTACTGAATTCAGTTTAAAAATGATGGGTGATATTCAACAATACTTTATTGACAATCAAGTTAAGAACTTTTATTCGGTTTCCATTTCGGGTTATCACATCGCTGAAGCAGGTGCTAATCCTATTAGTCAGCTAGCACTTACTTTGTCGAATGGTTTTACTTATGTAGAGTCTTATTTAGCTCGTGGCATGAACATAAATGATTTTGCTGCTAATTTGTCCTTCTTTTTCTCAAACGGTATGGATCCTGAATATACGGTTATGGGTAGAGTGGCCAGACGTATTTGGGCAGTAACCATGCGTGACAAATATCATGCCAATGAACGCAGTCAACGACTTAAGTATCATATTCAAACCTCTGGGCGCTCATTGCATGCTCAAGAAATGAATTTCAATGACATTCGCACAACCTTACAAGCTTTATTGGCGATTAACGATAACTGTAATAGTTTGCACACCAATGCCTATGACGAAGCCATCACTACACCAACGGATGAATCGGTTCGAAGAGCATTGGCAATTCAGTTAATTATTAATAATGAATTTGGCTTAGCAAAAAATGAAAACCCTAATCAAGGTGCTTTCATTGTTGATGAGCTTACCGATTTAGTTGAAGAGGCTGTGTTACTCGAATTTGAACGTATTTCAGAACGTGGTGGGGTACTAGGCGCTATGGAAACAGGTTATCAGCGAGGCAAGATACAAGAAGAGTCTATGCTATATGAACACATGAAGCATGATGGCAGTTTACCAATTATCGGTGTGAATACTTTCTTGCCAACTGAGCCTGAAGAAGACTTTAAAATAGAGTTAGCTCGTTCGACTGATGCAGAAAAGCAAAATCAGATTAAGCGACTAGCTGAATTCCAAGCTACGCATGCTGATAAATCTGCACAAGCATTAGAAGCTGTGAAAATGGCTGTTATCAATCAGGAGAATGTCTTTGCAGAATTAATGACTGCAGTACGCTATTGTTCTTTAGGACAAATTACCGATACCTTATTTACTGTAGGCGGAGAGTATCGCCGTAGTATGTAATCTAACGTACAATAGCAACCATAATTTAAACCCTATCAGGACATTCAATGAGTAATAACCCACTATTTAAAGAATTTAAATCAAGAAATCTAAACTTAAAAAATCGCGTTGTGATGGCGCCAATGACCCGTCAATTTTCACCAGGCAATGTTCCTAATGAACTTAATATTGCTTACTATGAGCGACGTGCACAAGGTGGAGTTGGACTTATTATTTCTGAAGGAACCATGGTTGGCCATAAGGCCGCTAATGGTTATAAAAATGTTCCACAGTTTTTTGGTGAAGAAGCATTAGCTGGTTGGAAAAAAGTGGTTGATGCCGTACATGCGGCTGGTGGCAAGTTTGCACCACAGCTATGGCATGTTGGTGGTATTCGTAAACCCGGTACTGAAGGCCCTGAGCCTGAGTTACCTGGTTACAGCCCAAGCGGTATGGTTAAACCAGGTAAAGTAACTGGTCATGCAATGACAAGTGAAGACATTATTGAAACCATACAAGCCTTTGTACAAGCCGCTATTGATGCTAAATCTATAGGCTGTGATGCTATTGAAATTCATGGTGCACACGGGTACCTAGTAGATCAGTTTTTCTGGGAAGGCACTAATCAACGTGATGATAACTACGCGGGTTCTATCCAAGAACGTACTCGCTTTGGAGTTGAAATTGTAAAGGGCATACGTGCAGCTGTTGGACCTGACTTTCCAATTATTTTACGTTTCTCACAATGGAAGCAACAAGATTACCCAGCTCGCTTAGCTAATACACCTGAAGAGCTTGCAGAATTTCTTAAGCCACTGGATGAAGCCGGTGTTGATATATTCCACTGCAGTACACGTAGATTCTGGGAACCTGAATTTGAAGGTAGTGATCTTAACTTAGCGGGTTGGACACAAAAAATTACTGGTAAACCTTGCATGACCGTAGGTAGCATCGGTTTGGATAAAGATTTTATTGCGGATCAATCTGCTGGTGCTTTTGCAGATGGTAAAGCCGTAAATATAGACAAGCTTATCGATAGAATGAATAAAGGCGAGTTTGAACTAGCTGCAGTAGGCCGTGCCTTAATTGCAAACCCAGACTGGGTTGAGAAAGTTAAGCAAGACGATTTTGATAGTATGAAAGCTTATGATGCTAAGAGTTTGACTGAATTGGTTTAATATTATTTTATAGTTTATTCGCAAGCTTTTCCAAGCGACTGACGACATTCTCTAATTTGTCTTCAGTCGCTTTTTTTTGTTTTGAGTTGCTACTAATTCGAATACTTTCCCAAAGTGGCGTTACTACATCGCTTACATAATTCTCAATATCACCCATTTTATTCTTTAGCATCAATGTACGCATCGCATACTCAAGCCCTCCAAAGAAGAGATCTCTTATGGCTGAAAGATTGATATCGTCACGAATCTCGCCGTGACGGATGCCTTCTAATATCACACCATCGAATACCTTTGTATACGAATGGTTTAGTTTATATAAGGCCGTGGTCTCCAAATGTTCAAAAATATGTAAATCCGTATTCATATAGACGTAAATCAGTCGAAGTAGTAGGGCTTTATTACCTGCTGTAATGCGTACATGATTCTCAGCTAAAAATTGAACCCTTTCTAAAGTGTTCGAATATTGTGCAATGCCATTTTGAGCTTTCTCAGTAAGTCCCTCATACAATTCCGAGATAACGGCAATCAATATGTCATTCTTAGTGGCAAAGTAGTTGAAGACTGTACCTTCAGAAACACCTGCATTTTGGGCAATTCTTTTGGTCGAGGTAGCATTAAATCCTAGCTCAGCAAAGAGCTCTGACGCTGATTTAAGTATATCCTGCTCTTTTTGTTCCACTCTATGGCGTGGGGCACTTTTTACTATATTATTCATAGGCTTATAATCGAAGTAGTGTATATTGCAACTGTATTTGAGTATTACTTTAATATACTGTAGTATAACTTAATAGTACAAATAAAACTCATTATTTATTACATTAAATTGATTAATTATCAATTAGTTATTAACTACATTAAGAGTAGTTTATTAAGTTATATCAGTTAATTTTTGCGCGTAAAACATGTTAATACGCAAATTAGCTTAAAGCTCAGGTGAATGATTTATGGCAAATTTTCAATCTCGAATAATCAGCAGCTCAGCTGATTTCAAAGATAACCGTCAAGACATGCTGGGGTTGGTCGATAAGCTACACAGCCTATGCAAACGTGCAGAAATCAAATCTGAAAAAAGCCGCGGACGATTTGAGAAACGTGGACAGATATTACCTAGGGAACGCTTAGCTCGACTTTTAGATCCTGGCATGCCATTTCTTGAAATTCAGAATATGTCTGGTTATTTAATGGACACTGTTATTGAGCAAGACTCAATACCTGGTAGCAGCATGCTATTGGGCATTGGATTTGTTAATGGCGTACGCAGTATGGTTTACGTTGACGATTCAGGTATCAATGCTGGAGCTTTCTATCCTGGTAATACTGAAAAATTTCAGCGTGCTATGACGCTTTGTTTAGAGAAAAAACTCCCGTTTATACATTTGGTTGAAAGTGCTGGTGCCGATTTACTCTCTTACGAAGTAGGAGTGTGGATGGAAGCAGGCGCTATGTTTGCTGGAATCGCAAGATTAAGTGCCGCGGGCATTCCGTCAATCGTGGTTTTACATGGTCGCTCTGTTGCTGGTGGTGCCTACATGACCGGTCTGGCCGATTATGTGATTGGTGTAAAAGACAATGGTCGCGCCTATTTAGCAGGTCCAGCCTTGCTCAAAGCAGCAACAGGTGAGGTTGCTGGAGAAGAAGAGCTCGGTGGTTCTGAAACCCATTCTAAAGTCAGTGGTTTAGTAGAATACCTAGCTGAAGATGACGCACATGGTATTGCCATTGCAAGAGATTTAATTGGACGTTTGAACTGGAATGATAATTGTTCAAGCCTTCCAAGTTATGCTTATCAAGAACCCGTTTTAGACTGCAATGAGATAGCAGGTTTAGTACCCATTGATTATCGCCGCCCCTATGACGCAAGGGAAGTCGTTGCTCGTATTGTAGATGCCTCTGACTTTTTAGAATTTAAACCAGATTACGGTATTTCAATGCTATGCATGCATGCCAAGGTAAATGGATTCAGTATTGGAATTCTGGCAAATAACGGTCCTATTGATCCAGATGGCGCAACTAAAGCGGCTCAGTTTATTCAACTTTGTGATCAAGCTAATATCCCGTTGGTGTTTTTACAAAATATTACGGGTTACATGGTTGGTAAAGAATATGAGCGTGCTGGTATGATCAAGCACGGCTCTAAAATGGTGCAAGCAGTAACAAATGCTAGAGTTAATCGAATCACTTTCCAAATTGGAGCAAGCTTTGGAGCTGGCAACTACGGCATGTGTGGTTATGGCTTCAAACCCGATTTTCTTTTCACGTGGCCAAATGCAAAACTGGGTGTGATGGGTGGCGAGTCAGCTGCTAAAACCATGAGTCATGTTATGCGTGAAAAATTTATTCGACGCGGACTGGAAGTGGATGAAGCAGCAATTGCCGCACAAGAAAAACATATTATTGATCTATTCGAAAAACAATCCAGTGCATTTTATACTTCAGGTCGCATGTTTGATGATGGTGTAATCGATCCACGAGATACACGTAGAATTCTCGGATTTATATTGGAGACTTGTTGGGAAGCCAATAATCGTGAAACTTTCCCGAACGCCTTTGGCGTTGCCAGAATGTAATTCCACTGCTATTTAATAGAGATAATAATGACAGAATCTAACTCAATTGTTCTAGAACAAAATGGTGACTGGCTAACGATATGGTTTAATCGCCCTGAAGTACGTAACGCTTTGGTTACCGATTTGCTATCACAACTCATGCAAACATTAGACTTGCTACAAGATAAAAAAAGTTTCCGTGGAATAATATTTAGAGGTGCTGGCGGATTTTTCTGTGCTGGTGGTGACTTGAAGTCTTTCAAAGCCATGGGGAAAGCACAACCCAAAGAAGCCAGAGAAATGGCCGAAAGTACCAGTCGTGAAATAGCATTAATGCTACAAAAAATAAAATCACTTCCTCAATTAACCGTTTCAATAGTTGAAGGCGCAGCGATGGCTGGTGGTTTTGGAATAGCTTGTGCAACTGATTTAATGCTTGTAATGGCTGATGCTAAATTTTCTTTAACCGAAACACGTATTGGCTTGCCGGCTGCACAGATAGCACCTTACGTAATTGATAGAGTGGGTTACGCTCAAGCTCGTAAACTAATGTTATTGGGCAGTAAAATTGATGGTGAACAAGCTCACCAGATTGGTATGGCAGACTTTGTAGCGAAAGACGATGTGGAATTAGAGGTTTTAGAAAACTATATCAAAACCCAGTTACACGAGAGTGGGCCGCAAGCGATTACAGCTACTAAGAAAATATTAGCGGCTGCACAGACTTTGTCGACTAAAGAATATGTAGATTATGCCGTTGAGCAATTTTCAGATTGCTTATTAAGTGAAGAAGGTCAAGAAGGCTTTGCCTCATTCTTAGAAAAAAGAAAACCGAATTGGACAAATGATGAATTTTTTCTTGAGGAAGAAGAATAAATGCAAAAATTTGATAGTGTATTAGTAGCAAACCGTGGTGAAATTGCCGTACGTATTATTCGTTCTGCAAAAGCTCAAGGTTATAGAACTATTGCGGTTTACTCCGAGGCTGATGAGCATGCCTTGCATGTACAATTTGCTGATGAGGCCATTCTAATTGGTGCGGCTCCTGTAAAAGACTCATATCTTGATATGCATAAAATTCTTAATGCCGCACTTAAGACAAAAGCCCTAGCTATTCATCCAGGTTACGGTTTTCTTTCTGAAAACACAGACTTTTCACGCGCTTGTTCAGACATGGGGATCGTGTTTATAGGCCCTTCGCCTGAAGCTATAGACCTTATGGGCAATAAGGCCGCTGCAAAGAGAAGGATGTTGGCTGCTAATGTTCCCTGCATTCCAGGCTATGAAGCTGAAGATCAGTCAAATGAAGCATTAATCGCTGCAGCACACGAAATGGGTATGCCAATAATGGTTAAGGCAGCCTCTGGTGGTGGTGGCCGTGGTATGCGTTTAGTCACTCGCTTTGATGAATTCTTAGATTCGGTAAATTCTGCTCGCAGTGAAGCATTAAATGCTTTTGGCTCAGATGAATTGATTTTAGAAAAAGCGGTAATGAAGCCACGCCATGTAGAAATTCAAGTTTTTGGTGATGAACATGGCAATGTGATTCACTTAGGTGAGCGAGATTGCTCTGTTCAACGTCGCCATCAGAAAGTTATTGAAGAATCGCCTTGTCCCGTTATGACAGCAGAGTTACGTGAAGCAATGGGTGATGCGGCCGTTAAAGCAGCAAAGGACATTAATTATGTTGGCGCAGGCACGGTTGAATTTTTATTAGATAATGAAAACAATTTCTATTTTTTAGAAATGAACACACGTTTACAAGTAGAACACCCGGTGACCGAAATGGTTACGGGCCAAGATTTAGTCGCCATGCAATTCGATGTTGCTCAGGGCAAAAAACTTTCGGTACAGCAAGAAGATGTGCATTTGTTTGGTCATGCAATGGAAGCACGTTTATATGCTGAAGAGCCTAGCAATGAGTTTTTACCTGCTACAGGTCGGGCAGATGTTTGGACTCTTCCAACAGGTGACGGAATTCGTGTTGACCATGGCTTATCGCAAGGCCAAGAAATATCACCTTTTTATGACCCGATGCTTGCCAAGATTATTGCCTGGGGTGAGGATAGAGAGCTTGCAAGACAAAGACTCATCAAAGCTTTACAAGAAACAAATTTATTTGGGGTAGAAACCAATAAAGAATTCTTAATTGATGTATTAAGTAAAAAGTCGTTTATTAATGGCGAGGCAACAACTGCATTTATTGCCGAAAATTATTCAGTAGACTCACTTACTAGAAAACCAGTTTCTTTAGAACATCATTTAATTGCTGCTTGCTTGCTTTATCAAAAATCGCAGCAAACTCATCAATCCCAAGCTTTAGCTTCGGGTAATAGTTTATATGGCTGGCGTAGTAGTCAATCCATTGATACGCCTTATAAAATTCAACAGCTTGAATTTGACACTGCAAACTTGTTATTACGGGAAGGTTCTAAAGCTGAATATGAAATTAGACATATGGATAAAGTTCATACGCTTAAAGTCCTGTCGAATGATCAGCCACATAAGTTACGATTATCAATTAACGCCTTACAAAAAGATGTGCAGTTTAGTTTTCCTAACAAGGGAGAAGTGACCGTACAAATCGAAGGACGACAAGCTACGTTCACAAATCAATTAATGTTTACAAAAGGTGACGTTGATACACAAGGCAGTGGCTCAGTTCTCGCGCCAATGCATGGTAACTTGCTTAGTTTGTCAGTAGAGCTTGGGCAGAAAGTCGAAGAGGGCCAATTACTTGCCGTGATGGAAGCTATGAAGATGGAACATCGACTACTTGCCCAAGTTTCAGGCGAAGTAAGTGGAATTTATGCAGCTGTTGGTGAACAGGTTTCAGCAGGCTCTTTACTACTTGAAATTACTGAAGACTAAATCACTTTAAATTAATATCTCATTTAATTTAACTAATTTAAAATAAATATTAAGTACAATACTATTCTGATTTTTACTATCTATTAAAGAGTTACTTTATGACCGTTCAACATCTTGAAACTGACTATTTGATTGTAGGGAGCGGGGCTGTCGGCATGGCATTTGCCGATACTATTCTTACGGAAGACAATAAAGCAAAGGTTTTAATTGTTGATAAACATCATAAACCTGGTGGGCACTGGAATGATGCTTACTCGTTCGTCACCTTGCATCAACCCTCAGCATTTTACGGTGTAAATTCTCGAGAGTTAGGAACTGGTGCCAAAGATGAAGTTGGTTTAAATAAAGGTTTATTTGAATTAGCCTCAGGGCCAGAAGTCAGCAGTTATTTTGATCAAGTCATGCGACAAAGTTTTTTACCTTCTGGTCGTGTGCAATATTACCCAATGTGCGAATATACAGGCGAGGGTAAATTTAAATCATTACTCTCAAATGAACAGTTTGAAGTAACAGTAAATAAAAAAACCGTTGATGCAACGTATTATCAAACCTCAGTACCATCAACTCATACGCCCAAATTTACTATTGCCACTGGTGTAAATTTTGCACCTTTGAATGCATTACCAAATATTAGCCAAAGTTATGCAGGCTATGTAATAGTTGGTGGTGGAAAAACGGCTATAGATGCAGTTCTCTGGTTGCTAGAGAATAAAGTTAATCCAGATACTATTCGCTGGATCATGCCGCGTGATGGGTGGTTGATCGATAGAGAGAATACCCAACCTGCAGCTGAATTTTTTCAACAAGCCATAGGAAATCAAGCCGATCAGATGCAAGCCTTAGCAGAAGCTGAATCCTTAGATGATTTATTCCTTCGTTTAGAAAAGTGTGGTGCACTATTAAGAATCGATGAAAGCGTATGGCCAAAAATGTTTCATGGGGCAACCATGAGCCGCATGGAAGTTGAGGAATTACGTAAAGTAAAAAGCATCATCCGCATGGGCCGTGTGACAGCAATTGAGAAGGATAAAATTATTTTACAAGAGGGTGAAATACCAACTGGGCCAGATATCTTCCATATCGATTGCTCAGCCAGTGCAGTACCACCAAGAGAAGAACTGCCTATATTTGATGGCAATAATATTACCTTACAAACCGTTCGCACCGTACAACCCGTTTTCAGTGCGGCCTTTGCAGCCTTTGTAGAAGTTAATTTTGAAGACGAAACAGAAAAAAATCGTATTTGTGGGGTCGTTCCCTTACCAAACCATGCGACCGATTGGCTTAAAGTGACTTCAGCAAATATGCGAAATCAATACATCTGGTCAAAGAGCGATAAAATA
>RCMY010004475.1_pt1 | contig 12089 bp, 9 predicted proteins | sample 2041341 | NCBI WGS metagenome assembly RCMY01 (sample SAMN09708234, study PRJNA481090) | Marine sediment metagenome, whole genome shotgun sequencing project.
TCGGGGTGCGAAGCCTCAAGACGTCGACCTGACCGTTATACCGCTGTTCCATACGACCGCGCTCATGTCGACCATGATTCCGTACTTGTACGCTGGGCATAAGTTGGTCTTCATGCCACCAGGACGGTTCGACCCGCATGAGGCCGCCCGGGTAATCGAAGAGGAACAGGTCACCCGCTTTGGTGGGGTGCCGACGATCGTCGCTCGCATCATCGACGAAGAGGCCTACATCGGTCGTGACTTTTCGTCGCTTCGGGCGATTTCCTACGGTGGGGCGCCGTGCTCACCTGCCCTTCTGCGGCGAATCGAACGGGTCTTTCCTGACCTCAAGGGTCGGGTCATCCAAGGTTATGGATTGACCGAGACTTCACCGCTGCTCACGCTCAACGTCGGCGATGACTATCACGATCACCCCAACTCCGTCGGCGTGGCAGTTCCTACGACGGAGCTTCTCATCGCCGACCCGGAACGTAACCCGCTTCCGGTTGGCACCGCCGGGGAAATATGGGCCAGGGGCTCAAACATCATTTCGGGGTATTGGAATCGTCCAGAAGTGAACGCCGAGACCTTTGTAGACGGCTACTTCCGGACGGGCGATATTGGCTACCTCGATGACGCCGGGTTTCTGTATATCACCGACCGCGCCAAAGATGTTGTGATCAGAGGCGGCGAGAACATCTATTGCGTCGAGGTCGAGAACGTGCTGATCGCCCATCCCCGAGTGGTCGATGTCGCGGTCATCGGCGTCCCCCACGAAGAACTCGGCGAGGAAGTGAAAGCAGTGGTGGTGGTCGAAGCAGATGACACAATCACTGCAGACGAACTCGAGGCCTATGCCCGCGAACACCTGGCACAGTTCAAGGTGCCGAGCCAATGGGAGTTCCGCACCGAGATGCTGCCGCGCAATCCGTCTGGCAAGGTTCTCAAGCCAGCCCTCCGCGATGGACACTCAGCGGTTTTCGCGGTTGGCGGCGAAAGCGATTCGGCATTGTGACCAGTGAGACCGTGACCATTGACTGGGAGGGTGGATCGGTGACCGGCCGGCTTATCAGGGGCGACTTGGGTCCGGGCGTGTTGCTGGCACATGGGGCAGGAACGGACCAAGATCACCACATGATGGTGGCGCTGCGCGATGGGATCGCTGGACTCGGCTATCCGGTGATGACGTTCAACTATGCCTACACCGAGCGGGGCAGCAAACGACCAGACCCGCAGGCTCGTCTTTTGGCCGTGCACACGGCCGCCCTTGAATGGTTTCGGGCAAATGTCACCGACCGGGTCGTGCTGATGGGCCGCTCGATGGGCGGTCGGATGGGCACCTACCTGGCTGCCGATGGTGCCGACGTCGAAGGGGTGGTGCTGCATGCATATCCGCTCCACCCGGCTGGCAAGCCAGACAAGCTCCGCAAGGACCATTTACCGGACATCACCGTGCCGATGCTGTTCGTAGTGGGGACGAGGGACCCGTTGTCACAGATGGCTCTCTTCGATCAGTGGGTCCGGCCGCTTCAGAACGTGGAGACCTTCGAGGTCGAAGACGGTGACCATTCGATGCGGGTTCGGAGAGCCTCGGGACGCTCGAACGAGGAAGTACATGAGGAAGTCATTCGACGAATCGGTTCCTGGCTCGCCGCTCGCTGAGAACGGCGGGGTCTAACCGGCCTCGAGGGCTTTGACCTTGTTGAGTCGGCGAACGTAGCGCTCTTCGTTGATGAACTCTGCTTTCAAGAACGAGTCGAGGATCTCATAGGTCACCAACTCGCCCTGTGTGCGGGATCCAAAACAGATGACATTGGCGTCGTCGTGCTCGACGGCCTGGTGGGCCGTGTAGGTGTCGCATCCCATCAGGGCACGGACGTCCTTGACCTTGTTGGCAGCGATCACCGCTCCGGCGCCCGATCCGCAGATGACGACTCCGCGGTCTGCACGACCATCGCGCACAGCATTGGCTACGGCAGCGGCGAAGTCGGGGTAGTCGACCGATTCGGATGAGTGGGTACCGAAGTCGGTAACCGCGTGACCCGCTTCTGCGAGTCGTTTGGCGGTTTTGTCTTTGAGGAGGTAGCCAGCGTGGTCTGCCCCGATTGCGATACGCACCAAAATCTCCTTCGCGGTTGGCGTTACGTTAGCCGCCGCCCCTCTCCAAGCCGCGCCACTTGTTAGCTTTCGGGTGATTCGGCCGAGTTCAGGTGGAGGGCTGATCCCGTATATGGATGGGCGGCCGCCACCTCTTCATCTAGCTCGACGCCTAGGCCGGGGGCCGACGAGGGGATCACATAGCCTTCTTCCCAAACGATCGGGGTTTTGAGGATCTCGGCGTGAAACCCTCCCCAGGTCTCTATTCCTTCGAGGATGAGGAAGTTGGGTATGCAGGTCGCCAGCTGGATGGCAGCAGCGGCCACCACCGGGCCGCAGTACACGTGGGGGGCGATTTGGGCGTGATACGTTTCGGCGATCGCAGCGATTTTTTTGGCTTCGAGAAGGCCACCGCACCGTCCCAGGTTCGGCTGCAATATTGCCGCTGCTTTGGCATGGAGAACGGAGGCGAATTCGTATTTTGACGTTAGTCGTTCACCGGTCGCGACCGGGATGGTCGTGGCCGCGGCGACCTGGCCCATACCCTCGGGGTGGTCGGGTGGTGTCGGCTCCTCGAACCAGAGTGGGTCGTACGGTTCGAGGCGTTTGGCTAATCGGATGGCTCCGGCCGGCGTCATCTGCCCGTGCGTCCCGAACAGCAGATCAACCCGGCTTCCAACGGCCTGGCGGACCGCTGATGTGAGCGTTTCAGATCGATCAAGCGCTTCAAGACCGAGCTGGCGCGGATCGAACGCCGTGTACGGTCCCGTCGGATCAAACTTCACGGCAGTAAAACCCAGGTCGGCATAGTGAACGGCTCGTTCAGCGGCGCGGGTCGGATCCGAATAGGTGCCGTCGTCGCCGCCGTCAGCACTGGACGGGTAAAGATAGGTGTACGTGCGGAGCCGATCACGTACCTGACCGCCCAGCAGGTTGTAGGCCGGTTGATCGACTTCCTTGCCGACGATGTCCCAGCAGGCCATCTCGAGGGCGCTCATCACCGCCCCCATCGATACGTCCGGCCTTTGGGTATAAGCCGCCGAATAGATCCGCCGCCACATTGATTCGATATCGAATGGGCTCGATCCGATCACGAATCGTTCGGCAGTGTCCTCGACCATCGCCGCCACCGTCTGCGGGCCGAATGGAGCGCAATAGGCCTCACCAATACCGGATATCCCGCTGTCGGTCGTGAGCTTCACGAACACGAAGTACGGGCCGCCGAAGTGCGGGGGAGGATTGGCCACCACAAAGGTCTGAGCTTCAGTGATTTTCACGTCTGGACCGCAGACCGCATCAGAAGACGATGACGTTTCGTAGTGCCGACCCGCTTCTGGTGCCGTCGATGGCCTCGTTGATGTTGTCGAGAGCGAATTCCGCCGAGACGAGTTCGTCGAGTTTCAACCGTCCGGCCCGGTATTCGTCGATGAGATGGGGGATGTCGTTGGCGATCGTTGATGATCCCATCTTTGATCCGATGATCGACTGGGAGCGAGTGGCCAGGTTGGCGGCTTCCGCCGGCACCATCACTCCGTCGGCTGGCATCCCGACCAGGACGACGGTTCCTCCTGGCCGGATGAAGTCGACCGCCTGTGCAATCACCGGTCCGATCCCAACGGTGACAAAGGCGTAGTCGGCGCCCTCGCCATTCGTCAGATCCAGGATGGCCTCTTTGGCATCGACCACTGAGGAGTTAACTGTTGCTGTTGCCCCGAATGATTGGGCGACCGTCAGCTTGTCGTCGACGATGTCGACAGCGATGAGAGGGCTTGCGCCGATCGACACTGCCCCTTGAATCGCGTTGAGGCCGACCCCTCCGGTTCCGATGACGACGACGGAGCTTCCCCCCGGCACCGAAGCCGTTTTGGTTACGGCGCCGTAGCCCGTGATGACCCCACACGAAAGTAGAGAAGCAGCGGTAAGCGGTATGTCGGTCGGGATCGCCACAACCTGGCTTTGATCGACGGTCACGTATTCGGCAAACCCTCCGGTGTTCATCGCGGGCCACACCGCCCCTTTCGGGCCGAAGATGTGTGGCTCATCGTCGAGCGGGAATGTGCCAGAGCACAGGAATGACTGGCCCCGCCGGCAGTACGGACAGCGTCCGCAACGCCTAATCAACGAAGCGACGACCCGTTGGCCGAGCAAGAGTTCGGATACGCCAGGGCCGACGTCGGTCACCGTGCCAGCGATTTCATGGCCGTACAAGGCAGGGAGCTGGCCGCCCCACGCACCATCTATGTAGTGGATGTCCGAATGACACACGCCACAGGCGGCCACCTGGATCGTGATCGATCCGGCCGCGGGCGGACCGAGGTCAAGATCCTCGACCACGAGCGGTCCACCGAATTCGTAACATACCGCGCCTCGCATACGCTTCTGACGCTAGCGCCGGGCTAGCGCGTGAGGGTTAGAAACCGACGGCTTGTTTGATCTAATCGCGTGAGAGCTCGTCGAATCGGTCGGGAGCACGATCAGCATCCCGAATGTTTTGTCGGAATGGGTCCAGTTAAGCCTGGATCTCTTCCGCATAGGAACGTATTTCGGACAATCGAGTTGCCCGGCACCAAGGTCGCCACCATCGTCCGGGCGCACTGAGGCGGGTCGAGCCGCCCCGGGCCTACCCGTATCGTGTAAGGTCCTTGAACGATGGCGCAGACCCTTGATTCGGACGTTCAGAGCCGCAGCACCAACCCCCCACGGTCCAACAACAATTGGAAGGCCTACCTCTACCTGCTGCCGACCTTCGTCGCGCTGTTCGCATTCGTGTACTTCCCGATCTATGACTCGTTCCGGCTTTCTCTCAACCGGGTGGCACCGTTTGGCAGCGACACGATTTTTGTTGGCTTCGGCAACTACTCAAGGCTTTTCCAGTCGCCCGACTTCTGGAACACCGTCAAGGTTTCGCTCTGGTTTGTGGTCGGCACCGTCCCGGTCGGCATCGTTTTGGCAGTCATCATTGGCTTGCTGCTTTCATACCCGCTGAAGCGGCTCAACTGGTTCTACCGCACCCTCATCTTCGTGCCGGTGGTGATTTCTTCGGCCATCGGTGGCGTGCTCTTCCGGCTGCTGTACAACCCAGTGGTCGGATTCTTCAACCATTGGCTCAGCCTGGTGGGAATCGATGGGCCGAATTGGCTCAATTCAAAATCGTGGGCGTTGGTGGCGGTCTGTATCACCGTTGTGTGGCGTCAGCTCGGCTTCAATGTGATTATCTCCCTGGCGGGCATTCAGAATATCGACGAGCAACTCTACGAAGCGGCCAAGGTCGACGGCGCCTCACCCCTCCGCCGGATTCGCCACGTGACGCTACCGATGCTGTCGCCGACACTTTTCTTTCTTTTTATTGTTAACGTCATTACCAGCCTTCAGGCGTTCGGGGAGATCAACATCCTCACCGACGGTGGCCCAGGTGAAGCAACCACCAACCTGGTCTACTCCGTCTTTGTGGACGCCTTCGTTGGCACCTCATTCCGTGGGCTGGCGTCCGCCCAGGCCTTCATGCTGGCGATGATGATCGTCTTCATTTCCTACGTCCAGTTCAAGGGACTTGGCAAAAAGGTGCACTACCAATGACGAGCGCAACAGTGACTCAGGAACAAGCTGCGACGGTGGCGCCACCGGCCCGGTCGCGCCGGCGTTGGGGCGAGGGTCCAGTACACGTCGCTCTCTTGGTCATTGGAATTGTGGTTTCCATGCCGATCATCATCGCCTTCTTCATGAGCTTCACCCCGCTCCGAGAAATCGTGAGTCGAGCCAATCCCGAGTTTCTCCCCGATACATGGACGCTTGAGAACTACCGAACGGCCTGGTCGGCTTCACCCTTCGGCCGGTACATGCTCAATAGCTTCATACAGACCGGGATCATCACGATCGCCCAGGTGACGTTCAGCGTGCTGGCAGGGTTTGCCTTTGCCATGTTTGAGTTCCGAGGCAAGGCGGTGCTGTTCGCGCTCGTCATCGGGAGTCTGATCGTCCCGTTTGAGCTGACGTTCATCCCGAACTTCTTGCTCATTTCCGGCATGGGACTGGCAAATACCTACGCCGGATTGACGGTGCCGTTCCTCGCCAGTGCCTTTGGTGTCTTCATGATGCGCCAGTTCTTCATGAGCCTGCCGCGCGACCTGTACGACGCGGCCAAGATCGACGGCGCCGGCGACTTCTACTATCTGACACGAATTGTCATGCCTCTCGCGAAGGGTGCCATTTCTGCGTTCACGATCTTCGCCTTTTTGAGCGCCTGGAATCAGTTCCTTTGGCCGCTTGTGATCACCAACGATGAGAGCATGCGAACCGCCCAGATCGGCATACGGTTCTTCTTGGTAAACCAGGAGCGAGCTACCGATTGGGGTGCCATCATGGCAGGGACGGTCATCGTGATGATCCCCACACTGGCCGTGTTCCTCGTTGCGCAACGTCAGCTCGTCAAGGGAATCGCCATGAGCGGCCTCAAGGGATAGCTTCCCGTCAAGCTGGGACATACGGTGCTGTGCGTGTAATGTCACGAAAACTCGTTGGTGCGCCCAAGGCGTATCACGGAAGAAGGGAAATTCAATTGAGGAAATCTCGCATTAAAATAATAGCTATGTTGGCTGCGTTCGCCCTGATCGCGGCGGCGTGTTCATCCGGCACAACCGCGGATACGACGGCAGGCGCAACGACAGACACGACCGTTCCAACAGGTCCCTCTGGGGACGTGGTGACCATTGAGTTCTGGCACGCCATGGCAGACGATCTGGGAGCCGTCGTTGACGAGCTCGTTGGCCGTTACAACGACAGCCAAGATGGCGTAGTGGTGAACGCCACATTCCAGGGCTCCTACGACGACACCTACAACGCGCTGTTGGCATCGTTCGATGCAGGTACTGAGCCCAACATCGTTCAGAACTTCGACCTGGCCGCCCAAACCATGTTCGATACCGGGCGACTGGTTCCGGCGCATGAGCTTATGGCAGAGGGTCAAGCCGAATTGTATCTGGCTGCCCCTCGCGACTACTACTCAGACGAAACGGGCATGGTCGCCTTGGCGTTCAATAGCTCGACACCGATCGTCTATTACAACCAGGAAATGTTTGACGCGGCTGGTTTGGATGCGCCAGCGCAGGACTGGACGTTCTCTGATTTCCTCGCCACCTGTGACGCCTTGGAGGCCTCTGGAGTCGAGTTCTGTGTGACGTTCGGGACAGTGGGCTGGTACTTTGAGCAGATCCTTGCCAACTCGGGCGGGTTGTACTTCAACGAAGACAATGGCCGTACGGGTCGGGCCACCGAGGTTGCCTTCAACACTGGCCAGGGCGTCGAGGTGTTTGACTTCCTAACCGGGCTGATCGCCGACGATCACGCTCCCAACTTGGGTAACACCTGGTCGGATACGGATTCCGTGTTCTTCGCCGGCGAGGCTGCCATGATTTTCGACTCGACGTCGGGATCCCGTGGCTTCCAAGACAATGCCTCCTTTGAGGTGAAGACTGCCTTCATCCCGCATAGCGATACGTCGGACCGCAACGGTGTGGTCATCGGTGGCGCCGCTCTGTGGCTGATCGACGCAGGGGACGACGCCGTAAATGCGGCGGCATGGGACTTCATGCAGTTCATGACGCTCGAGTCCCAGCAGGTGACGTGGCACACGGGCACGGGATATTTCCCAGTGCTTGCCAGCCTGCAGGATTCACCGACGCCGGAGCTTGCGACGTTCTGGGAAGAGAATCCGAACTTCGTGACTGCCATTGAGCAACTGGCGACGACGAAAACCGAATTGGACGGTGCACCGAACTATGCAGTTCTCGGTGGACGGGCCGGACCGTTCCCGGAGATCCGCAGGATCCTCGTTGAGGCGTATTCGGCTGTACTGGACGACGGCTTGAGTCCTCAAGCTGCTCTTGATGCTGCCGCGGAAAAGGCTAATCAGGCACTTGCCGACTACAACGCCTTCTTCGACGGATAACACCACTATGACAAGAGCGTGGCCGGCCTTTGGCCGGCCACGCTCTGTTTGGTTGGTGATTGTGGGTGCTTTGGCGGTTGCCAGCTGTACGAGCCCGGAAACCGTTTCAGTAGCCACTCTCGATCCCGCCCCAGCCGCAAGCAGGCCCACTTCGGTGGCTCCAAATTCCTCCTTTGATGTCGAAGGTCATCGGGGCGCGAGGGGCCTTCGTCCCGAGAACACCTTGCCAGCATTCGAGGTGGCGCTAGACCTCGGCGTCAGCACTCTTGAGCTTGATTTGCACCTCTCCTCCGACGGCCAAGTGATCGTCTGGCACGATCCGTTTGTTGACCCGTCGAAGTGTCGCCTGGACTCGGAAATCGCCGGGTTGCCCAATCCCGATACCGCCAACGAAGCCGAATTGGCTATTCGCAGCCTGACGGCGGCCCAACTCGGTGGCTATATCTGCGACCGCAATCCGGACGTCGGCCGCTACCCGGACCAACGGGCGGACCCCGGTGAGCTGGCTGGACTGGATTACCGGATCGTGACGCTGACCGAACTGTTTGGGTTCGTAGCGTCGTATACGAATTCAGAAGAAAAGACGCCCAAGCAAAGAGCGAATGCCGCGGTAGTCCAGTTTAATATCGAAACGAAACGAGTGCCGAACGATCCCGCCACCATCGGCGACGATTTCGACGGAAGTAATCCGGGCCAGTTCGAGCTGACCATTCTTGAAGATGTCCAACAATCAGGTATGGCCGGACGCGTGATCATCCAGAGCTTCGACCACCGGTCCCTCAAGGCGATTAATAGCGTCAACAACGAGATTCGCCTGGCAGCCCTCACGCGAGATCCGGTCGGAAACCCTGGCGCATTCGCTGATTGGGGAGCGAAGATCTGGTCGCCGCGGGCGTCGACGTTAACCGCGGCGTCCGTAGAGGCGGCTCATCAAGCTGATCTCCTCGTTATTCCCTGGACCGTGAATGACATAGACCACATGCAATCGCTCATCGAAATGGGAGTGGACGGCATAATCACTGACCGGCCAGACCTGCTTCTGCCATGAGGCCCTTCGCCGTGCTCGCCGCCCTGAGCATGCTGACTGGCGCTTGTGTGTCTCCGCCTGCCGGCGAGCTACCAGCGGTTGCGGTCACGATCAAGGTCGTTGCCGAGGGCTTCGTCGCGCCGATCGGATTGGCGGAGACTCCCGACGGACGCATACTTGTGGCCGAAGCGGGAACTGGAAACGATGACCTCTCGGCCGGGGTTTCCATCATTGAAAACGGTTCGACCCGCCGCCTGATATCTGGGTTCCCGAGTGGTCGGGACTCGGGCGACTTGTCGGGTTCAGCCTTGGTCGGGGTCGGGAGGGACGGAAACGTATTTGTCGGAAATTTTGGAGCGGGGCACTTATGGAGCGTGCCCTTCAGTGAACTTGACGCCACCATCGAACCGCTGTCGCCCGATGAACTCGGGCAAGCGATGCAACCGTTGAACTCGGTACGCCTCACCAATCCGTTCGACATCACGTTCGACCTCGGCGGAAGCCCCGTCGTGTCCGACGCCAGTGGCAACGGCGTGGCCGTTGAGACAGACGACGGCACCGTTGAATTCATCCATCGATTTGATCAGCTGTCCGACCCAGCGTCGAAGGAGAGGATCGATGCTGTCCCGACGGGGATTGTCCGGGTCGGCGAAGAATACTTTGTGACCTTGACAGGTGGGTGCCCGTATCCCGATGGGGTTGGCCAACTCGTGGCAATCAAGGACGACCGCTCGCAACGGACTGTCGCCGATGGCCTCTTCATGCCAATCGACGTCGCGCTCGGTCCGGACGACACAGTTTGGGTACTCGAATTCGCCGACTTCGAGGACGGAGCCTCCTGTTTTACAGGAGAGGGGTATCAAGCCGGGACCGGCCGATTGAGTCGGCTCACCGACGATGGCATTGAGCTCGTGGTCGGTGGCCTCGATAACCCTGGCGCGGTCCTGGCGCACTCAGACGGCACGTTGTACGTATCTGAGGTGTTCTCCGGGCGCGTGATCGCTATCACGGTGGAAGGGACCGGGGCCGCCCCTCCTGCGACGGGTTTTTCGGATGTCGCCGATGGGGTCGGTCTGACCTTCGTCCACGGCGCGTTTGATGAGGCCGTGTCGATGGACCCGGTTGCAGCCATGGGAGGCGGCCTGTGCTGGCTCGACTACGACGCGGACGGGTGGATGGACCTCTACCTCGTGAATTCGTACAGCCTCGACGAGATCGACAACTGGCGGTCGAAGGGTGGGCTTCCGGCATCGCAGCTCTACCGAAACCTGGGAGGTCAATTCACGCCGGTTGACCTTGGATCTGAGCTGACGGTGCGCGGTAACGGGTGTCTGGCTGCCGACCTAAACGGGGACGGTTGGACAGACCTCTATGTGACCGCCGACGGACCCAACCAGCTGTTGATCAACCACGAGGGGATTGCCTTCAGCGAAGTGGGAGAGCTGGCCGGGCTCGATACACCAGGATGGAGTACTGCGGCCACAGCTGGCGACGTGAACGCCGATGGACTCCTCGACGTCTTTGTGGCTTCGTACGTCGATTTAGCTGTGACCGTCGCCCAACCCACCGGGCACTTTCCGCAGGACCATCCCGGTATTGCCGATCATCTCTTTTTAGGTGTGGGTACAGGAGCAGACGGGGTGCCGGAATTCCGCGACGCGACACAGGAAGTTGGGCTGACGCGTTCGGACCGGGGACTGGGTGCCGTGTTGACCGACCTTGACCTCGACGGGGATTTGGATCTCTATGTTGCCAACGACGGCAATCCGAATCGTCTCTATCTGGCACGCCAAACCGCCGATGGTCTCAGGTTCTCTGACGCCACAACCGAAGCCGACCTGGGGGATTCGGGGAGCGGAATGGGGATCGCGTCGGGCGACTACGACCTCGATGGGTTGCCTGACCTGCTTGTAACCAACTGGCATGCCGAGCTAAATGCCCTCTATCGCAGCGAGGGGTTGGCCGAGGGGAAACCTACGTTTGCCTATTCCACATTTCGGATTGGTCTGGCTGGCCTCGGGAACAACCAGACGGGGTGGGGCACCTCATGGATGGACGTCGACCTCGACTCGGATTTGGATTTGATGATTGTCAACGGGCACGTGCCGGTCGAGGATCTACAGGGAGACGCGGAGCTCGTGCGTCTATACCTGAACCAAAGTGCCCAGGGAGCGTCTGGCCAGTTCACGGACGGCACGACCGCCTTTGGTCTTGAAGCCGTTGGCCCGCGCATGGCGCGAGGATCTGCGGCGGCGGACTACGACAACGATGGCGATCTGGACCTAGCTGTCAATGTTATCGGCGGGTCGGCGACCCTCCTACGGAATGATACCAACGAAGGCAACTGGCTCATTGTGGCAACCGCATCGAACCTTCCGGGAACTGTGGTTGAGGTCGCCCTGCCCGACGGTTCAATTCTGCGAAGAGAGTTGCTCGCCGGCTCAAGCTACCTGGCCACCGAAGACCCTCGATTCCACTTCGGATTGGGCGATGCCACGGCGGTCGATGTGACGATTCGGTGGCCAAACGGAGACGTCACGAAACTCGATTCTCCGGCGAATCGAATAGTGTCTGTGGGCGACTGACCAGCGCGGGAGTTGCGACGGCGCTCTCTACGCTTGAGATGCCCGGGCCGACGTCGGTTGGCTGCCGCCACCCGGCTTGTGATTGCTCCGGCCGCCGACAGGGTTAGAAGCCGACGGCTTGTTTGATCCAATCGTCCGACAGTTCGCCGAACTGGTCAGGAGCACCATCAAGCACGAAGACGTGGATCATTTCGTTGGTTATCGGCATGGCGAACGATCCGAGCGGGCACCCGCCGAAGGGCGAAACCACCCCGGTGAGGCCGGTGAATGACACACATACATGGTCATGGGCATGCCACACCGTCAGCGGTCCGCCTATCGCCGGACCCGTATCGCCCAGATTGTCCATTTGGAACATGGCGCCGAGCAGAACCGGCCCGTCCGGTCCGGCCGCATAGACCAGGGTTTCCGGGTAGGCGGGGTCGAAGATCCGACCGTCATCCTTGAGGGTTGGATT
>RCMY010004476.1_pt1 | contig 12088 bp, 8 predicted proteins | sample 2041341 | NCBI WGS metagenome assembly RCMY01 (sample SAMN09708234, study PRJNA481090) | Marine sediment metagenome, whole genome shotgun sequencing project.
TTTTTTCAAAACATTTATAAAAGTATGGGCGCAACAAAATAATATGATGGCCGGCTTTATGGCCAAATGGTCGCCTAAATATCCGGGGCAATCCGGACATATTCACGTCTCCCTCCAAAAAAAGGACGGGTCGTCCGCTTTTTATGATAAGAACAATCCCGATACCATGTCCGATGTGATGCGCTGGTTTATTGGGGGGCAACAAAAATTGATGCCCGAGGTTTTGGCGATGGTGGCCTCAACCTGTAACAGCTATACCCGACTTATTCCCGGTTTCTGGGCACCTACCGCAGCATCTTGGGGCGTGGACAACCGAACCTGTGCAATCAGGGCCATTTCTGGAAGCGCAAAATCACAACGAGTGGAATACCGGGTCTCCGCGGCCGATATTAATCCGCATTTAGCCTTGGCCGCGGCCATAGGTTCGGGAATATGGGGTATCGAAAACAAAATAGAACCTTTGGAAGCCGTTTCAGGAAGCGCTTATGACGTCGACTTTCCCGATGAGCTACAATTGCCCAGAACCCTAACACAGGCTGCTGAAAAATTTAAAAGCTCCAAGGTGGCCCGTGATCTGTTCGGAGATATCTTTGTCGATCATTACGCGTATACCCGGGAGTGGGAAGACGAACAACAACGTAAGGCCATAACCGATTGGCAATTGAATAGATATTTTGAGATAATATAATGAACTCATTTAGATTTTTGGTTTGGAACCGAGAAGATCGGCTTTTGAGGTCAGATGAAGTCAATTTTTAACAGCATAGCAGGGCTACGGTTTTCAAAAATGAGGAAATATGGCCTCAAAATGTGATATTCGTAGGTAAAAGAAAAAGTCTAAATGAGTTCAAAGAGTTCAAAATGAGGGAAACCATTTCACCAATAGACGGCACGGTATACCGTTCTACCAAAGAGCACGGCCCAAAGGATATCGAAAAAGCTGTAAGCTTAGCCCACAAGGCTTTTCCCGGTTGGGCTTCTTTGTCGATTAAAGAAAGGGCGGTATATGTAACCTCCTTTGTAGAAGCGATCGTAGCCAACAAAGCCGAAATCGCAAAGGAAATTACATGGCAAATGGGAAGACCTCTCGCTCAGTCTCCCGGAGAGATACAAGGCTTTGCGGACCGTGCCAACTACATGATCGGAATAGCGGAAGAGGCATTGGCACCCTATGTGCCGAAAGATCAAAACCCGGGGAAACGTTCTGTTGAGCGGGTACCTCTTGGAATTATTGGCGTATTCAGTCCTTGGAACTATCCCTTTTTAACCTCCGTAAATGCTATAGTTCCCGCTTTGATGGCAGGAAATGTGGTGATTTTGAAACACTCCACCCAAACGCCGTTGGTTGCGGAACGCTACGCCCAAGCCGCGTTAAAGGCAGGCCTGCCGAAAGGCATATTTCAAATTTTACATTTGAACCATAAAAACACGGCCCAACTGATTGCAAATCCTAAAGTAGGAGGTGTTTGTTTTACGGGGTCGGTAAAAGGTGGAATAGCGGTACAGCACGCACTGAACGACTCGTTTATTCCCTGCGGATTGGAATTGGGCGGAAAAGATCCAGCCTATGTAAGAGCTGATGCTAATTTGGAGCACAGTATCGAAAATTTGGTAGACGGGTCGTTTTTTAACAGTGGACAATCCTGTTGTGGTATTGAAAGAATATATGTTCATGAGACCCTTTACGGCAGGTTCGTCGATGGCTTTGTAAGCATGGCCGAGAATTATCGATTAGGCAATCCTCTAGAACAGGAAACCAATCTGGGACCTATGGTAAAAACGGAAGCTGCCGACTTTGTAAGGGCGCAGATTGCACAGGCTTTGAAAAAGGGGGCGAGGTCTTTGGTAGACGAGACCTTATTTAACGCTTCCAAAAAAGGAACTCCGTACCTATCTCCCCATGTTTTGGTAGATGTAGACCATAGCATGGAAGTAATGGTCGAAGAGAGTTTTGGTCCCGTAGTTGGAATTATGAAAGTGAAGAACGATAACGAGGCCATTCAATGGATGAACGATTCCAAATACGGCCTGACCGCCTCCGTTTGGACCGAAGATATGGACAAAGCCCAGAGTATTGGGCGTCTCATCGAAGCAGGTACGATTTTCATGAACCGCTGTGATTATCTAGATCCCGCTTTGGCTTGGACAGGCTACAAAAATTCAGGCAGGGGCGTCACCCTTTCGAAGTTCGGATACGACCATTTGACCAAGGTAAAATCCTTCCATTTTCGCGAAATCAAATAATGCGATGGATTTTGCCATAACAAATCTTCAATGTAGCAACAATAATCGATGGTAAAGCCGAAGGTTCATTAATTCCTTTCTTCAAAAAAATTAAAATCCAAAAGCCCGGTTTTTCGTCTTTGTAAAGCTTTAAAACTAGATAAAATATGAAGTTAGTGAATACAAATTGGAATTACCCCACGACCATCTGGTTCGGCGCCGGTAGAATAAACGATTTACCGCTCTCATGCCAAAAGTCAGGAATCAAAAAACCCTTGTTGGTTACCGACAATGGATTGGCGAAATTGGATATCTTCGAAAATACAAAGCGTATATTGAATGAAGCGGGTATAGATTTTACCGTATACAGTGATGTACAAGGTAACCCGACCGAAGCCAATGTCCAAAACGGACTAGCTCATTACGTTAAAAACCGACATGATGGGGTTATCGCATTTGGCGGGGGTTCTGCCATCGATGCGGCCAAAGCAATAGCTCTTATGTCCGGCCAATCCCGTTCTTTGTGGGATTTTGAGGATGTGGGCGATAATTGGACACATGCCGATAGTAACGGAATAGCACCGATAATTGCTATTCCCACCACAGCGGGAACCGGATCCGAAGTGGGAAGGGCATCCGTAATCTTGGATGCAAAGTCCCAAACCAAAAAGATAATCTTCCACCCTAAAATGTTGCCCGAGGTGGTCATTCTGGATCCCGAACTAACGTTTGGGCTACCGGCCCGTATTACCGCTTGGACAGGAGTAGATGCCATGGTACACGCTATAGAGGCCTACATTGCCCCTGGCTATCATCCTATGGCGGAAGGCATTGCCATAGAAGCCATTAGAATGATAGCGAAATATCTACCCGTTGCATTTAAACACGGGTCCGATGTAGAGGCCAGAGGGCAAATGTTGGTTGCCGCTTCAATGGGCGCAACGGCTTTCCAAAAAGGTTTGGGATCTGTACATTCGATAGCCCATCAATTGGGTGCGATCTACAATAAAGAGCATGGTTTGCTCAATGCAATTTTATTGCCTTATGCCCTCCAGCAGAATGCATCGGTAATCGAAGAAAAAATGGTGTATTTAAGCAAGGTGTTGGAACTTCAAAAACATGGAACCGATGCGATAATAGAATATATATTACAGCTTAGAAAAGATTTAGAGATACCCCACACACTCAATGAGATAGGAATTACTGACGCTGGGGCAAAAAAAATTGGAAAGATGGCTTTCAAGGATCCTTCTACACCCTCAAATGCCAAGCCCCTGAGCGCTGATGAACTTGAGAAATTGTTCAGAGCGGCGGTCAAGGGTGATTTAAACAGTTTGTAGATGAAACTTCTTATCATAGAAGGAAATAATGAGGAGATCCGGGCGCAAAGGGACGCCTTTGGCATACGACCTTATCATCTTATTTTTAAAGAGATGCTTCATTTTTTATGGCCTAACCTACACACAGACGTCGTTTTTCCGGCCGACGGGTCCAAAAATTTACCGACTGCCAAACAACTAAAAAAGTATGACGGAATACTATGGACGGGTAGTGCGTTGAGCGTAAATGAAAAAACACCATCGGTTAGTGATCAGCTGAATTTTGCGGAAACAATCTTCGATAGTGGCACACCATTATACGGCAGCTGTTGGGGATTACAGATTGCGGCAACTGTAGCAGGTGGACAAGTTGCACGCGCTAAAAAGGGATTGGAATTCGGAATCGCAACGGAAATCACACTAACGGATGCCGCTTCTAAAAGCCCCTTTTTTTCGAAAAGAGAGTCAAAGTATTCTGCACTTTGTATTCATTTCGACGAAGTGGTGAAAATTCCAAAAAATGCCACGATATTAGCCTATAACCCACATTCAAAAGTACAGGCATTGGTTTTTGATTATAAAAATTCATCCTTCTTCGGGGTTCAGTACCATCCTGAATTCAAAGCTTCGGATATGGCTTTGATTTCATCTCTTTTGTCCGAAAATTTGATACGTAGCGGTCGTTTTACTTCGGAAACCGAAGTTGAGGAATTCGCAATCCGATTATCGAAGGAAAAAGATTTACCTCAAGAAATCCTCAGTTATGCACTTCACACCCAAGAAATAAAAGCGTGGCTAATTCATATTTCTAGATCATAAACAATCTTATCCGTTCTAAAAGGCGCAACAGGCAAACCTGATTTGTCGAACAGGTTTCCGATGCTTCCGTTCCCAAACATATAACGTACGTACAAGGGTTTTTTCACATCTTTGGATTTTACAAGAAGGGTTTTGGTGTCTTTACTAATTTTTCCATTGGCCGGATAAAATATTTCATCTTCCCCGGCAATTTCAAGGGCCTCGATACGTTTTCCCTGAACGATGAGACCTTCACCTACATCATCGAAAGAGATGCGAATACTGCTGCCTTTGATGTTCTGCTCTTTTAAGGTCGTGAAGCGGTATTTCGGCGTTTCCTTGTCATAATTTTCAGCCAGGGCTATATTGGCCAACCGATTTCCCACCTCTTTTTTATATCTAGGATGGATGTCGTCCACGTCGTCTACCAAATCGGAAATGACTACCATTCCCGTGTTCTCTAGTGATGATGCCTTTTGCTGCTGCTCCCTTACGATGGCCGCACTAAAAGGGACGCCATACCCTTGAAAAGGAGCAATTTGCACATAATAGAATGGAAATTCCTTCTCGAATTTTCCCCTCCATCCTTTTATCATACTGGTAAAAAGGGCTGAATAGGAATTCGCATTTGGGGTGTTCGATTCCCCCTGATACCATATAGTGCCAGCAATCCCCATTTTTGTAAGGGGATGGATCATTGCATTATAGGTGGTGGCGATATCACGGTCCCAACCTTCACTGTCGTTTAAGTTCTGGGCTTCGGCCTGTACCTTTTCCAAATCCTCGATCTCGTCCTTGGGAATCCAGGTTTCCACGGGGGTGCCGCCCCAGTTGGAGTTGATAAGTCCGACAGGAACAGTAAGTTCTTCGTTTAATTTTCTTCCAAAAAAGTAGCCGACCGAACTGAACTTTCGCATACTCTCCGGACCGCATACCTCCCAATGCCCCGTGAGCTCGTCTTGCGGATAATCAGCCGTTGCTTTTTCTACAAAGAAAAAGCGGATCTGGTTGTTTTGGCTGTCCGGCATGGCAGCTTCGGCATCGATTACACCCCTATTTACGCTGTATTCCATGTTCGATTGTCCAGAGCAGATCCATAGTTCCCCAATCATGACGTCGGCTATGGTTACGGCCTCTTCTCCAGCTAAAACTTGAATGCTATATGGACCTCCCGCCTTGGGCGTTTTCAGTAGGGTTTCCCATTTTGCTTTGTTGCTTGCCGTTGTTCTAAGGGTGTCGTTGTTCCAATCCGTAACAATCTTGATTTCTGAACGCGGGTTGGCCCATCCCCAGAATTTCACTTCCGTGTCTTTCTGCAGGAGCATATGGTCACCGAGAATATCGGGCAATCGCAATGCTGATTGTGCATAAAATAGATTGGGAACGCATAGGAGAATAAAAAGTAGTTTCTTCATTGATTATAAGTTGAATTTGAAAATTTTAAGCTTATTTTTATTTCAGAAGGATTAAAATGATGTTGAAGATATGAATAATACCGATATCATGAGTGTTGCAAGGGATATCAAATAATATGAAACTACACATTCCAATATACGTTTTGGTAGGTTTTGTCCTTTCATGCAACCAAACTAAGGAAACCAAAAACACCGTTCTAGATTCACCTCCCGTTTCAGGGCTTTCCGGCGAAGTGTTGGCCAATATTCATTGCGCTAGCTGCCATTCCTTTGTAAGCCCCGAAATACTATCGAAGCCGATTTGGAAAAACGACGTCCTGCCCGCCATGGGTAACAGGTTGGGCATCTTTAATGCCGATCAGCAGCCCGATAGTATCTTTGGCTCTTCCCGAAACGCATCGATTGTTAAAAAGGCGAATGTCTTTCCCGAAAAACCAATGTTGGCCAAGGAGGACTGGGCGAAACTAATTTCTTATTATGTGGATAACGCCCCGGATTCGGTCCTTCCCCCCAAACGCAATACCAAAATTAAAAAAGGCTTGAGACATTTCAAGTATACCGAGGCTCCATACACAAACGGGCCTCCGCTGACAGCCATGGTCAAAATTCTTCCTGATAAAAGGGGAATCGTATTCAGTGACAGCAAACGCAACCGCAATAGGCTGACTTTTTTGACCTCAAATCTCGAAAAAGAGCGGGATTTGCTGTTCGGGAACACGCCTATCCACTATTATGAAAATACAGATTCTGTCTACTTGACCACCATTGGAAAAAATGTTTTCCCCAATGACCTGTCCGACGGGATGGTCCAAAAATTTGGTATAGACCAAATTTCAAAAAATCCATCAGCGGGCAAAGTGCTGATTCCGAAGCTGCAGCGTCCGGTGAATATGGCGTATGGGGATTTGAACGAAGATGGACTTGAGGATATTGTCGCCTGCGAATACGGCGACCTTACGGGCAAATTGAGGTGGCACGAAAATTTGGGTGACGGGTCCTATGCCGCCCATATATTGAAAAATAAGCCCGGCGCCATCAAAGCGATTATCACGGATTACAATGCCGACGGCCATAACGATATTTTTGTGCTTATGGCGCAGGGCGACGAGGGTCTTTTTTATTTTGAAAACACGGGTAAGGGTATTTTTAAGGAAAAACGACTATTGACCTTTTCGCCGCTTAACGGCAGCCAATATTTCGAACTTGCTGATTTTAATGGGGATGGCTTCGATGATATTCTGTATGCCTGCGGAGATAATGCGGATAAGACCCCGATATTGAAAGCGTATCACGGCGTATACATTTTTCTCAATGACGGACAACTGAATTTTGAGCAGTCCTATTTTTATCATCAGAACGGAGCCTACAAAGCTATACCAAGGGATTATGATATGGACGGAGATTTGGATATAGCGGCTATTTCCTTTTTCCCCGATTACGCCGATTCACCCGAAGAAAGTTTTGTATATCTTGAAAACAAAGGGAAATTAACTTTTGACGCCTACTCGTTCGCCGAATCGACAAAAGGCCGATGGATTGTTATGGATGCCGGCGATATCGATGGTGACGGCGATATCGATCTGGCGCTCGGGTCGTTCGTACAATTTTTGGCAAAGGGTGACACTACGGGGCTTAGTAAAAAGTGGTTGACCAATAGTCCTTCCGTTATCCTGCTTGAGAATACTTTGCGATAAGTAGGCGGGTCATTACCTACTGAACTTAAATTAAGGTGTACGAGAGATTCCCTTTTTTGCGAGGGTACGTCTCCCGCCTATTGCATCCGATGAGCGACCTTAGCGAAAGGAATGCACGGGCTGGGGGAAGTATATTAAAGCGCAACTTCAACTATCCTAACATTTTGACTCCAAATGTTGGAGAAATTAAAATATTTGGTCAAAATACCATGCAAACCCCGTAAAATACTGGAGGTAATGCAACATTATATTTGGTTAATTTGTTTTCAACCGCAAATTCTTGATCTCATGAAAAGACCAATCCCTTATTTCCTGTTTGCATTTATCGCCTTTGTATGTCAGTCCTGCAACGACACCGGCAAAGAAAACGGTTCCGCTGTGGCAATGCCCGTTTATGATGATGTGCCCTACCTTCAGGACTATGCCATCAAATACGACCTAAAAGATGAAAATACCACCCTTTCCAAAGTTTTTATGGATAGAAATGGGGTAATCCAGACCGCATCATCCGACGGTATTCTTCGTACGCACGACGGCCAGTTTTTATATCCAGGGATGTTGGTCAAAGACAAAACCTATCTCCCACTTACCGATAAGCAGGTCAAAGGAATGTGCGTTTACCAAAATCAATTTGTTTATGTCGATGATACCGCGGTATTCAGCAATGCGTGGGCCGGCGCCCTCTATCTTACCCACAATTTGCCAGAAGCATTTATGGTGACTGCGGGCGAGGGTTTCGATTTTATGATAAGCGATGGCGCCTCTCTTGAGTTTTTGTCAAAATCAAAGGTTACGTGGAACGGGGAATTGATGGACGATACCATAAAGGATATTCTTTATGATGAGACCGGCAAAAAGTTTTGGGTCTTGGGTGAAAAATCAGTGGCGAACTTTGACACGGTCACGAATGAATTTAAAACAACTATGCAAGGGGATTCGTTTACCTCGTTCACGTTGAGCAACCGCGAATTGATCATCGGCACAAATTCAGGCTATTTGGTTGTGGATACGTCTTCGGGAAAGCAAACCGGTGATAAACATACCGAACTGCCGGCCACTGAAATTACTGACGTGGAAACAATCAACGGTCAATTGTGGTTCGGTTCGACCCAAGGCGCCTTCAAACTTCGGGACGATGGCAAATTTGATTATTACTACGGTAAACGCTGGTTGCCCGGCAACAGGGTCGAACATATTTCAAAAGGAAGCGATGGCTCTGTATTGATACTCACGGATGCAGGTTTGGGTCAGATTGTCTTCGAGGAAATGACGCTGTTCGACAAAGCCCAATACTTCGAGGAGCAGGTGCGCGACCGGCATATCCGTTACGGCTTTAACGCTACCTTGGTAGATCTGGACACTGGGAACATCGACTCTGGAAGGCTTTCTGATTCCGATAACGACGGACTATGGACGACTATGTACCTCGCCGGAGAAGTTTTTCGGTATGCCGTTACCGAATCGGAGGAGGCCCTGCAAAACTGTCGGGAATCAATGGATGCCATGGAGCGTTTGTTCAGCATCAATCCCGTTCCCGGTTTCCCGTCCCGGTCTTTCGATCGCAGTGGCTATATCGATGTACTGCACGACTCGCAGCATTGGCACCAAAGTGCCGACCCGGAATGGGACTGGAAGGGGACTACCAGTAGCGACGAGGCCATCGGCCATATTTTTGCCTACGGGGTCATGGCGGAACTGATGGACAACGAACTGAAAGACCGTGCGATTACCCTTATCGATACCTTGATGAGCCATGTCGTGAGCAACGACATGTATATGGTCGACTATGATGGTAAACCGACCACCTGGGGCCGATGGAACCCTGAGTACGTCAACGCACGACCAAAAATGGTCGGGGATCGTAAAATAAATGCCTCGAACATCATCGGGATGCTACAGACTGCGTACCATTTTACCGGTAAGGAGAAGTATAAAGAAAAGGCCTTTGACCTGATGGAAAACCACGGATATCTCGAAAATTTGATGCGCCCCATGGATAAAGTTGCAAAAGCACCCGATGATGCCGATGACTGGAGCAAGATGTTGTCCGAATCCTGGAACCATTCCGATGACGAAATGTATTTTGTAGGCTACTGGGGATTGTACAACTATGCCTTCAATGACACCTTGAAAGCCAAATACAAAGAGGCGATTATCGACCACTGGGAAATCGAGCGCCCCGAAAAGGAAGGTCTTTGGAATATCATGACCGCACTGACCGGAACCCCCGAATTTGACTTGAACGAGGCCGCATGGTATCTTCGGGAGCATCCTATGGACCTGATAACTTGGGACATTGAGAACATTCACCGAAACGACATCGAATTGATCGCCCCGAATTTCAGGGAGCAGACCACCCGCGAAGTATTGCCCCCCGACGAAAGGCGTATTCAGCGGCATAACGCCAACATGTTCCGATTGGATAAAGTAGGCGGCGATGGCAACCAAGAATATTCTGCTGGCGATATCTGGTTGTTGCCGTATTGGATGGGACGGTATTTGGGGGTGATTAGTGGGCCTGTTCAAGAAGGCAAAACTAATAAGACAATATAGGGGTGGGCCGGGGTTCGAAATTATATGAACCACGATACGTAGGGTATATCAACTGAAACCAGGCCAAAATTCCGCTATCTTTTCCCGTAAAAAACCGACACTGCGTTCGAGCTGCTCCATACCGTCGACCCCGTCCTCGATGCTGATCCAGCCATCGAAGCCGACCCGTTGCAATTCTTTGAAAATGGCATCATAATCGTTGAGTCCTTTTCCTATCTCCCCGTGGCGTAAGCGTTTGGCATAGCCAACGGCCCCGCCCTCTTCTTTTCTTAGGTCTTCGATGGTTCCTTCGATGAGGTATCGGTCGCTGGCGTGCATGGTCACTATACGATCAGAGACGCGGTAGAGTAGTTCCAAGGGATCTTCTCCCGCCAAAAAGGCATTACTCGGGTCGTAGTTGACCCCGAAGTATGGGTGGTCGATTCGATTGACCAAGCGACAAAAAACATCCGTTTTTTGGGCGAATTCCGGGTATTCCCAAAAATCATCCTTGTAATGGTTTTCCAGTATCAAGGTAATACCCAATGCTTCCGCCTTGGGCAGACAGGCCACGATGCAATCTGCCGCCAAGGTTATGCCTTCATCCATGGTGAGCTGGGGGCGTCTTTGCCCCGACAGCACCCTACAATACGAGCCGCCCAAGCTATGGGTCATGTCGATCCAATGCAACTCCTTTTCGATTTCTTTTTGGCGAAATGCTTTATCGGGATGGGTAAAATCAGGAGAGCAACAAAGCATGGGAATGACCTTTCCGTTTTCTTCCACCTGTTGGCGAAAACCGGCCCATTGCGAAGGATCGGCCATTTCCAAAAAACCCGCGTACCATTCCAAACCATCGACCTCCAAGGCACAGGCGAGATCGATCCATTCGGCAAGTTTCATCGTGCCGTCTTTGCAGAGGGCCTGCATAAAGGCTTTGGGGAATACGGCAAGTTTTGGCATATCTGGTTGTTTATTGTTTAGGACTTATTGTTTTTGGTTCAAAACGTCAACGGCTCACTCCTTCCCATGAGACCCTTCCCACTTTTTGGGAAGGTTTCGGCCGATGAGCGGAAATTGTTCCAGTTCGATCACCTGCGCACTTACCGGACCGCATTCGTCGGACAGCAGATAAACGGCCGAAGCGGCAATCTCTTCGGGTGAAAAAATACGTTGGGCCGGGGCAAAGATGTCCGGCAGGTCTTTATACCAGTCCTCGCGCATACCCTGTTGCTTTTTGTCCATGACTTCCCGTTCCGTCAGCACCCAACCGGGATTGATCTGGTTTACCCGTACCCCGTTTTCCCGAAATAGCGTGTCTCCCAGATTGCGGCTCATCGTCATCAACGCCCCTTTGGACATGCTATAGGCCAACAGATCCGGCTCGCCGCACCAGGCATTGATGGAGCCGATGTTCAATACGCACCCCCGTGTTTCTATCAAATGGGGCAGGGCGGCTTGAATCAGACTTAGGGGAGCAATGGTATTGACCGCTAGCATACGCTGTAGGAACGAGCTATCGGTGGTCGCTATATTCGATGACGAGACCACCGCTGCATTGTTTACTAAGGCATCCAGTTTTCCAAATTTCGTAAGGGCAGCCTTTACCAATTTTTCCGGGGCTTCCGAATCGGTAATATCTATGGTATGGTGCAACGCATTTTCAGAGCCCAATTCTTTAATCAAGGCTTGGCCCTTAGACTCGTCAAGGCCGTTGACCAGAACTTTGGCTCCTTCCTTTATGCAGTGCACCGCAATGGCACGACCTATGCCCGTGTATCCTCCGGTTATCAATATGGTTTTGTTCTTTAGTCGCACGTTTTTTTAATTAATGGGACTTACCTTTATTTGTAGCTTCAACACATTAGTTAGACACGAATTGAAATAATTGACACTAGTTTTTTGGAATATGATGCTTGGTTCCGAAATTCCGGAAGGAATTTTAATCCGGTTTTAAGATGCTTTTGACCACTTTGCCCGAATGCATTTCTTCAAAGGCGCCAAGCCAATCCGAGAGGCCCCAAACCCCTCCGATTATGGGCTTGACATCCAGTTGGCCGGAGGCCAGAAGGGATAGTACTTTTTCCCAAATCGGCCAATTATGGCT
>RCMY010004477.1_pt1 | contig 12088 bp, 11 predicted proteins | sample 2041341 | NCBI WGS metagenome assembly RCMY01 (sample SAMN09708234, study PRJNA481090) | Marine sediment metagenome, whole genome shotgun sequencing project.
CAGTACCCAGCGCAATCGGCCCCTGCCCCGTCGCCACGGCAACAGCCGCCCCGCCAGAGGAACCGCCCGCCGTGACGTTAGGTGAATGCGGGTTCAGCGTGCGCCCCGACAAAGGCGAGGACGTGTGTATCTTATGGCCGAATTCCGGCGTCGTCGTCTTGCCAATCAGGATCGCGCCGCCCGCCTTGGCCCGCGCCACTGCGACCGCATCCTCATCGGGAATATACTCCGCCATCGTCAGCGATCCCATCGTGGTGCGCACACCCTTGGTCAGGGTCAAATCTTTAACTGAATAGGGCAACCCGTGCAGCGGCGGCAGTTTCGCGCCGCTGGTCTGAAGTGCTTCGGCGGCCTTGGCCCCTGCCATCGCCAGTTCGGGCACCAGCGTGACAAAGGCGTTCAGGTCCTTGCGATCCTCGCACCTCGCCAAGACCGCCTGCATTACCTCGACCGGAGAAAACGCATTCTCCCGATACCCTTGCGCCAGATCGCGAGCACTTTTGTCTGCCAGTTCAGTCATTATGTTCTCCAATCATAGCATCCACCGGCCACCATCAATCAGGATCGTCTGACCCGTGATGAACCGCGCACCCTCGGATGCAAGAAAACCGATTGTTGCGGCCACATCGTCGGGTTCGCCTACAAATCCGGCGGGCGTGGCGCGTTTGATCCGCTCCAACACTTCGGGCGCGAGCGTCTCGTGGGCCTTGGTGCGGATCGCGCCAGGTGCCACGGCATTAACGGTGATGCCCTGAGCGGCAGTTTCGCGCGCCAGCGCACGGGTAAAACCGACGACACCCATCTTGGCCGCCGCATAATCAACCAGTCCTGCATCACCGACAAAGGCTGCATCGCTGGACATATTGATGATCCGACCCCAGCCGCGTTCCACCATACACGGCAACAGCGCGCGCGTGGTTCGCATCGTCGACAGCAACGAAATCTCCAGCACAAACCGCCATGTCGCCTCGTCTGACGTCACAAAACTGCTGCCCTTTTCGCGCGCGCTCTGGCCGAGGTTGTTGAACAGGATATCAACGGGCCCTAAAACCGTCTGCACCTTTTTCAAGGACTCTGCCATGGCATCCGCATCAGTGCCGTCAACCGCACAGGTCAAAACGCCATCAGGCAAATCTGCGAGCGCATCCGCGTCCAAATCAAACGCCGCAACGCGCAGCCCCAGCCCTGCCAGATGGCGCACGGTCGCAGCACCAATCCCGCCTGCACCGGCTGTCACCAAGGCGGTGCGCACCGTCAATGAAAGCTCCGCCCGCCATCAACGGCTAGCGTCGCACCAGTCACATAAGACGATTCGTGGCACGTCAGATACAGCGCAGCACTGGCAATCTCGGTAGGTACGGCAACCCTGCGCATCGCATAACGGGCGCGGATCGCTGACAGACGCTCATCGGCGTTCTGGAAATCTTCGTACGATGACCGGAACAGCGGCGTATCCACCGCACCGGGGCAGACGGTATTAACGCGGATATTCTCCGCTCCCAACTCCATCGCAAGACATTTTCCAAACATGATCAACCCCGCCTTGCTGGTGCAATAAGCGGCCCTATGGCTAAGCGGAGACAGACCCGCCGCCGAGGACAGGTTGACAATCGTACCACCTCCAGACGCACGCAAAGCGGGCAAGACCGCCTGACAAAGTATCATCGCGCCCGTCAGGTTGACGGCAATCACGCGGTCCCAACCGGCATCCGCCATGTCGCCTATCGGAGATTCCAGATCAATCCCGACACAATTCACCATGCCATCCAGACCGCCCAATACGTTTATCGCGGCGTCAACGGCGGCGCGGCAGGCTGTACTATCGGTAATATCCACCTCGAACCCCTGTGCAGGATCATCCAGACGCAGATCAAGTGACGCAACTTCAGCGCCTTCCTCACGGAACAACTGCAACGTCTCTTGCCCGATCCCGCTGGCACTGCCTGCAATCAAGATACGCCTCCCCGCCAGCCGACCGGTCACGTCCGCGCACCTTTTAGCCCAATGCGAATGTCATCGGTCATTTCGTCACAGCGCCCGATCCAAACGTTACTGGCGTTCGCAACATGCTCCAGAAACCGCTCCAATACCCAAAGGCGCGAGGGCTGGCCGATGATCTGCGGATGCATCGCAATCAACAGCATCCGGTCCTCGGCTTTCAATGCGTCGAATTCCAGCGTCCATGCCTCCAACAACGCCGAAGGCGCTTGCATCGTCCGGCCGGGGAGCGAAACTGCATAGTGAAAGAACGGCGCATCATCCAGCACCCAACGGAATGGCAACTCGACAATGTCGCTCTGTTCCCCGTTGATCTCCAGCAAGTAGGGTTCATCATCGTCAAAGAAGTTCGACGAATAATCAAAACCATACTCCTTGATCAGACCCAGCGTGTGTTTGCTAAATTCTGCCGCAGGCGAGCGCCATCCGCGCGGACGATACCCTGCCACCTTGCGGATCGCCTCGATACCGTTTTCCATTTCCTCACGTTCCTGATCCAGCGTCAGTTCCGTGATCCATGTATGGGTATGCGAATGATGCGCGATCTCGTGACCGCCCGTCAGGATCGCCTCCATGATGTCGGGATGCGCTTCAACCACCAGACCGGGTACAAAAAACGTCACCGATACCTCGTACCGACGCAACAAATCCAACACCCGCCAAATGCCGCGTTTCCAGCCATAGCGGCCCTGCGACATGACAATGGGCTTGTCCGCGTTGCTTTTGTCGCGGGAGGTCCAAAGCGTTTCCGCGTCGAAATCGAAGGTCAGGAAAAGCGGAAAACCGCGAGAGGTGAATGACATGTTCAGATCCTTACACAAATCGAGAGAAGCCGACCCAGCGTTCGGCAATGGCCAAAGCCGTGCCCGTCACGAGAATCAGAATGGTGGAAATCGCCGCAAGGCCGGGATCAACACCGCCTTGGTCAATAGCGGTGAAAATTTTGACCGGCAGCGTCGTCTGGCCCGGTGCCAGCAGAAAGATCGTCACCGGCACGTTGTCCAGCGACGTGATGAAAGAAAAGAACCCCCCCGCCACCATACCGGGCTTGAGCAAAGGCAACGTCACCAGTCGGAACGTCGTCAGCCCACTGGCCCCCAACGTCCCTGCGGCCTCTTCCAAATCACGTTTGACGCCGGACAGGCTGGAAAGACAGGAGCGCACCACATATGGCGACGTCAGCACGACATGCGCCGCGATCAGCGCCACAAAATTGCCGCGCCACCCCACCAGCGCATAGAACTGCAAAAGGGCGACCCCGATCACCACCGCCGGAAACACCAGCGGGGCCATCAAAAATGAGGCAATCGCGTCCGATCCGGGGATCATCCGGCGGCTAATCGCATAGGCGGCTGCGGTCCCCACGACCAGCGACGCAAACGTCGACAAAAACGCCAACAGCAAGCTGAACCCGATCGCCGAAAGCCAATCGGGATCGGTCAAAACCTCGCCAAACCAGCGAAAAGTGAACCCTTGCGGCGGAAACGTAAGATAGGAGGTTTCAGTAAACGCACTGATGGCGACAACAATAACCGGCAATTGCAGGAAAATCAGCACCAGACCTGCAAATGCAGTCAACAAAACGGATGGGCGGGTCATGCTGTGCCCCCTGACCAACGCCGCGCAATACGGCCCGCACCCCAAATAATCACAAGCGTGATCAGCGTCAGGATAAAGGCAAAAGACGTCCCCGAAGGCCAGTCCAGCTTAAGCATGAACTCATCATAAATCAGCGTTGCCATAACCTTGTAGGTCGGCCCGCCCAGCAGACGCGGCGTGACCAGCGCGCTAATCGTCAGCACAAAAACCAGAATTGATCCGGCAAGAATCCCGGGTGCTGTCAGCGGTAATGTGATGGTAAAGAATATCCGCATTTTACCCGCCGCCAACGTCGCTGCGGCCTGTTCAACATCGCGCGGAATGTTCTGGATCGCACTTAATAGCATCAGCACCATAAACGGCAGATAGATATGCGTCAGTCCGATCACGAGGCCGGTCAGGTTAAACAACAACCTGATCGGGCTGTCGATAATGCCAATGTCCATCAGGAAATTATTCACGATCCCCCTGTTTGCAAGAATAGTAATCCACCCGAACGACCGCACAACAAGGTTCAAAAACAGCGGAAAGATCACCAGAAGCGTCGCGGTGGCCCGCCAGAACGGCGTCGTCCGCGCCATAAACAGCGCCAATGGATACCCCAGCAAAAAGGTCATTGTTGTGACAATAGCCCCCATCAACAAAGTGCGACCCACGATTTCACGGTAATACCCGTCCGTCAAAATGCGCGTGTAATTCGCCAGCGTCCAACTCTCGGACGTCCCCTGCCCCGGCACATATTGGTGAAATGACGTCGGCAACATCATCAACACTGGCGTCAAAAAGATCACCAACAAGATAAGTAGCAACGGCGAGGACAGCGCCACGCCTTTTAATTGACGGTTCATGCGGCAACCTCGGCGGCGTCAACCGGCGCAACAAAGGCACGATCCGCATCAATCTGTAAAATCACTTTTTCACCGGGGTTAAACCCTCCGGCAGGGCCAGATGCCGCAACCTCGGCCACAAACTCCGCGCCGCCGTCAAGGTCCAGAACATACTGCACCCGCGACCCGATAAACGATCGCAGACGGATCGTACCTGCCAGCCCTGTATCACCATCCTTTGATCCGGCGAGCAACGTCACATCCTCATGGCGAATGACGACTTCAACTAGCGTACCGGTCGCGGGAACATCGTTCAACTGCAACCGCGCGCCACCCTCTAGCTCGACAACTCCAGACGCATGGACGCGCCCGTTAAAGTGGTTGGAACGGCCAATAAAACGGGCAACAAAACCGTTCGCGGGCCTGTCGTAAATCTCCTCTGGGGTGGCATATTGCTGAATACGACCATCGGCCAAAATACAAATCCGGTCCGAAATCGTCATCGCTTCGGTCTGGTCATGGGTAACAAAGACGCTGGTAATCCCCAGCTCCTTTTGCATCTGCTTCAGCTCGATCTGCATCTGATCGCGCAGTTGCGCATCAAGGTTCGACAGTGGCTCGTCGAACAACAATAGTCGCGGACGCGGGGCAACAGCACGGGCCAATGCCACCCGCTGTTGCTGTCCGCCCGACATTTCACGGGGATAGCGGTCCCCCAAATGACCAAGCCGCACCATCGCCAGCGCATCGTTAACGCGATTGTCCAGATCACCCCCATTGATCCCGCGTCGCCGCAGGCCAAACGCAACATTCTCGAACACCGTCATATGGGGAAACAATGCGTATGACTGGAATACCAGCCCAATATCACGTTTCGCAGGGACGGTGGCGGTGATGTCTTCGCCCGCCACGCGTACAGCACCGCCGGACGGCTCCAACAGCCCTGCGATCATCCGCAAGATCGTGGTCTTGCCGCAGCCAGATGGCCCCAGCAGCGACACCAACTCGCCCTCTTCCACCGCAAGCGAGACGTTTTTGACAACGTCGACGTTGCCAAAGCGTTTGACCAATTGGTCCAGTTCAAGCCGGGCCATGCATTAATCCTATTCAGGTTAGGGAGGGTCAGACAGGCCCCCGCAGATCGCGGGCGGCCCCGTTCATTCAGACAGGTTTAGCGGGCAACTTCGCGCTGCCAGCGATCAATCCAGCCCGACAGTTTTGATGATGTCTCGGCAGGATCGAGGAACCAAAGGTTTTCCAGCGTCTCGCCATTGGGAACAATCGCGGCAGCCTTTTCCGACAGTTCCGCCGTCAGGTTAATCGGTCCGGCATATTTATTCTCGGCAAAACATTCCTGCACCGATTTCGACAGCACGACATCAATGAATTGCGTCGCAAGGTCCTTGTGCGCACTTCCCTCGGGGATCAGCAGGGTCGGGCGAATACCGACGGCCCCTTCCTTGGGATATGCGATGGCAATCGGCAGACCTTCATCCGCTGCCGATCCGGCACGATCCGGATACCACGGCGCCATCGCGATCTCGCCACGCGCAAAAAGCGCAAGCAACTGATCGGCCTGCGTATACATCACGACCGCACTTTTCGCGAGCGGCGTGATCGCCTCGATCCCCGGCGTGATATCGTCAAGCGTGCCGCCGTTCATCTTGTTTACCGCCAGCAGAAACTGCCAGCCTGACGTGCCCGTCACGTCACCGATGGCAACCTGATTTTTCATGTCATCAGCAAACAGATCAGTCCAGCTTGTGGGCGGCGTTTTGACCATTTCAGGGTTATAGGCAATCGCCGTGGCGCCCGTCATGAAAACAACAAAAGCGTTGTCAGGACCGTAAGCGCGCGGATCAAGTTCCGGCGTGCTGGTGATCGCATCAGCATCAAGTGGATGGGTCAGGTTTTCCGCCCGTAGCTGCATCGCCGCAGAATCGTCAATATAAACAACGTCATAATCAGAGCTGGCCCCCATCGCACGGACGGACGCGGCATGCTGAACCGAGTTTCCCAAAACCGTCTGAACCGTGGCTCCGGTCGCTTCGGTAAAGGCGGGAATGTGGCATTTTTCCACCGCATCAAGGAACGACCCTCCAAATGTGGCAACCGTCAGCGTGTCTTGCGCCGCGGCTGGCGCTGCCTGCGCCCCGATCAGTCCCGTCGCAATCAACGCCGCCGCTGCGACGCGTGTTGAAGAAGCAAAAATATCATGTGTCATATGTCTCATCCCTGTCAGTTTCTTTGGCCTTGTTACCCGCAAGGATGAAGTGACGCAGGGTCACCTGTCAATATATATTTCCTAAAAGCTTTCACAAAAGCTTTTGCGAGCTTACGTTTTGGCTGCTAATAATTATAAGACCTAGGAAAGTCTGGAGAACTTGAATGAACCCACTTCGCAAAACCCGCCCCACCCGATCGGCAAGCTTGGAGGATCGGGTCAAAACCGGACTTCAGATGTGGCAGGATGAATTGCCAGAGCTTGATTCGTCGGGCAAGGCAGTATGCGGACGGGTCATCGCACTGGGCGGTGTTTTGAACCATCTCTTCAACGATGCGCTAGCCGAATATGATCTGAAATATCCCGAATATGGCGTACTGGCAACGTTACGCGCCTCGGGTGCGCCCTATAGCATGACCCAGAAACGCCTGCTGGAAACCATCCTGTTTTCATCGGGTGGCATGTCAAACCTGCTGGCACGATTGGAAAAAAAAGGGCTGATCACACGTCAAAACGACAGCGATGATCGCCGGATAACACATGTGCAGCTTTCCGGTCCGGGCATCCAAATCGCAAATCAGGCAATGGCGGCACAGTCCGGCACCGAGAACGCATTATGCGCAAGATTGGACGATCATGAGCGCAAGGCACTGATTTCCGCGCTCGCGAAACTGCTGGATGGCGCACTTGATCTCTGAACCGGCACGCCCCTTACCCGTGGTTCGCCATAGATGCGATCCGCAGCGCGGCTTCCTGAAACGCCTCGCCCAGCGTCGGATGGGCATGCACGGTTGCAGCCACATCCTCGACGCGCAATCCCGCCTCAAGAGCCAGCGCAAATCCCGAAGCCAGCTCTGACACGCCCGCCCCCGTAGCCTGCACACCCAGCACCACATGGTCCGCGCGGCGCGCCACGATGCGTACAAACCCGACTTTATCATCCAGCGTCAGTGCGCGCCCGTTCGCGCGAAACTCGAATTCCGAAACAACCGTCTCCTCGCGCGCCGCCGCCTCATCCGGCAACAACCCGACAGTGACGATTTCGGGGTCCGTGAAACAAACCGCAGGGATACACACCTTGTCCCAGATACTTGCCTTGCCCGCTACAACATCGGCCACCACTTCGCCCTGCGCCATGGCGCGGTGGGCCAGCATCGGCCCCGATGTCACGTCACCAATAGCATAAACGCCGCGCATTGAGGTCTGGCACCGATCATCAATCTCGATAAACCCGCGATCCTGCCGAAGGCTCAATTCCTCGACGGCCAACCCTTCGGTATTCGGAACGCGGCCAACGGTAACAAGCACCGCGTCAGCGTCCAGCGTTTGCGCGCCATCCGCACCCTCCAGCGACAGCACACCCGTTGCCTCGTCCCAGCCGACGACTTTGGTCGACAGTTTCAGCGTAATGCCAATATCCTTAAGCCTCTGGCGTACCGGTCGCGTCAGCTTTTCGTCAAACTGCGGTAAAATACGGTCGGCGGCTTCGATTTGTGTAACAGCGCTGCCCAGCTTGGCAAACGCAGTGCCGATCTCAAGCCCGATATAACCCGCACCAATCACGGCCAGACGTTTCGGCACCTCGGTCAACGCAAGGGCAGCAGTCGAATCCAGCACCTTGCCGCCAAAACGAAGCCCCGCCAATGCAACCGGACGCGCGCCCGTGGCGATAACAATGAACTCGGCCCGAACCGTCACGACGCCCGTCTCGCCTGCGACCTCGACGGTCTTGCCGTCGATGAACCGTGCGCGCCCTGTCAACGTCTTGACGCCGCTACGTTCCAGCAAACCGGTCACGCCCGACGTCAGACGGGTGACTACATCGGCGCTCCATTTCTGCGTTGCCGTAAAATCCAGACGCGGCGCGGTGACCGAAATCCCGTGAACGCCCGCGCCAACCTGCATCCGCGCCTGATGAAATGCGCCAGCGGCGTGGATCAATGCTTTGGACGGAATACAGCCGACATTCAAACAGGTGCCGCCGATTTTTTGCGCCTCGACCACGATCGTATCAACCCCCATACGCGCAGCCCGTGAGGCGCAGACATACCCGCCCGGCCCGGCACCAATCACCAACAGCTTGCAGTGCAAATCAGTCATCGCCCAACTCCATGAATAACATCGCCGGCGTTTCCAACAGCTGTTTTACCGCCGCGACAAATTCAGCCGCCACAAATCCATCCACCACACGGTGATCAAAACTGCACGACAGGTTCATCATCCTGCGTGGCGCAAATGCGCCGTTCAACCAGACCGGACGCACTGAAATCTTGTTGATCCCGACAATCGCGACTTCGGGATGGTTAATGATCGGCGTCGTGGCAATAGCCCCCAGCGGACCTAACGACGTCACCGTGATCGTTGATCCCGTCAGGTCAGAAGGGGCTGACTTGCGATTCCGCGCCTCATCCGCCAAGCGGCGCATGTCGCGTGCAGTTTTCCAAAGGTCCAACGCCTCGGCATGTCGCAATACCGGCACCATCAGACCGCTATCGGTCTGTGTCGCGATCCCGCAATGCAGCGCCTCATACTGCGTGATCAATCCGCCCTCGTCGTCGTAATGGGCATTGACCGCAGGGTGGGTTTGGATCGCCACAGCAAGCGCGCGCAGGATAAACGGCAACAGCGTCAGCTTGCCGCGCGCTCCGGCGTATTGATGGTTCAGTGCAGCGCGCAAATCCTCCAGCGCGTCCACATCCACCTCCTCAACGATCGAAAAATGCGGAATACGCGCATGCGAGAGGGTCATGCGCTCCGCAATCTTGCGACGCACCCCGCTGACACGAATTTCCTGCTGACCCATGCGGCGCACGGGTCCAAAAGAGCGCGGCGCATCCGGTCCCTGTTCCACAAACGCATCGAGGTCTTCGTGCAGGATGCGGCCAGCAGGGCCAGTGCCACCAACCTGCCGCAGATCAACACCTCGCGATTGCGCGCGCGCCCTGACCGACGGCGCAGCAAGCGGCTTGCCGCTCGCACCCTTACCATGCTGCGGCGTTGCACGGGGTCGCGGCGCGGGTTTTGCAGATTTGGGCCGAGGCTCGGGCTTTTCTACAGATGGCTCCTCTATAACCTTTTGCGGTTTCGGAACAGAGGGTGGCGCATCTCCGGCTTCCGCACTCTCGATCGCGATCAGATCACTGCCAACAGCGATGACCTCACCCTGCGCGCACCCCAGCCACACGACCTTGCCACTGATTGATGCGGGAATTTCAACCATTGCTTTATCTGTTGTGATTTCGCAGATCACATCATCCTCGCGGACGACATCACCCACCTTGACCAACCATTCGGCCATCTCGACCTCTGCAATGCCTTCGCCGATATCGGACAACCTGAAAATATGCTCCGCCATGTGTTTAGGCCTCCATTACATCTTGAATGGCGCGGATCACGCGCGCAGGCCCGGGAAAATACGCCTTTTCCTGCGCATGGGGATAGGGCGTATCCCAGCCCGCAACCCGCAACACCGGCGCTTCGAGGTTGTAAAAACACTCCGCCTGCACAAGCGCCGTAATCTCGGCCCCATACCCCGACGTCAACGTCGCTTCATGTAGCACAATGCAACGACCCGTCTTGGACACCGATTGGATTATGCAATCCAGATCAAGCGGCAGCAGCGTGCGCAAATCAATCACTTCAACATCCACGCCAGATTCCTCGACAGCGGCCAGTGCGACATGAACCATGGTGCCATAAGCAATCAACGTGGCCGCCGCACCCGCGCGCATCACCTGCGCCTTGCCCAGTGGCGTCTCGTAATACCCCTCCGCAACCTCACCCAATTCATGTTTCGCCCAAGATCGGGTCGGCCTGTCGAAATGACCATCAAACGGCCCGTTATATAGCCGCTTTGGCTCAAGAAAAATCACTGGATCAGGGTCCGCAATCGCCGCCAGCAACAACCCCTTTGCATCGCGCGGGTTCGACGGAACAACGGTTTTAAGTCCTGCGACATGCGTAAATAGCGCCTCAGGGCTTTGACTGTGGGTCTGGCCGCCAAAAATCCCCCCGCCTGTCGGCATCCGCACCACCATCGGACAGGTGAATTCTCCCGCCGAGCGATAGCGCAATCGCGCCGCCTCGGACACAATCTGGTCATAGCCGGGGTACATATAATCAGCAAACTGGATTTCCACGACCGGTTTAAGACCGTAAGCCGCCATCCCTACAGCCGTGCCGATAATGCCCAATTCGCTGATCGGCGCATCAAAACAACGCGCCGTCCCGAATTTCTGTTGCAGTCCGGCGGTGCAGCGGAAAACACCACCAAAATATCCCACATCCTGCCCCATGACGATCACGTCAGGGTCGCGTTCCATCGCGATAGTATGCGCATCACGGATCGCTTCGATCATGGTCATACGGGCCATTTCAATACCCCATATCGTGGCGTTGCCGGATCAGATGCGGTGGCATTTCCGCAAAAACATCCTCGAACATTTCGCGCGGGCTGGGCCGTTGCCCCGCATGCATTGTGCCGATAGCTTCGGCCGCTTTTTGTGCGGTGATCACCTCATCCATGATCTCGGCCTCCGCCTGAATGTGTCGGTCATCACTCCAGAGGCCGCGCGCGATAAGATGCGCCTTAAGCCGCAAAACGGGATCACCCAACGGCCATGCACGACCCTCCTCCTTGGGGCGGTAAGCGGCAGGGTCGTCTGATGTCGAATGCCCCCCCGCGCGGTAGGTGACATATTCTACCAGCGTTGGTCCCAGATCACGGCGCGCCCGCTCCACCGCCCAATCAGCCGCAGCGCGCACCGCAAGATAATCGTTGCCATCCACCCGCAGCGCCGGAATCCCGAAACCATGCGCCCGCGCAGCAAAGGTCCCTGCCCCGCCCCGCGCGATCCCCTGAAAGGTCGAAATCGCCCATTGGTTATTCACGATATTCAGGATCACCGGCGGCTTGTAAGTTGACGCAAAAACCAACGCGGCATGAAAGTCACTTTCGGCCGTGGCACCGTCACCGATCCACCCGACAGAAAGGGTGCAGTCCCCCTTGATCGCCGCCGCCATCGCCCAGCCAACGGCCTGCACATATTGCGTCGCCAGATTGCCCGAAATCGAGAAAAAGCCGTGCGCGCGCGAGCTGTAAAACACCGGAAGCTGCCGCCCGCGAGCCGGATCGGCATCATTGGAATAAACCTGACACATCATCTCGACCAACGGATACCCCGCGGCCACCAGCAGACCCGCCTGACGGTAGGTTGGAAAGTTCATGTCGCCCTTGCGCAGCGCGGTCTGAAACGCGCAAGAAATCGCCTCTTCGCCCAGATGTTGCATGTAGAACGACGATTTCCCCTGACGCTGCGCGGTCAACATCCTCGCGTCATAGGCGCGCAACAGCATCATATCGCGCAGCCCTTGCTTTAGCGCATCATCATCCATCGCTCCGGCCCATGGACCCACCGCCTCGCCCTCGTGGTTCAGGACG
>RCMY010004478.1_pt1 | contig 12087 bp, 9 predicted proteins | sample 2041341 | NCBI WGS metagenome assembly RCMY01 (sample SAMN09708234, study PRJNA481090) | Marine sediment metagenome, whole genome shotgun sequencing project.
GTGCAGGTTGTGGTCGATCAAAAGGTCGATGTGCGCAGCGAATATGTCGTTGCGGTGACCGGCCTTGTGCGGGCCCGTCCCGACGGCATGATCAACGCCGAACTCGCGACCGGCGAGATCGAGATTGCCGACACGACGGTCGAGATCCTCAACGAGGCCGAACCTCCGCCGTTCCCGATGCACGACCGCAACGACGTCGACGAGAACATCCGTCTTCGCCACCGTTACGTCGATCTGCGACGTGCGAAGATGCAACGAAACCTTCGAGCCCGGGCCACGGTCAACAGCGCAATTCGTGGAGCCATGGAGCGCCAGGGATTCTGTGAGATCGAGACGCCGATGCTCATCGCGTCCACCCCCGAAGGTGCACGCGACTTCGTCGTGCCCTCACGCCTCAACCCCGGCGACTTCTACGCACTACCCCAGAGCCCACAACTGTTCAAGCAGCTCACGATGGTCGGCGGCATGGATCGGTACTACCAGATCGCACGCTGCCTTCGAGACGAAGATCTCCGCGCCGACCGCCAGTTCGAGTTCATGCAGCTCGATGCCGAAGCCAGTTTTGTCGACCAGGACGATGTCTTCGAGTTCATCAGCGAAGCGGTTGCCGACGCGACCGAAGCCGTCACCGGCGAACGTCCTGCCGAAATCGGCCGAATGACCTGGCAGGAGGCCCAGGAACGGTTCGGATCCGACAAACCCGACACCCGTTTCGGGATGGAACTCAACGACATCACTGCGCTCTTCAGCCAAACCGAGTCGAACGTCTTCAAAACCGCCGTGGTGAAGGGCATCCGGATGCCCGGTGGAGCCGACACGCTCGGCCGCAACGCAATCGACGATCTCACCGACAAAGCCAAACGATGGGGAGCAAAGGGACTCGCCTGGTTCCGAGTCCGCGACGAAGGCCTCGAAGGAGCGCTCACGAAATTCATGAGCGAAGCCGAGATCGCTGGCGTGCAGGAACAACTCGAGGCCGAGTCCGGCGACATGGTGTTCCTGATCGCCGACGAGAGACGTGTGGCCAACAAGGTTCTCGGTCTGCTTCGCCTCGAGCTCGGCAAACCGCCCGTCAACGAGGGTGGCTTCCACTTCCTCTGGATCACCGACTTCCCGCTGTTCGAAGCAGTGGTCGACGGCAACCCGATTCCGGCTCACCATCCGTTCACGATGCCCCATGTCGACGACGTGGGGATGCTCACGACTGCGCAAGGCGACGAGTGGCTCGACATTCGGTCGCAGGCCTACGACCTCACGCTCAACGGGTGGGAGCTCGGCTCGGGCAGTATTCGAATCTTCCGCAGCGACGTGCAGTCGCAGATCTTCGAGATTCTCGGCATCGGCGAGGAAGAGCAGCGAGCCAAGTTCGGGTTCCTGCTCGATGCCTTCCGATTTGGTGCACCGCCCCACGGTGGATTCGCGTTCGGTATCGATCGGTTGACGGCGCTGCTCGTGGGCGAAGAGAACATACGAGAAGTCATTGCGTTCCCCAAGACGCAGTCGGGGTCTGACCCCCTCACCAATGCACCAAGTCCGATCGACCCTGCCCAGCTCGCTGAGTTGGGCTTGCGCATCGTCCCCCGCGCGGAATAACTGATGCTGTTGTACATGTGGGTGATCGCGGATCTCGACCGGAAGTGTCGAGCATGATGCTGTTGTACATGTGGGTGATCGCGGATCTCGACCGGAAGTGTCGAGGATGATGCTGTCGTACAAGGACGACTTCATCGACTTCATGATCGAGTCCGAGGTGTTGACCTTTGGTGATTTCACGACGAAAAGCGGGCGAAAGACTCCGTACTTCATCCAGACGGGCAAGTACCGGAACGGTTCACAGATCCGTCGGCTCGGCGAATTCTACGCCGATGCGATCGAGGCCAATTTCGGCTCGGAGTTCGATGTGTTGTTCGGCCCGGCGTACAAGGGCATACCGCTGGCCGTCGAGGCTGCCTCTGCGTTGTCAGCTCGCGGTCACGATGTTGGGTTCACGTTCAACCGCAAAGAAATCAAAGAGCACGGCGAGGGGGGGATCCTCGTGGGTCACGCGCCCGCCGACGGTGACCGCGTGCTGATCATCGAGGACGTGACCACGGCCGGCACCTCGATTCGCGAGACCATCCCCGTGTTGCGGGCTGCGGCCGACGTCGACATCGTTGGGCTTGTGGTGAGCGTCGACCGAATGGAACGAGGCACCGGCGACATCGCCGCGTTGGCCGAGGTCGGTGAAGAGTTCTCGATGAAGACGTGCGCGATCGTCACCATCGAAGAGATCATCGAACATGCAGATCTGAGTTCCGATGTGGTGCAACGGTTGCGTGAGTACCTCGCAACCTACGGTCCACGGACTGGCTGAATCGAGAACTCGATCTACGGAAGCGTGTCAGGCGCTCGCGAGCAGACCGGCCGAGGGGTCATCGAGAGTCACGCCGGCGCCTGCACATATTGTCTGCGCGGTCGACGGGTCCTGCAAGAGGCCGATCACCGCTTCGGCCGCAGACGTGGTTCGATCGGCAAGGACCGAAGCCGTCCACGTGACCCCGGCATGGAGCCGGGCGTCGTTCACCTTGACGAGCGCTCCGCTGGCCAGGCAGTTCGACACCGCGAACGAGGGGACGAGCGCGATGCCGTGCCCCAGTCGCGCTTGCTCGACGGCTGCAGCGTGGCTCAAATGCAGCCGAAGTCGTTCTCGGGACACCCGGGCACGCCCGATGATGAATTGGCACACGCCGCCCGGTTCGACTGCCGATGGTCCCACGCACCAATCGGCAGTACCCCAGCTGGGGGCCATCTCCGGCGTGCTGACTGCAATGACCTCGAAGCCCAAGAACTCGGTGGTGATGATTCCAGGACTCACCGTGGCGCGGCGAGGGCCAATCGTCAGCTCGGCTCTGCCGCTCACGAGGGTCTCGGGAAATTCGTCTGATGACTGTGTGGTGAACTCTGCGTCGATGTCATCGACTGAGCGTGACAACACTTCGAGGAGTCCGGGAACGCCGTATTCGGCGCAAAGCGCCGTTGTGGTGACGCCGAGCGGCCTGCGATTGTTGTCGATGAGGGCGACCTCGTTCGCCGTGCGCTCCTGCAGGTCAATGATTTCGAGGGCCCGATGTGCGAGCAGTCGGCCACCGGCGGTGGTGACGAGCCCACGTCGGGAGGCGTGAAAGAGCGGATCGCCGAGTTCTCGGCGCAGCGAGGCCACGCTTGCCGACACCGCCGCCTGACTCACACCGAGTTCGACTGCTGCCGCGCTCACTCCACCGTGGCGTATCACCATCGTGTAGTAGCGAAGTTGTTTTGGTGTCATTGGCGTCCTTATGGCACATAGGGAGCGAACTCATGTCGTGCGTAGGAAGCCTTCCACGGGCGCTCTAGCACTGTCAAAAGCGCAGGATGTAAGTGTCATAGGCAAACCCTTATATGACTTTGACCCAATAATGCACGTCACCGCAATCTGTGATCTGCGAACGCGTCATGTGTTCGTTCCCCCATATTCAGAAAGCGGAATAACCATGCGAAAGCTTCTCAGTTCCCTCTTGTTTGCCACTGTGGCAGGCGCACTCGTCGTTGGCGCAGCTGCGTCGTTGAACGTGACGTCGACCAACATCGGCAGCGGCTTCACCGAAGTCACATCATGCGACGGCGATGGCATCAACGTGGCCTACACCTTCATCGCAAACGAGCCACAACTCGTCGACGGTGTTTCCATCGAAGGAATCGCCGACACGTGCAGCGGTCAAACGATCACTCTCGTGGTGTCCGACGGCGACAGTGCCGTCATCGCTGAAGCGACCGGAACCCTCGACGGTCAAGCGATCCAGGCTTTCGCCCTGACGTTCCCGGGTGAAGGGGCAGACTCGATCGACGCCGCATCCATCGGCGAAGTTGCCGTGACGATCACGGGCGGCTCCGCTGCTGTTGACTTGGCCCCTCTGCCCGTCGCTGAAGAAGAGGTAGTTGCCGACGAAGAGGTAGTTGCTGAAGAAGAGGTCGTTGACGAAGGCGACGGAGCTGACGAAGAAGAGGTCGTTGACGAAGGCGACGCAGCTGATGAAGGCGAAGACGCCGAAGCCACCGCCGAAGACGCCAACCTCTAGAGAAGGTTCGCCATGACTAGGTGGACAACCCTCCTCCTACTCCTCCTAGCCACCGCACTGGGGTCGCTGAGCTTCGGCTCAGCGGCCTCGTTGCGCGTCAGCTCCGACGAGCTGAGCAGTGGGGTCTACGAGAGCTCGATCGTGGTTACCGAGTGCAGTCTCGATCACGCAGCGACGTCGGTCGTTGTGCGTGACGAAGCCGCAGGTGAGATACCGCTGGCCATCGGAGTGTCGATCGATCGAATCGACGCCGGTTGTCGTGGCGAGCAGGTCGTGGTGACGGCGATTGGTGCGGATGGCACGGTGGTTTCTCGCGCAATCGGGGTCATCACAACTGTCGGTGGTGCGTCGATGTCGCTGCCACTCGATGTCGTCGTACCGGCTGCGTTGATCGCGACCACCGACCTGGCACTCGCCCGCTGACATGGTAAATGCGTCGAGGATTCGCCGGGTGCTCGGCAAGGTCGTGATCGCTGTTCTCGGGGCCGCCTTGTGGTTTGTGTTCTTGGCTCCGGCCAGCCTCGGCGGGCCTGTCAGTTTGATCTGGGTCAGCGGCACGAGCATGCAACCCACCCTGTACACCGGTGATCTCTCGATCATGTATCAACGAGGTTCTTATGACCCCGGCGACCTCGTGGCGTTCGAACTCCCCGAAGGCGGCACAGTCATCCATCGAGTCGTTCGCGAAACCAGCGAGGGGTATGAGTTTCGCGGCGACAACCGCAACCACGATGACCCCTGGACCCTCGAGGGTCACGCGATTCGAGGCCGCCAGCTGTTCCATGTCCCGAAGGCAGCCGAGGTGATGACCTTCCTCGGACAACCCGCCTTGCTCGGAGTGCTGACGGCGATCGTGGTGCTCCTCGGTTTGCTCCGCCAAGAAAACCAGGACGCTCCCACCCTCGGTCCTGGATATTTGAATTGGGGCGTCGTCGGGAAGTCACCCGGCCGTCTCGTACCGAGCGTGCAGCGCCGTCGACGGACTCGACGGGCACGTCGGCACCTCGTCGACTACCGACGAGATCTGGTCGAGTTCCAACAATGGCCAGAACGAACGCCCATCTGAGTCGTCTCGGCTGTCGAGGAAAACTGAACTCGATAGGGTGCGGTGGTGACCGACTTGTTTGCGGCGGCGGCCGAACTCCAACAAGCCAAACAGGCTCCGCTCGCGGATCGTCTCCGCCCGATTCGGCTCGATGACATCGTCGGTCAAGACCACCTCCTCGGGTCGGGGCGCCCGCTTCGTGCACTCATCGAGACCGATGCGCTTGGATCGGTCATCTTCTGGGGGCCACCCGGAACCGGCAAAACAACCCTTGCGAGGGTGATTGCTCGCACAACAGAGCGCAGTTTCGAATCGCTCTCGGCGGTCAGTGCCTCCGTGAAAGACGTGCGCGAAGTCCTCGGACGGGCGCAAGACAGGCTTGGGCAACAGGGTCAGGGGACCATCTTGTTCCTCGACGAAGTGCACCGATTCAACAAAAGTCAGCAAGACGCCCTTTTACCGGGAGTCGAGACGGGTCTGATCACATTGATCGGCGCGACCACCGAGAACCCGAACTTCGAGGTGAACGCGGCGTTGCGAAGCCGGTCAACCCTGTTTCGGTTGCACGTACTCGACGCGGATGCCCAGCGGGTTTTGCTCGATCGTGGGCTCGAGGCCGAGGGGATCGACGCCGACGATGACGCGCTGCAGCTGCTCGTCGACCGGAGCGCTGGAGACGGTCGTCAGGCGCTCACCGCCTTGGGTGTCGCCGCTGCATTGGCCAAGGGTACGGATCCGTCGTCTCGCGGCTCGGGCCCAAGAATCAATCTCGGCCACATCGAAGCCGCGCTCGGAACGAAGGCCATTCGCTACGGGCGAGACGACCACTACGACGTGATCAGCGCATTCATCAAGAGTATTCGCGGGAGCGACGCCGACGCGGGGCTCTACTGGCTCTACCGAATGCTCGACGCTGGCGAGTCGGCTCGTTTTATCGCTCGACGTCTCGTGATCCTGGCGTCCGAAGACATCGGCATGGCCGATCCAATGTCGCTCATCATCGCCAACGGAGCTGCGAGTGCTGTCGAATTCGTGGGGCTTCCCGAGGCCGAATTCAACCTCACGCAGGCTGTCGTACACCTCGCGACAGCCCCCAAATCGAACTCACTCACGACGGCGCGGGCTCGGGCAAAAGCTGCGGCGCAGGGTGCTGGAACGGGTGAAGTCCCCGCTCACCTTCGAGATGCGCACTACAAAGGTGCTGCTGGCCTTGGACATGGCGAGGGCTATCGTTATCCGCACGACGACCCCCAAGGTTGGGTCGATCAGCAGTATCGGCCGCCGGAAGTGGCCGAGCAGGTGTACTACATTCCGTCAGAGCACGGCGCCGAACCCAGTCGCTGGGAACGGTGGAAGAAGGAGCGAAGTGCTGATGCCTAAACGACTCTTCTGGATGAGCAGCGGTTATGTCGCTGGAGCGACGTCGAGTTGGTGGGTGCAGCGCAAGGTCAAGCGCGAGGTCGAAAAGGTTTTGCCGCAGGCCATCCGCAACGAGTTCGCAGGCCGCGTCACGAACGTGCGGACACGCGCCGTCGAGGCAACGTCAGCATTGCCCGGCGCACACCACGCCAAACACGCCTGGCAGCGAATCAGACCACAACAGATCGATCTGACCGATGCCGCCGCGATCTCGCCGTCGTTGTCGATCGTCGATGGCGGTCTGGTCGACGAACCAGGGATTGCTCGGCTTCGTGACCGGGCGCGCCGAGGCCGTCGCTGACACGATCGGTGGCGGTTCGGGGTCAGCGCACACCGGTAGGCTGGTCGGCGATATGGAAGCCAAAGACGTACGCCGCAAATTCACCGAATTCTTCACCGAACGCGGTCACGAGGTGGTGCCCTCGGCGAGCATCATTCCCCACGACGACACGCTGCTGTTCACCAACTCGGGAATGGTGCCGTTCAAGCCGTTCTTTCAGGGCACCGAGAAGGCTCCGTACTCGCGCGCGATCTCGGTGCAAAAGTGCGTGCGCGCTGGCGGGAAACACAACGATCTCGACGAAGTGGGCCGCACAGCACGCCATCTGACGTTTTTCGAAATGATGGGCAACTTCAGCTTCGGCGACTATTTCAAGGAAGCAGCGATTCCTTTTGCGTGGGAGTTTTTGACCGACGTGCTGGGCCTCGACCCGGACAGGCTGTGGGTCACCTGTCATCTCACCGACGACGAAGCCGAAGAAATCTGGGCGACCGTGGTCGGTGTGCCCCGCGATCGAATCCAGCGTCTCGATGACGACAACTGGTGGCGTATGGCCGACACCGGTCCCAACGGGCCGTCGTCGGAGATCTTCTACGACCTCGGCCCCGAATATGGCCCAGACGGTGGCCCCGCGAACCTCGAGGCCGACGCACGTTTCGTCGAGATCTGGAATCTCGTGTTCATGCAGTTCGATCAGCAGCCCGACGGTTCACAGGTACCGCTGCCGAAACCGTCGATCGACACCGGCGCCGGGCTCGAACGATTGCTCACCGTTCTGCAGGGCGTTGGTTCGATCTGGGAGACTGACGAGTTCGTTCAACTTCTTGAGGCTGCGTCTGCCTTGACCGGTGTGGCCGACGGCGCAGACCCGAAGTCCGACGTTTCGCTTCGGATCCTCGCCGATCACGCCCGGTCGACCACATTCATGATCAACGACGGGGTATTTCCGTCGAACGAGGATCGTGGATATGTCCTTCGACGCATCATGCGGCGCGCGATTCGCCACGCCTACCTGCTTGGCGTGACCGATCCGATCATGGCGTCGCTCGTGTCAACAGTCGTTGCGATCATGGGCGACGACTATCCCGAGATCCGAGAGAACGAAGAGTCGATCCGCACGCTGGTCGAACGCGAAGAGGTTCGGTTCCGTCAGACCATCGAGACCGGATTGAGCATCCTCGATTCCGAGCTCGATGCGGTCGAATCCGACAAACCCCTGTCAGGATCGGTCGCCTTCAAGCTGCACGACACATTCGGTTTTCCGCTCGAACTCACCCAGGAGATCGTCCAGGAGCGTGGTCGATCCGTCGACACTGCGGGTTTCGAGGCAGCGATGGCCGAGCAGCGCGATCGGGCTCGCGCCGACCAGAAGAAGAAGAACGTGGCGGCCGATCTGTCGACCTTCGTCGCGGTTGTCGATGAACACGGCGGCACCAAGTTCGTCGGACGAGAACAACTGACCGACGTTTCGGCGCGGGTCCTCTGGGTCGGTCCCGAGGGTGTGGTCCTCGATTCGACTCCGTTTTATGCCGAATCGGGTGGTCAGGTTGGCGACACCGGCACGATCACCGGGCCGGGGGGAGCCGTTGACGTCACCGACTGCACCTACGGCGTTGCCACGTTGCACCTCCACCACGCCCAAGGCGCCGACAAAATCCTCTCGGTCGGCGACGACGTGATTGCCTCGATCGATGTCGATCGACGGGCAGCCATTCGCCGAAATCACACGGGAACACACCTGCTGCACGCAGCTCTTCGCTCAGTTTTGGGCGAGCACGTCCAGCAGCAGGGTTCGATGGTTGGCCCCGATCGCCTGCGTTTCGACTTCAGTCATTTCGAAGCCGTCACCGCCGAACAGATCGTCGAGATCGAAGACCGGGTCAATGCAGACGTGCTCGCAAACCCATCGACTTCACATGAAGAGATGTCGATGGACGTCGCCAAAGAAAAAGGCGCCATTGCCTTCTTCGGCGATAAATACGGCGATGTCGTGCGGGTGCTCGAGGCCGGGCCGCACTCCATCGAATTGTGCGGTGGTACCCACGTGTCTGCACTCGGCGACATTGGGCTGCTCAAAATCGTTTCGGAGAGTTCGATCGGTTCGAACATCCGACGCGTCGAAGCGGTGACCGGCGCCGCGACCGTCGATCTGCTCCGCGAAGAACAAGCAGTGGTGACCGCTCTTGCCGATACCGTCGGCGTTCCCGTCGATGACGTCGTCTCAGGCGTCGAGCGGCGAATGCACGAGCTGGCCGATCTTCGCAAGGAACTCGCTGCGGTTAAACGGCAGGCTGCCGTTGGTCGAGCCGGTGAGATTGCCGCAGAGGCCATCGACGGCACCGTTGTTGCGCGGATCGACGACCTCGATCGCGACTCGCTCCGAGATCTCGCCGTCGCCATTCGAGACAAAGGCGTTTCCTCAGTCGCTCTCGGCGCAGCACTCGACGGGGGAGGCGTCGCGCTCGTCGCCGCCGTGGCCGAGGGTTCGGTCCTGCACGCAGGCGACTGGATTGCAGAGGCTGCCAAACTCGTGGGCGGCGGTGGAAAGAAGTCGCCCGACATCTCGGTGGCCGGTGGTCGTGACCCAGAACAACTCGACGCTGCGCTCGAGCTGATCCGCTCGACAGCGGGGTGAGTTCACACGAAGCGCCTGGACGGGCGCTCGGACTCGATCTCGGCTCCCATCGAATCGGCGTCGCCATCAGCGACGACCGGCGAACCGTGGCCACACCCCTCGAAGTAGTCCGTGCTGGTGACCGTGCTGCTGCGGACCATCGAATCGGCGAGATCATCGAGGAGTGGGAGCCAACGGTCGTCGTCGTCGGCCTTCCGCTGCAACTCGACGGTGGACGTGGTACGGCAGTTCGTCGCACGATGAAAGTGTGCGATCGGCTGCGTGCCACCTTTTCACTCCCGTTCGTCACCTACGATGAGCGCTTGACGACCGTCACCGCGCATCGGTCTCTCGATGAGCAGAAGGTCCGGAGCCACAATCGTCGTGAGATGGTCGACATGATCGCCGCACAGGTGATCTTGCAGGGCTGGATGGACAAAGAACGAACATGACAGAGCAGACACCTGATTCCGATGAAACAGCGGCCGATTCCGATGGAACAGTGCCCGACGCCTCCGGCGTCGACCGCCTCCTGAGCAGGTTCGGACCGATCGCCGACGACGGATCAGCGCGACGAGCACCAGGACCACGACCATCGGGTGACCCGCTGCAACGTCCGCCAGAAGGGCAAAAGCGCCATCCCTCCGGCGCAGTGACCAGTTCAGGCCAACAAACCGCAACGATCGATGGTCCGTCTCCGCTGTTCGACGAACCGCGCGACGACGTGTTCGGTGATCCAGTCGTCGGCGTTGGCACATGGGTCGACCCGTCCATCGAGCCCGATTCGGTTCGTCCCGCAAATGAACAAGTACAACCCGTCGAGATCATCGATCGGCGAGACTGGGTCCGCATGCCGCGTCGGACCGGCCCGGTGTTTCGTTTCCTGCTCGTCGCGTTCGTTCTGGTCCTCGGCGTCTCGTTCGTCTACGGGCGAGTCACGTCGTGGTTCGACGACCAGTACGACCCCCCAGGTGAACCGGGCTCGTCTGTCGAATTCGCCATTCCCGCCGGTGCAACAGCAAACGATGTCACCCAACAGCTCTTTGCCGAGAACGTGATCGCCAACCCGACACTCTTCCGGTACTGGCTCGGCGACAACCTCGGCGGCGATTTCCAGGCCGGGGACTACATCTGCCTGCAAGAGAACATGTCGTTCGATGAGGCACTCGAATGTCTTGACGGTGTTGGCCCCGTCCCACCCAAGTTCTTCTCGGTCACCATTCCCGAAGGACTACGGCTCGAAGAGATCATCGATGTGCTCAACGCAGAGAACCCAGGATTTTCCAAGGCTGACCTCGAAGCAGATCTGCAAGCGACCCTGGTGAGCGTTGGCCTGACCGGCGTTCCCGATGGTCCCTTGCCGGGAAGCCCCGACCCGACCGGCAGTGGCAAAGAAGGGCTGCTCTTCCCGGCTACCTATCAGATCGATGAGAAAAATGAGGCCGATACGCTCGACATCCTCCGCCGGATGGCCGACACGATGGAGCTAAAGTTCACACAGCTCGTCGATGAGGTCGGCAAAGATCCGGTGATCGAGGAACTCGAGCTGACCGACTATGAGGTCCTCACGATCGCTTCGCTGATCGAGGAGGAGTACCTGGTCGACGACGACCTGGGGCGCATCTCTCGGGTGATCTACAATCGTTTGTCGAACGGTCGTTTCGCCCTCGGAATCGACGCCACGTCCTGTTATGCCGCCCAGAAGCCGTGTGCCGACCTCACACAGGAAGACCTCGACAATACATCGCCCTGGAACACCCGCGACCCCGGGAACTACGACCTGCCACCGACACCGATTGCTGCGCCGGGCGAAAAGGCGATCCGAGCTGCGCTCAATCCCGAAGAGGGTTCGTGGCTCTATTACGTGCGCACCGAAGAGGATGGTGGCCACACGTTCGCAACGACCGAGGCCGAATTCTTGGCTGCGAAGGCGATCTGTACCGATCGGGGTTACTGCTGAGCGAAACCGAGCGACCCACTCCTTCGACGGCTCCGATTCGAGCTGCGGTGATCGGCTCGCCGGTCGAACATTCGCGCTCACCAGCCATTCACCGCGCCGCCGCGCTGGCGACCGGCGTTGCGCTCGAGTACGAGGCTCTGCTCGTCGAACCCGAGGAACTCGTCTCGACGATCGCCATGGTGCGCGAGACGGGGATGCGAGGCCTCTCGGTGACCATGCCGCACAAAGAAGCGGTGATTGCGGAGATGGACGAACTCACTCCTTCGGCGACGGCGCTCGGCGCTGTCAACCATGTCACCAATACCGACGGGCACCTCGTCGGGAACAACACCGATGGCGACGGGTTCTTACTCGGTCTCTCCCATGCACATGGAATCGACATCGTCGACATGGATGTTGCGGTCTTCGGCGCAGGTGGCGCAGCGCGGGCGATCATCCGGGCGTGTGCGCGGGCAGGTGCGCGGCGAGTATCGGTCATCGCACGTCGCGACGAACGAGCGGCGCGGGCGGCCGAGGTCGGCGGTCCGAGAGCTGTGCCAGCCGATGTGAACACACTTCGACATGTCGACCTGGTCGTCAACGCCACGCCGGTTGGCATGGCAGGTACGCCGGCGGCCGGGAACGTACCATTCGACGTCCGCGTACTAGGTGACGATGTGGTGGTCGTCGACATCG
>RCMY010004479.1_pt1 | contig 12086 bp, 13 predicted proteins | sample 2041341 | NCBI WGS metagenome assembly RCMY01 (sample SAMN09708234, study PRJNA481090) | Marine sediment metagenome, whole genome shotgun sequencing project.
TTGCCGTCATTCTTGTCGAGGCCATAAGCCAGCGCCGCAGCGGTTGGCTCGTTGATGATACGCAATACTTCGAGACCGGCAATCTTGCCCGCATCCTTGGTTGCCTGACGCTGGGCGTCGTTAAAATAGGCAGGCGTGGTAATCACGGCCTGGGTCACGGTTTCGCCAAGATAGGCTTCTGCCGTTTCTTTCATCTTCTGCAAAGTATAAGCAGAAATCTGTGACGGGCTGTAATCTTCGCCACCGGCTTTCACCCAGGCGTCACCGTTGCTGCCCTTGACGATTTCATAAGGAACAAGTTCCATGTCCTTCTTCGTCATCGGATCATCGAACCGGCGACCGATCAGACGCTTCACGGCGAAAATCGTGCTTTCCGGATTAGTCACTGCCTGGCGCTTGGCCGGCTGACCAATCAGGCGCTCGCCATCCTTGGTGAATGCGACGACAGACGGTGTGGTCCGTGCGCCTTCTGAATTTTCAATAACCTTTGGCTTTCCGCCATCCATAACGGCAACACAGCTGTTGGTGGTGCCCAGATCGATTCCAATAACTTTACCCATAATTCCCTCAATCAATTTTCTAACATTAGCAAAATTGCCGCCCGGCCCTAGTTCAAGTGGCACCGATACGGCTTCGCAAACGGATATAGGTGGCATTTTTCTTGGCACAAGGCGTCGGACATCCTACATTTGAAAAATCAACGCAAAACACCCATATCGGGACAGATTTGCTAGGTTTAACGAGGTGTCAGAATGAATAAGATTTCCATCATGCTCGCCGCATCGGCATCGCTTTTGCTTGCCTCCTGCGGTCAGGGAGACATATTATTTGCCGATAAAGCGGTGGTCAATCTGTCTCCGGTCGAGGGCAATCCCTCCGCGGGCTACATGGATCTCCATGGCGGCCGCGTGGATGTCGAGCTGGTCGGAGTCACCTCCGACGACGTGCTCCGTATGGAGATGCACGAAACGACCGAGAAAGACGGCATGATGAGCATGGCACAGCTCAAGTCGATTCCGGTTCCGGCTGGAAAAACCGTAAAAATGGAACCCGGCGGGAAACATTTGATGATCTGGGGAGTGGGCGATTATTCAAAGCAGCGCGGGCTGCTGAAAATGATCTTAATCTATTCCAACGATGATCGCATTGAGATTGATGCTGTGATCAAAAAGGCAGGCGACCCTGCTCCCGTTGAAGAATAGCCGGGTATCCAAATGACCGGCCGTGCGCTGACCCAGGCGGAAATCGGACTATGCAGGTCCGTTTTCGGTCAGGCGATCAACTATGATCATGTCATGGTGTTCAACCGCAAATGGTGGCTGTTCCAGAACCCACGTGTCACCATGGCGCCAGATGGAAATCTCTGGTTCCATCCGAAGAGCAATTTATTCTGCGACGATTTTTGCGGATCATCGCAGAACATCCAGGCGCTGTTCGTCCACGAAATGGTCCATGTCTGGCAACACCAGCAAGGGGTTTTCCTGCCCGTGGCACGCCATCCGTTTTGCAAATATGACTATGAACTGCAGATCGGAAAAGCCTTTGCCGAATATGGCATCGAACAGCAGGCCGAGATCGTCAGCCATTATTTCCTACTAAGACAGGGAGCCATATTGAAAAACGGCTATGGCATCGCGGATTATGATGGACTGATACCCTTTCAGGGCGTCAATCAGGTTGGGTAACCGATGACCAGGACGCACCGCGTCCCGATCACCTGTTCCTCAGGCAAAATTGCCTATTGCCTATTGCTTAGAAACGATAAGCCAAGCCAGCACTGACTACCCAGGGATCAATTCTGTGACGGGTCCGCAATACTTCGGTGTCGCCGGCAAACCAGCGGGCCGTTGTGTTGACGAAATAGCGTTTGGCATCGACACTGAGGCCCAGTCCTTTGTCATTGATGGGCAGGTCAAATCCTGCCTGCAACGCGAAGCCGACCTTGTCGTTCATCTTTTGCCGCGTGGCTCCTAAAGCCTGAGCCGTCGCACCGGCTTTCTCATCGATAAAAATGAAATAGGTGGGTCCGGCGCCGACATAGGGCTTGAACCCGCTGCCATCACCGAAATGATATTTCGCGGTCAGGGTCGCGGGTATGATATTGGCGTTGGACACCAGTCCCGCACCATCCAAAGGTCCGGTGCCGGTAACATCATGCTGGGTTACGCAGCAGATGGTCTCAAGCGAGATATTCGGCGTGAAAAAATATTCGGCCGCTATGGTCGGAACGAAATTGTCGTCCGCCTTGGTTTGGGTGCCGGCTGGCAATCCGATATCGTCCAGTTCGAAAGAGGTAATCTTGCCATCAGGTGCTACCAGCGTGGCCAAAGCCTTGATCTGGATCTTGCCATCGCTGGAACCGGCGATCGCCGTTCCGCTCATCGCCAATGCCGCCGCTGCTGCAGCTAATTTCAGTGTATTTTTCATAAAGTTCGGTCCCTGTGCGTTTGCCATCTGGTCTCTGATCGGAGCCACTAGCCGGATGGAAAAATCGCCGACATACGCAATTTCCCTGATGGGCAAACGTGGAAATCTCAACTTCCAAATTGGGCGATGGTCGCCAAATTCAGCTGCTTTGAGGAACCAATGCGCGCTGAGTTGCAGCAATCTTGTCCTTGATCTGCAAGCGGATGCGTTTCAATTGCCGCATTTCCTGCTGGCGGCCTGCAGCCTTGGAATTGTCAATCAGCCGATTCAAACGCCGATGTTTGTGCTTCAACGTCTCAAGATAGTTTTTCATGATAATCTCCTTGGGGGTATCGATAATATGCACAGTATGCATATCCTGACGATTGATCTAATCGAAACATATCGAGATTATTGATTGATAACTTCTATTTTTTAGACAGGGCGGCAACAGCGACCCAAGTCCATCCGCCGCTTCCGGTTTAAGGCAGCAGGCCCAGCTTGGCACGCATCATCCAGCGGGCGAGCATCAACACCGAGACCACACCCAATCCACCGGCCAGCCCGGTCCATATGCCGACGCCTTCCCAGCCCTGCCAGAAGGCGAGACTGGCACCAAGGCCGATGCCGATGAACCAATATCCCATCAGCGCGAACAGCATCGGCATGGTGGTATCGTGCAGACCGCGCAACATGCCCGCGCCGACCACTTGAGCGCCATCGACGATCTGGAAAATGGCGGCAATAGCGAGGAAACTGACCGCCAGCGCGGCAACTTCCGCATTGCCTGGAGCGCTGGCGTCGATGAACATCGAGATCAAAAAATCGGGAGCAAGAACAAATACGAGCGCCATCACTGCCATGAAAGACGTGCCGAGGATGAAGCTGACCCAGCCCGCACGCTTGATTGCGGCGTGATCTTTCCGGCCATATTGGATGCCCACGCGCACCGTCGCTGCCTGCCCCAGGCCCATTGGCACCATGAAGGTCAGCGCTGCCAGCTGCAATGCGATCGCGTGTGCAGCCACTGATGCGGTGCTGATCAGCCCCATCAGCAGGGCTGCAAAACCGAATACAGAGCCTTCCAGCCCCATGGTCACGGCAATCGGCAAGCCAAGCTTCCACATCGCGCGAAACCGCTGCCAGTCGCTGCGCCAGAAGCGCCCGAACAGATGATAGCGGCGAAAGCGTTTGTGCCGCATCACTACGATCGCCATGCCAGCGAACATCAGGACATTTGTCATCACGCTACCGATACCGGCGCCGACCACGCCAAATTCCGGCACTCCGAACTTTCCGAATATCAGCGCATAGTTGAAAAATGCATTGGACATCACCGCAATGACGCTGATGATCAGCGCCCACACCGGCTGTTCCAGCGCCGAGATGAAATTGCGCAGGATGATGAAAAACAGGAATGGCAGGATCGACCACATATAAGCGCTGATATAAGTGCCCGCTATCGCAGCGAGATCCGGCTGCTGGCCGAACATCAACAACAGGGCTTCGGTGTTCCACAGCAATAACCAGAAAGGCAATATCACCGCTGTCGCGGCCCACATTGCCTGCCGGAAGGTCCGGCGCACATCGCGGACGCTATGCTGCATCCGGCCGATTTCGGTGGCCATCATCGGCGCGGATGCGGTGATCAGCCCCATACAGAAAATTGCGGCGGTCATTGCCAGATTGAACCCCAGCGTTGCCGCTGCCAATTCGCGCGCGCCAAGCCAGCCGAGCATCAACACATCGGTCGCCCCGATCAGTGCCATCGTCAGGTTCGAGAGGATCAAAGGCCAGGCGAGCGATATCGTGGCGCGCAGTTCATGCCGCCAAGGATGTTGCTCTCGCAGACTAAGGGACGCGCTGGTCATCGGCGCGCGTTAGCCCAAGGCGCATTGCTAAGCTAGTGAAACTGCGCGTTGGCGTGGCAATCAGCCCGTCTATCTGGGGTCTTTGGGATAGCCTCGTGTTCCGTAGCAATCATCGTCGAGCCGTCCGTTGCGGTCATAACCGTCGCAGCCGTCATTCTTGTCGATGAAATAACCACCAGCCGCTCCGGCTGCAGCGCCGATTGCGGCACCCTCAAGAATATTGCCACCGGTTATCGCGCCAATCGCCGCACCCGCCGCCGCACCGGCACCAGCACCTTCGGCCGCATAATTCTGGGCACAAGCCGAAAGACTGATTGCTGCGGTACCGGCCAGTGCCAGTTTGCTTGCTAACTTGATCATCATCCTACTCCTCAAATTTGTCCAATGACATATCAACACGCCCGTGCACCGATAGTTCCTGAACAGGTGGCAATTGCGGGTCGGAGCGCATCACCCGTGCGACAGGCTGCCTCAGCGATCATATTGGAAATTCGGTTTGCCCGATCTGATTTCATTTGATACCTTCCTTCTGTTGTGCAGGCGGCCCAACCCGCGCTTGCCCAAATGGTGACCTTATGAAATTGTCCGATTATGATATGTCCGCTTCTCGCGGATTTCTTTCGCATTTCCAGATTGTCGATATTGACCTTCCCGATATTTTCACTCCTGTCGTCGAGGCGGCAGAAAGTCTCTCCGGCCTGATGACCACCGGCCGGGTGCGACACTGGCTGGACCAGTTGCCAGCGCTTGATCTGACTGAGTGGGCTGCCAATGCGCCGGAGGAACAGGTTCGCGTGGCGATGGTCCGCTATTCCTTTCTGGTCCAGGCCTATGTCTGGGGCGAAAGCGAGGCACCGAGAGCCCTGCCCGCCAATCTCGCGCGACCTATCGTAGCGCTGGCCGATCGGCTAGATCAGGCGCCGTTGCTGCCCTACAGCGGCTATGTGCTGGACAATTGGGCACAGCTGGATCCGACTGGTCCGATCGCTCTCGACAATGTCTATATGGTGCAGAATTTCCTCGGCGGAGCGGATGAGAACTGGTTTGTCCTGATCCATGTCGCGATCGAGGCTGCAGCAGCCCCTCTGCTGGACCTTGCCTGCCATCTTGTCGAAGCAGTCAGAGCGAAAGATTCCGCCCGGACAACGGCTTTACTGGAAGATATGGAAGGACATTGGGACACGGTCAACGCGATATTTGACCGAATGCCCGACCGCTGCGATCCCTATATATATTATCAGCGGGTCCGGCCCTATATCCACGGATGGGCCAATAATCCGGCGCTACCCGATGGTCTGATCTACGAAGGCGTCGACAAATATGAGGGTCAGGGACAGATCTTCCGCGGCCAGACCGGCTCGCAAAGCTCAATCGTGCCGAGCATGGACGCATTGTTCCAAGTCAGCCACAAAAGCGATCCTTTAAGGACCTTTCTTGACGAATTGCATGCTTATCGTCCCGTCCAGCATCGCCGCTTTATCGAAGATTTGCGTGAACAGAGCAAATTGCGCGAGTTCGCCATTGCCAGTGGTGATCCGGCACTGCGGACAGCTTTCAACGCCAGCGTCGAACAGGTTGCCCGGTTCCGTACCCGGCATCTGGAATATGCTGCGAGCTATATCAACAAACAGGCATCCAACGGCAAAGGCAATGATACAGAAGTCGGTACCGGCGGCACTCCGTTCATGAAATATCTGAAAAAGCACCGCGATGAGAACAGAGCGCAGGTGATTTGATTATATTTTTCTTCTCCCTTTGAGGAAGAGGATACCAAAGCTTTGGCAGCTCGCTGCTTAGGCGACGTCGGTGAGGGGCTTTTGCAGAGCGCAAATACCCCTCACCTACACTTTCTATTTCAACCGCTCGATCTTACTCGCGGCTTCGTCGATGATCGCTGTGACCTCGAGGATCTTGTCCGATCCCTTTTCCTCGCCCGCCAGCCGGATGCGGACCGCGCTTTTGAGATTGTGGACCGCGCGGCGGACCGATGCGCCGTCGCTGGCTTCGCCCATTTTCGACACGCCATCCAGCCGTTCGAGAATCTCGGCGATATGCGCCTCTTCCTCGGCGAGCCGGGCGGAACCCTTTTTGGTGATCGAATAGATTTTCTTGCCGTCACCATCGACCGCCTCGTCGATCAGGTCCATTTCGGCCATCAGGGTCAGCGCCGGATAGACGATGCCGGGACTGGGCGCATAATGGCCGCCGGTCAGCTCCTCGATCTGGCGGATCAGATCATAGCCGTGGCGCGGTTCTTCCGCGATCAGATGTAAGAGCAGCATTTTCAGTTCGCCGCGCCGGAACATCCGCGCCCGCCGTTTGCCCGCAGCCCCTTCAAAGGCAGCCTGGGCAAAAGCCCGGACAAATTTCTCGCCGGTCATCCCGCCCCGGCCGCGACGGCCCGGACCAAATTTCATACCATGTCTCATATCATATTCCTTTTATACCTAAGTTGACTCTAAGATATATCTTAAAAGCTGAATTACAACAGCAGAACGACCAGAAAAGGACAAGCATTTGGAAGTCCATCGAAATTTCTCGCGGGATTACCTACATTGTTTACGCTCTGGCCTTTTGCAAAAGTCGTTGGACTAATTGCGACTGACTGTTAATCAGACAGTTAAAGTCTAGATGGAGCAACACATGAATACTCCCATTCACGGAACCTGCGATCCCCGTTTTGCCGCGGTAAAAATGGCCTTCGAGAATAATTTCCGTGAACATGGCGATGTCGGAGCATCGGTTGCGATCACTCTGGACGGCGAATTTGTCGTCGATCTGTGGGGCGGACATCTCGACGAGCAGCGGACCGACCCGTGGCAGGAAGACACTTTGGTCAATGTCTGGTCGAGCACCAAGACGATGGCGGCGATGTCATTGCTGCTGCTCGCGGATCGCGGAGAAGTCGATCTTCATGCACCGGCTGCGACATATTGGCCCGAATTTGCGCAAAATGGCAAAGAATCTGTCGAAGTCCGGCATTTTCTTAGCCACACCGCCGGACTCTCTGGAATGGACGAAAAGGTAGAGGGCGACGCGCTCTATGACTGGGAATGGATGACGGGTGCCCTCGCCAAACAGGCTCCGTGGTGGGAGCCGGGAACCCAGTCGGGCTATCACGCCATCACCCAGGGCCATTTAATCGGCGAAATCGTCCGCCGTGTGACCGGCCAATCAATCGGCAATTTCTTCCGTCAGGAAATCGCCGAGCCGACCGGCGCAGATTTCCATATCGGCGCGGACGAAGCGCTCGATGCACGCATTGGCAATCTCATCCCGCCGGCAAGCGGTCCTTCAGCCGCGCCAGACTCTATTGCCAGCCGTAGCTTTTCCAATCCCGGCGTCGATGCCACCGAACCGAGAAAGCGGATGTGGCGCGCAGCAGAAATTCCCGCCGCCAATGGTCAGGGCAATGCCCGCAGCATCGTCCGCGCCCAGACCGCAATGGCCAACGGCGGTCAGGCGTTCGGCAAGACCATCATGTCGGAAGCGGGCGCCAGGAGAATTTTCGAGAAACAGAGCGAGGGCACCGATCTGGTCTTGGGCATACCGGTGACCTTTGGCATGGGCTATGGCTTGAACAGTCAATCCACCCCTATCAGCCCCAATGCAAACACCTGCTTCTGGGGCGGCTATGGCGGATCTTCGGTGATGGTCGACCAGGACGCGCATCTGTGTTTTTCCTATGTCATGAACAAGATGGAGGTCGGGCTGTTGGGTGATCCGAGGGGGTTTGGGCTGGCCGCGGCCATGTATATGTCGATGGCGGTTTAGGGTAAGCAATCCCCGCTAATGTCTCGCCAGCGAAGGCTGGGGCCTGAACCAATGGTGGTGAGACCAGCATAGGCGGCTTGGGTGCCAGCCTGCGCTGGCATGACGGTTGCGTTGTTTAGGATATATTTAATGATTTGCGCTAGAGTTGTGTAATGAATGTCGTGGCACACCCTGTTGCAGAGACCTTGGCAACTCTTGGACAACCAAAAGTTCTCAACATTGAACAAGCGCATATATTTCGCAGCAAGGTTATCGGCAAATGTGCAGCCGTCGAAAGTTGGTTGACCGAACAAATCTCGATTGTCGAAAAACCAGAGATGATGCTTTCTCAAAAAATGGAACAATTGAAAAAGCTAACCAGCCAAGGGAAAGTCGCTTTTAAACACCCACAAAAATTGCAAGACCGCCTTCAAACATTCCGGCAGTTTTCTGATTTCCGATCAGAAATTGCTCACTCCGAGATGACTCTTTCACTTTTGGACGGGGTTGCAACGATTATATTTGAGAACGCCAATCAGACCTGTCCGAAAATGCTTCGGAAAAGGATTTTAATTGCTGCAGACGAAGTTGATGAGTTGTGGAAGGGCATAAACTCCGCAGTCCAGGCCTTGATAACATTAAAAGCCATTTCGCCAACATTATCGCCTACACAAGGCAAGTGACATCAACCGTCACCCCAGCGAAGGCTGGGGCCTAAACCAAGGCTGGTGAGACTCACATAGGCGGCTTGAGTGCCAGCCTGCGCTGGCATGACGAAATAGGATCAAGTCTTTTGTGAAGGCTTAGCCCGTTCAACCGGAAGAACCTAATCTTCCGCCTTCTTCGCCACCCCGACAAACGCCGGCCGCAGCAGCCGGTCCTTGATCACATAACCGGCCTGCATTTCCTGCACGATCGTGCCGGGTTCATGCTCGTCGGTCGGGATTTCGATCATTGCCTGATGCTGGTTGGGATCGAGCGGCAGGCCGACGGCGGCGACGCGCTTGATACCGTTTTTCTCGAACGCGGCCTGCAGCTCGCGGCCGGTGGCTTCGATGCCGTTGATCAGGCCCTTCCACTTTTCCTCGTCCTTGACCTCGGCGGGGATGGATTCGAGAGCGCGCTGCATATTGTCCATTACCGAGAGCATGTCGCGGGCAAAGCCGGTTGCGGCATAAGCGCGGGCGTCCTGCGCGTCTTTTTCAAGGCGGCGGCGGACATTCTGGGTTTCGGCTTGCGCGTAAAGAACCGCCTGCTGGGCTTCGGCCAGTTCGGTTTCCAGCGCTTCAATACGGTTGTCGGAATTTTCCGGCTGGGAGACTTCACCTTCACCGCCGCTTTTCATCGACTCCGGCACGCCGTCCAGTTCGGCTGCTGCCGCTGCGTCGCCATTTTCTTGTCCAGGATTCTGCTTGGTATCGCTCATGTTCTAATCACTCTAATTTCTATCATTTGGTCAATAAACGCGACAGGGTTTGCGCGGTAAAGTCTACCATGGGTACCACGCGGGCATAATTCAACCTTGTCGGGCCGATTACGCCGACCACGCCAACCACCTGTCCGTCGCCGTCTTTGTAGGGCGCCGCTATCACAGATGAGCCGGAAAGGGAGAATAATTTATTCTCCGCGCCGATAAATATTTTTGCCGCTTCGGCATCGCGGGCATTGTCGAGCAAGCGGGCGATTTCCTGCTTGGCTTCGAGTTCGTCGAGCAAGCGCCGCACCCGATCAAGATCGGCAAGCGCGCTATTATCCTGGAGCAAATTGGCCTGTCCGCGGACGATCAATACCGGCCGGTCCGATGGATCGCGGCTCCAAGTGACCATGCCCGCCCTGACCAGCTCTTCCGACGCCTTGTCGATCGCCAGTTCGCCAGCGCTGATCTCGCCGCCGACGGTGGCCAACGCCTGGCTGAGCGTCTTGCCGCCATAACGGGCGGTAAGATAATTGCCGGCTTCGACGAGCGCCGATTCTGACACACCGGCTGGCAGGTCGAGCACGCGGTTTTCAACGCCGCCGTCTTGGGAAACGAGGATCGCCAGCCCCTGCCCTTCGGACAATTTGACGAAACTGAATTGCTTGAGCAACGGCTCGCGCTTTGGCACCAGCACCAGACCGGCGCAGGACGACAGGCCGGACAGGATCGATGTCGTGGCGCGCAGCGCATCCTCGACCGGGCCCTGTTCGGTAATTTGGCTCTCGATCGCGTCGCGCTCCTGCTGCGTCGGCACCGCTGCCTGCATCATGCCGTCGACAAACAGCCGCAATCCAAGCTCGGTCGGCATCCGCCCGGCGCTGGTATGCGGCGCGGCGAGCAGGCCGAGTTCCTCGAGATCCTGCATGACATTGCGGATCGAAGCGGGCGAGAGTTCGAGGCCCGGCGCCTTGGATATAGTCCGCGACCCGACCGGAGCGCCGGTGTCGAGATAGGATTCGACGACGACGCGGAAAATATCCTGCGCTCGGGTGGTCATCTCGGTGATCGGGGTGTTGGTCATGACTATTAGATAGGATGAATCTCGATAGGTTTCCAGCACTACTCCTCTCCGACTGGGAGAGGAGGAGGGATTGCCTCGCCCGTTGCGAGAGGTTAAGGACGCGCCAACTCTAAAAAGGATCAAACTATGCGACCATCGGGCCGTGCGCCGGACGAAATGCGCACCATTTCTATCGAAACCGGATTTACCAAACATGCCGAAGGAAGCTGCCTGATCAGCTTTGGCGATACGCGGGTATTGTGCACCGCCAGCGTTGAAACGAGCCTGCCGCCATGGATGCGCGGCAAGGGTACTGGCTGGGTGACCGGCGAATATTCGATGCTTCCCCGCGCCACCCATACCCGTGGTTCGCGCGAAGCGGCCCGCGGCAAGCAATCCGGCAGAACGCAGGAAATCCAGCGGCTTATCGGGCGCTCTTTGCGCTCCGTCGTCGATCTCAAATTGCTCGGCGAACGGCAGATCACGCTCGATTGCGATGTCATCCAGGCCGATGGCGGCACAAGGACCGCTTCGATCAGCGGCGCCTGGGTGGCGCTACGGCTCGCGGTCAACGGTCTGCTCGACCAGAAAGTGCTCAAGGAAGATCCGATCCAGCAGAAGATTGCGGCGATCAGCTGCGGCATCTTTGACGGCACGCCGGTGCTCGATCTCGACTATGACGAGGACAGCAACGCCGGCGCCGACGCCAATTTCGTGCTGACCGGCGATGGCAATATCGCTGAAGCACAGGCAACTGCCGAGGGACAGACCTTTGACGACGAAGGCCTGATGCGACTGATGCGGCTGGCGAAAATCGGTTGCGGCCAGATTTTCGAAGCGCAGGACAAGGCTGTTGGCTGAGTCAAACGCAAGAATAACCGTTCGTGCTGAGCTTGTCGAAGCACCTCTCGACGAGAAGTGCCCTTCGACAGGCTCAGGGCGAACGGAAATTGATCACCTATGACCACCTACCGCAAACTCGCCCCAGGACGCCTGATCATCGCCAGCCACAACCAGGGCAAGGTACGGGAAATCCGGGCGTTGCTCGAACCATACGGGATCGAGCCGGTGTCGGCGGGCGATCTGGGATTGCCCGAACCGGAAGAGACCGGCACCAGTTTTGCCGAAAACGCGCTACTCAAGGCGCGGGCCAGTGCCGAAGGCGCGGATTGCGTGGCTCTGGCCGATGACAGCGGTTTGTGCGTGACGGCGCTAAACGGCAAGCCAGGGGTGTACACCGCCGACTGGGCCGAACGGCAAGCCTTCGAGGGCGAGCCGGGCCGCGACTGGTATATGGCGATGGGCAAGGTCGAGGGTTTGCTTGCCGAGCAAGGCCCCGATGTCGATCGCAGCGCCTATTTTGTTGCGACGCTTGCACTGGCCTGGCCCGATGGCCATTCCGAAATATTCGAGGGGCGTATCGAGGGCAGTCTCGTCTGGCCGCCGCGCGGGGCTTTGGGCTTTGGCTATGATCCGGTGTTCCAGCCGAATGGTTTTGAACAGACTTTCGCCGAGCTCGATCCGGCGCAGAAACAGGCGATGAGCCACCGGGCGGATGCGTTCCGGAAACTGGTTGAGG
>RCMY010004480.1_pt1 | contig 12086 bp, 11 predicted proteins | sample 2041341 | NCBI WGS metagenome assembly RCMY01 (sample SAMN09708234, study PRJNA481090) | Marine sediment metagenome, whole genome shotgun sequencing project.
CAGGCAGTGCCAATGTGCCGACCCTTCGGGTCAGGCAGTGCCAATGTGCCGACCCTTCGGGTCAGGCAGTGTCGATCCGTCGGAAGCCCTCGGCCATCCGACCGGGCTCGAGTCCCGCCTGTCGCCCGACCTCGAGGCCCCATTCCCGGATCCGATCGGGCATGGCGTCGGGTTCACGCATCTGGGAGGCGTGGCACAGGAGCGCCTCGATCTTGGCGTCGATGTGGTCGGTGATGTCGACGTAGTGGTCCAGTTCCGGACCAGCCATCATCCAGACTTCGGGCACCGCGTGCGGCTCGAGTCGTTCGACCCCCAGCAGAGAGGTGAAGGCGAACTCGTTGCGGGCATCGGGATACACCGCAGCGAGCGTTGCCTCGCCGGTCGCAAGGTGGTCGGGATGACTGGCGTAGATCCGATCGAAGTTTCGAACCGGTGACTGGCTGAGCACGAGGTCGGGTTTGACCTGGCGGATCACCCGGCTCAGGGCCTCTCGCAGGTCGAGGTCGGCCACGACTCGGCCGTCGGGATGGCCGAGGAAGTGGAGCTCGTCGACGCCGAGGACCTTCGCTGCCGCCGTCTGCTCACGACGACGGATCTCGGCCATGTCGGTGCGGCTGATCGTGTTGTCGAACCCGCCGGCATCGCCGTCGGTGACGAGGCAGTAGATGACCTCGTCGCCGGCGGCGACAAGGCTTGCCGTCGTTCCCGCGGCGCCGAAGTCGAGGTCGTCGGGGTGGGCAGCAATGGCGAGGACACGTCGAGTCACTTCCACAAGTTACCGATTGCGCGCCATGATGGCCCCATGGCAAACATGTCGAAGAGCGAACGTGAAGAATTCCTGTCTCAGCCGCACGTCGGAGTGATCAGCATCGAGGCCGAAGGTCGGGCCCCGGTCACGGTTCCGATCTGGTATGCCTACGAACCGGGTGGGCAGGTCAAGGTGCTCACCGGCGTGAACTCGCGCAAGACCAAACTGCTCGAGGCGGCCGGTCGTTTCTCGCTGTGTGTGCAGCGCGAGCGGTTGCCATACAAGTACGTTTCGGTCGAGGGACCGATCGTCGAATCTCGTCCGGCGGTGCGAGAGACCGACTCACGTCCGATGGCCCATCGCTACCTCGGAGCCAGCATGGGTGACATGTACATCGAAGACGGCGAAGGAGACAGCACCTGTTTCCTGATGCAGCCGAAGCGCTGGAGCTCGGTCGACTACGGCGACGAGTCCAGTGGATGAGTGATCTCTCGACAGCCGACTTCAACGTCATCTTGACCGTGTTCCGAGTCCTCTTCGGCTTCACGTTCTTCACCCACGGCTACGCGAAACAATTCCAAGGTGGACGCATCGCCGGTACGGCTGGGTGGTTCGACAGCATGGGAATGAAGCCGGGCAAGGTCCACGCTCAGATGGCGTCGCTGACCGAGATGGGCGCCGGGTTGGCCCTGGCCGTCGGGCTCGTCACACCCCTCGCAGCTGCGGCGGTGATCGGTGTCATGGTCGTCGCGGCCTACACCGTGCATCGCGAGCACTTCGCCGTCGTCAAGAACGGTTGGGAGTACACCTTCGTCGTCGGCCTGATCGCCGCCGTGATCGCCGGCTTGGGCCCGGGTGAGTGGTCGATCGACGACGCGCTCGGCCTCACCGACGAACTGAACGGCATGGTCGGCCTGGCAATCGCCATCGGTATCGGTGTCGCCGCCGGTGTCGGTCAGATCGCGCTCTTCTATCGCCCACCTGCGAGCGACTGAGACGTCATGGCTCGGTGGTGGTCGGCGATTCGGTGGTGTCGGGGCTCGTGGTCGATGTCGTCGTCTCGAGAAGGATGCGCTGGCTGAAGTACAGACGGATCGGCGTGTCGGGGTTCCCCGAGATGTCGAGCAACTCCAGGACCAGGTCGGTGGTCTCGGGCGACTCGGGGCCGGTGAGCTCCACCTCGATCTCGCGTCCGTCGAACTCGAACGTCGACACGGTGAGATCATTCTCGGAGGCGAAGGAATCCAACAGATTCTGCATGGTGTCACGCTGGATCTCGACCGGGCTGGGCGCGGTCGTTCCCGGTTGAGCGATCTCTCGCCGGATCCAGGTGACATCGAGTTCGAGCGGGACATCGAGTTGCATTTGGAGCATCTGCGACAGATCGTTGACCGACGGAGGCTCACCCGCCCCGACGACATCGACCCGGAGTGAGTTCTCACTGAGGAACAAACCCTGCAGCTCGTAGCCGTTGCCGTTCTCCTCGAAGATCAGCCACTCGTCGACGATGTCGGCGACTTGGCGCTGGAGTAGATCCTGCTCGGTCGGGGCGCGTGTCGTGGCCGGTGCCAAAGTGGTGGTGGTGGCTTCCTCTGACTTGACCCACTGAACGCTCAGGAGCACCTCACCAAGAATCGGATCGAGGAGCGGACGCAGGGAATCCTTGTCGGGTGGTTGAAGCGGCCCCGAGACTTCGATCGACAGACGGTTCGAGTCGGTGTCGTTGTCGAATCCCGTGATCCGAGTTCCAGGTGTCTGTTCGAGCCAGGTCTGGACCGCCGAGTTGATCTGCTCGTTCTGTCGGGCCTGGGCCGATGCGGACTGGGTCGCCCCGAGGAGAAGTGACGCCACGGCGATGAACGCTGTGGCGGCGAGGAGGCCGCTGACGGCGAGCCGGGTCGAGGTGTTGGCGAGGCGGCGTGGCGGCACGAATCCGGTGACGACGAACACCACGATCCCGACGAGCACGATGCCGACCAGGTTGGTGACGTAGAGCAGAAAGGCTCCCTGGGCCAGATCGAGGCGGTCGGCTTCCAGGGTGATGCCGACTGTTGCAAGCGGAGGGACGAGCGCCACCGCGACGGCGACGCCAGGGAGTGCGGCCGAGGAATCGGTCCGGACGGTGGCATAGGACCCGGCGAGTCCGGCCGCCATGGCGACGACCAGGTCTTTGATGTCGGGGCTGGTGCGACTGATCACCTCGGCGGGGAAGGGCCCGTTGCTCGGGACGATCGCCGCCATGGCGGCAGCGAGTGCCACACAGCCGGCCGTGGCGAGCACGACACGCGTGGCCTGGATGGCGATCTTCTTCGGGAGGCCCATCGAGAGGGCGGCGGCGAGTCCGAGCACCGGCACCATCAGCGGAGCCAGGAGCATCGCTCCGATCACCACGGCGGCGGAGTTGGCCAGGAGACCCATGACAGCGACCGTCACCGCGAGCGCCAGCATCACGGTGAAGCGGAAGGTCCAGTGCGTCCGCCGGGTGATGGCGAGGTCGTTCATGACCCGGCGCCGTTCCGCGGACTCGAGGTGTCGGTGCCACCACACTCGCTGTTGCGGGGACAAGCCGCGCTCGCCTGGATCAGCGCTCGTCACGTCAGATCTCCTTGGGTGTCGTGTGCCCGCCCGTGGCCGAGGGCGGCCTGGGTCTGGCGTGAGATGCCTGCGAGGTTAGTTGACGCATGGCTCATCGGGGTGCCGTGGCGGGGCACGGACCGCGCGACCGCCGAAGCGGCCCGATGTTTTCCCTGGTCACGAGCGAACATGGTCAAATCCCAAGAAACCACTCGTAGCTGCTTGTTGAATCAGCTATAGTTCTCTCCAGGCCGAAAGAAACTTGTGTGCGAGATCAGCTCGCACACTCCTCCCTCTTCGGTCACTGCCTTGATTGCGGTGGCCTCTCCGTGAAAATCGAACCTCCTGTCGCACCTGTTTTCCCATCGGGGTGCGACTGTTCTCCCCTTCGGCTCAGCCGAGGCGGAGCGCCGCACCTCTGCTCACCTCGGCCTTCGCCTGATGGTGACTCGGTGTCGATGAGGTCTGGTGGGTCGACCCCGGGTAGTCGTTCGTCGCTGCTCAACCGCTCGGGGCGACCCACCAATCTTCTCCAGCACGCTCTCCGCTGTCTTTGCAGCTCTACGGCACCCGTCACGTCCAGGCCGTCGAGGCGAGGCACCGAGACGGTCTGGAACTTCCTTGGTCGTGGTCCGACTGCTTCGGCAGTTTGGCCACGACCAAGGCGCGTCTGGTGCCAGATGTGGCAGCGCTTCTAGAGCCCGTCGCTGAGCGGGAAGAGGTCGGGGAACTCCGCAGGGCGCTTCTCCATCTTCGAGGCGAACGCCTCGGCCATGTCGTCGGTGTCGAACATGGCGGCATTCCAGTTCGCGATGAACTCGAGCCCGTCGGCGACAGAGTGGTCTCGCGTGTAGTGCATGGTCTGCTTGGTTCCCCAGACCGCCATCGGACTCTTCTGGGCGATTTCGACGGCGATGTCCATGACGCCGGCGAGCAATGCTTCATGGTCGGGGAAGATCTCGTTGACGAAACCGGCGGCCTTCGCCTCTTCGGCCGACCAGCGGCGACCGGTGTATGCCAGTTCACGCACGAGACCCTCGGGGACGAGTTTGGGCATCCGCTGGAGGGTGCCGACGTCGGCGGTCATGCCGATGTTGATCTCGGCGATCGAGAAGAACGCCGAAGCATCGGCATATCGCATGTCGGCCGCCGACACGAGGTCGATGGCACCGCCGACGCACGCACCCTGGATGGCGCAGAGCACCGGCATGCGTGCCCGCTCGAGTGCGGTGAAGGTGTCTTGGAGTTTCATGGCCGTGCTGCGAAACCGCTCGTTGCGGCGGCTTCGGTGTCCCTTGGTGCTGGTCGGGCCGATGTCGTCGTTCGACGAGAACACCTCGAGGTCCATGCCGGAGCAGAAGTGTCGACCGACGCTGGACAGCACGACGGCTCGAACGGCACCAGAGGCAGACATCTCGTCGACGATCTCAGGGAGCTCCCGCCAGTACGACGCGATCATCGAGTTGCTCTTCTCCGGACGGTTCATCCGGATGTGGCCGACCTTGTCGGTGACCTCGACGTCGAAACACTCATAACCCATCGTTGGGATCCTCTCACCATGTCGTTGAACCCGATGAGCATCGCATGCCTCGAGCAGAGTCGCACCCAGGGGGAGAGTCGCACCCAGGGGGAGAGTCGCACCCAGGGGGAGAGTCGCACCCAGGGGTGAGGGTGACAATCGGTTGCGCTGCCACGCCTGGTGGGAGAGGCTCTTCGGTGTTCGGGGCGGCGGGAGGGTGGCAGTCCTCATCATTTCGCCCGACAGGTCGATGAGTAAGGCACGGAACATCGCTCCATGACCCTGGGGCGACGGATGTGGCGACGGCTCGCTCATGCCGCGAGTCGTCACCGAGTGGAACAGGCGTTCTTTGGGTGGTTCTTCCCCTGCTCTCGCAGGATTGGGAGCCGATACCTTCAAAGGCATTGAGCGATGGTTGAGGCAGCAACCTCGAACAGGATTGAGGGAATCACGATGACGAAGTCCGATGGACAACGCGTTTCGGGCGCGTCCACCGCTTCACCTTCCAAGGCGCCGGCCGGGTGGCTGGCTTCGATGGCCGGCTCGCCGGGCATCAAGGGATCGATCGGTCGCCTCTGGGTGCAGTATCGCAACTTGATCCTCTATGCCTTCATCGGCGGCAGCGCGGTGGTGGTCGATGTCGGCTTGTTCACCTTGCTGCACGAAGTCGGCGATTGGGGCGCACTCACGGCGAACGCCGTGTCGGTGCCGGTCTCGGTCGTCTGGAGCTTCGTGCTCAACGCGACGATCAATTTCAAGACCACCGATGTGATCCTGGCCCGACTGGCCTCGTTCAGCATCGTGTCGGGAATCGGATTCGCTGCCAGTCAGCTGATCATCTGGGGTGCTGAAGGCGTGGGACTTGCGGGTCTCGTGGCCAAGCTCATCTCGCTGCCGATCGTCTTCGTCCTGCAATACCTGTTGAACACTCGGCTCACATTCCGCGAACAGTCTCTCAAGGGAGACCCCAACGCAACCGACACAACTTCCAATGATGTCGAGATCGGAGCAGTGAAGTGAGTGAAAAGGTAGCCATCATCGGTGGCGGGTTCACAGGTCTCACGGCGGCCTACCGCCTGGCTGAAGCAGGCGTCGACGTCACGATCTTCGAGGCGGGCAACGAGCTCGGTGGTCTGGCCAGTGGGTTCGAACTCCTTGGTCAGCCGGCCGAGAAGGCGTACCACTTCCTGTACCGGACCGACGAACACATGCTCGCCCTGGTCAAGGAACTCGAACTCGAGGACCAGCTCACCTATCACGAGAGCTCGGTGTCGACGTATTACGATGACACCCTCTATCCCATGATGACCCCGGTCGATCTGCTGAAGTTCACGCCGTTGAGTTTCGTCAATCGAATTCGGGCCGGCGTCACCGTCCTGTACCTCCAAAAGGTCAAGAACTGGGAGAAGCTCACCAAGATCACGGCGATCGACTGGCTCCGCAAGTACGCCGGTGACCAGGTCACCGACGTGATCTGGCAACCTTTGTTGATCGGCAAGTTCGACCGGTACTACGACAAGGTCACCATGGCCTGGTTGTGGGGCCGTGTGAAGCAGCGTGTCGACTCACGCCAGCCCGGCGAGAAGGCCGAGAAGCTCGGCTACTTCGACGGTGGTTTCGCCACCCTCGTGGGCACCCTCGAAGGCAAGGTTCGAGCCGCCGGCGGCCAGGTCCGCACGGGCACCAAGGTCGAAGCGCTTCGTCATGTCGAAGCCACCGATTCCGTCGAGGTCACCGTTGCCGGGGCCGCGCCCGAGACCTTCGACAGAGTGCTCGCGACCGTGCCCTCCGGCATCATCGCCAACCTCATCGAAGATCGCCGGGCGACAGCTCCGGAGTACTTCGAACAGCTCGAATCGATCGACTATCTCTCGGCGGCCCTGCTGGTCTTCGCAACCGACCAAGAGGTCTCTCCCTACTACTGGCACAACGTCAACACTCCTGATGCGCCCTTCGTGGTGTTCCTGAGCCTCACGGCGCTGATCGGCACCGAGTCCTTCGGCGGAAAGCACGTGTACTACATCGGTGACTACGTCCCACCGGAACACAAGTACATGACGGCGTCCGACGACGAGATGCGTGACCATTGGTACGCCGAACTGGCAAAGATGTTCCCCGATTTCGATCGAAGCAAGATCGTCGAAGACCACGTCTTCAAGTTCAACAACTCTCAGCACATCGTCGACATCGGCTTCGAGAAGAAGTTGGTGGATCACCAGACGCCGTGCCCAGGTGTGTTGCTCGCGAACTTCTCGCAGATCTATCCGATGGACCGTGGAACCAACTACGCCGTCAAAGACGGCATCGACATGTCAGATCGGATTCTCGCCGAGCTGAAGAGCAGAAATGTTGTCTGATGCCGATCCTTCGTCTGTCGATGTCGACTCTGTCATGAGCGAGTCGTCGACGATCGATCCGGTCGTTTCGATCGTGCTTCCGACGTTCAACGAGGGAGGCAACATCGTCTCGATGCTCGAGCGGCTCGACATCGCCTTGGCCGATGTGCCGCATGAGCTGATCGTCGTCGACGACGACTCTCCCGACGAGACCTGGCGTATCGCACAGGAATACGCCGCGGACCATTCCGGCATCCATGTCATCCGGCGAAGTACCGAGCGTGGTCTGAGCTCTGCAGTTCTCGCAGGCATGCGGTCGGCTCGGGGTCGCGTGGTCGGCGTCATCGATGCCGATGGCCAGCACGACGAAGCGATTCTCCCCGAGATGACCGAGCGCGTTCTGGCCGGCGCCGATGTCTGTATCGGCAGCCGAGCTGTCGAAGGCGGTGGCTATGGCGATTGGAGCCGGGGTCGCCGGTTCGCCAGCTGGCTCGCCACCGCGGTGGCGCACATGCTGCTGCAGGTGAAATCGACCGACCCGATGAGCGGGTTCTTCGTGATGTCCCGCGATCACTACGAAGCCTTGCAGGGTGATGTCAATCCCCGTGGCTTCAAGATCCTGCTCGAATTCCTCAGCCGAGCAGAACCCAAGGTCGAGGAAGTCGGCTACGTCTTCCGCAACCGCGAGATCGGCGAGACCAAGCTGTCTCGTGGGGTCATTCTCGACTATCTCCTCGCCTTGATCGAACTCCGCTTCGGGTTGATCGTCTCGGCCCAGTTCATTCGCTACGCACTCGTCGGCGCAGTGGGCCTCGTGATCAACCTGGTTGCGTTCCTCGTGACCTTCGGTCTCGGAGCCCCGGCACTCCTTGCCTTGTTCATCGGCATACAGACCTCGATCGTCTTCAACTTCACCGGCCACAACCTCTTCTCGTTCCGGCCGACGAACTACCGCGGCGCTCGCTGGTGGAAGGGTCTTGCCGTCTACGAGGTGTTCAGCTTCTACGGGCTGGCAATCCAAGGATTCGTGTTCGCTGCGCTCTTCGATCCACTCTCGGATCGGCTCGACAGCAGCTTCTGGGCGGCCGGAGTCTCCAACCTCTTCGCCATCGGCTTGGCGGCGATCGCCAACTACCTCCTCCACGAACGATTCACATGGGGCCGGCTCGGACTCGAGTTGTCCCGACCAAAGCGAAGCAGACGATGAACATGGCGGTCGACATCAACAATCCGGAGGTGGATCTCGACTCGTCTCCAGAAACCAACGACAACTCGGCGGACCTCCGTCCGGTGTTCGTGGCGATGGCGCTCACCGGCGTTCTCGGGGCGATCTCGCTCGGTGCTCGGAGCGTCGGGCAAGACGAGTCGATTTCGGCCGGTCTCGGACTCGGGTCGTGGGACGCGTTTCGCGTCGGTGTCGGTGAAGACGGCGGAAGCCAGTCGCTCTACTTCCTGCTGGTGAGGGTCGCATCCGTCCTCGGCTCGGACCCTTGGATCATGCGTCTCCCGGCGTTGCTCGCGGCGATGTTGGTGCCATATCCGCTGTATCGACTCGTCGAGACACGGTTCGGACGTTCCACGGCGTTCCGAGCGATGATTCTGCTCGCGGTCTCCTACACCTTCGTTGCGAACTCGCAAGAAGGCCGGGCCTACACGCTGCTCGCCGCGGTCCTGACCTGGACGTGGTTCGCACTCGACCGGGCTCTCGAGTGTGGAACGTTGTTGCGGTGGCTCTCCGTCGGGTTCCTTGCGGCGCTGTCGCTCTACGCGCAACCACTCGGCGTTCCTGTGCTCATGGCGATGGCCGTCTGGGTGCTCATGCACCGGCAACAGGTCGTCGGTCGATACTTCGTTGCCGCCGGCGCACTGGCAGCCATTCTCGCCGCTCCGTTCGTCTACCTCGCGATGTTCGAAGCGGTCGACCACACCGAATGGCTGGGCACGTTCACCGTCGGCAAGTTCGCGGAGATGGTAGCGGCCATGCTCGGGGCCCAAGATATCAAGGCCTCGCTGGCTCTTTCGGTGGCCGGCGTCGGTCTCGTAGGGTCTTTCGCGCTCTTCGAAGCCGTGTCGATCGGGGACCCCAAGGACCGAGACGACCGCAGGAACTATCGAGAAACCACCGGGCTCTTCCTTCTCTGGGCGGCGCTTCCGTTGGCCGTCCTGGTCGCAGGGAGCTTCTCCCGGGCCTACTTCTCAGCTCGTTACGCCGTGCCACTGATGCCGCCGGTGATGGTGCTGGCTGCGGCTGGCACTCATCGACTGGGTCGCCTTGATCGTCGCCTGTCCATCGGAGCGTTTGCCGTCGTGGTCGCGGTTCTCGGCGTGAGAACCGCCACCGGTTATGGCAACGAGGACGTGCCGTGGGACGAGCTGCAGGCCTACGTGGCCGAGCGGGCGACACCTCGAGACATCGTGGCCTTCGAGCCGGCGTACGCCCAGTCGCCGTTCGAGTACTACACCTACCTGAACGACGACGTCGACACGATGGCTCGGCCGATGGCTCCCGCACTTGGTTGGACCGCCCCGAGGCATCCGAACATCGAGGAGTATCCCGACACGATGCTGCCGGCACCTGAGGGCGATCTGTGGATCGTGGTCTGGGGCGGGCATGCTCTCGACGAAGCGATGCCGCTGCTCGACCGATTCGATGTCGACATGGTCGAGGTCGAGCGTCAGGACTTCGGCGTCGGACTCGTCGTCCGATACCAGCGCCTCGACTGAGAGCGTCGCTGCAGGAGCGGCCGACATCGTCATTCGGCTGGGCAGCACCATGCCGGCGACCTAGTGTGCATCGCATGAGCGTGAAGGTCGAACTGGGCGAAATCGGCGAAGCCCTGGCGGGAGTGGGCGACACCTGTTTCCTTCTCACCACCAACGCCGATCGGTCACCGCACCCGGCCAACGTTCGGTTCTCGTTCGATGGCGACAGGTTCACCCTTTCGGCTGGCCGGCGAAGTTGTCGCAACAGCCATGAGCGTCCCACGATCACCTTGCTGTGGCCGGCGGTCGGTGCCAGAGCGATGAGTCTGCTCGTCGACGGCACCGCCACGGTCGACCCCGTCGACGACGGTGTGGTTTCGATCGAACCCACCAGTGCCATCTGGCATCGCCAGCCGGAGTAGCGGATCTCATTGGTCGGACTCGCATTCGCCAGACGGGTCGCAACCCGCCTGGTGGTCACCAGTTTCGTGGCGACGTTCGTGGTTTTTCTCGCCATCGAGCTGTCGATCTCCGGTGGCTACCGAGCGGTCCTGATCCCGATGGGTGTCGATCCGACGAGTGAGCGTGATCTCGCCGTCGTCGACGAGTTCGACCTCGACGACCCACTCGTCGTCCGCCACGCACGGTGGATGCTCGATGCGGTGCAAGGCGACCTTGGGCGATCGACGCGTGGCGGCACACCGGTCGTCGAGTACGTCAGCCACCGCCTCACGATCTCCCTGGAACTCGCGCTCGTGGCGATGGCCCTCGCGCTGATCGTCGGGGTGCCGTTGGGTCTGCTGGCGGCAAGCCTCGACGGGTCCTTCCTCGGTCGAATGCTCACCGCGTTCTTGAGCATCTTCCAGGCCGTCCCCGTCTTCATCACGGCGATCGCATTCATCTGGCTGTTCGCCGTGAAGCTCCAGTGGGCGCCGGCCACCGGTTGGACCCGGATCTCGGAATCGATCGATGGGAACCTTCGTACGCTCCTGTTGCCGGCGTCGGCGATCGCCTTCGCCGAAGCGGGGGTGATCGCCCGAGTGGTGCGATCGGGCGTGGTCGACGTGTTGGGTGAAGACTTCATCGCCGGAGCCGTCGGCAAGGGTCTCAGCCGTCGCTACATCCTGGTTCGGCATGCCCTTCGACCCGGCTGTCTGATGTTGCTCACGGTGCTGAGCCTCAACGTCAGCTCGATGATCGCCGGGTCGTTCGTCGTCGAGATCGTGTTCGGGATCGGTGGCCTCGGCCAGTCGCTCGTCGAGGCCAGTGTGAACCGCGATCTCAACCTGCTGCTGGGGCTCACGCTCTACACCGTCGCCGTCTACGTGTTGGTGTCGGCCTTGATCGACCTTGCGATGTTGTGGGCCGATCCACGGATTCGGCGAGACTGACCTTTACGTGGTCAGGCGCGCTCGGTGCGCATCTCGGCGATGGCTGCGGCGATGGCCGACCGGGTTCGATCACGAAGGTCGGCGACGTCGTCGGCCGTCAGCCCCTCGGTGGAGATCGGCGGGAGGACGCGCACCTCGGCTTCGCTCTGGCCGAAGCGCCAATCGTGTTTGACGAGTGCGTCACGGGTGCCGATGACGGCGAGCGGGAGAATGGGCACACCGGCGTCGATCGCGATGCGGAACGCTCCGTCCTTGAAGGACTGGAGCTCACCGGTCTTCGACCGGGTGCCTTCGGGAAAGATCATGACCGAGACGTGCTTGTCGAGCCGATCGCGGCTGGCGACGAGGGCGCTGGCCGCTGATGCCTTGTCACCGCGTTCGAGACGGATGTCGCCTGCCAGTTGCATCATCCAGCCGACGAGGGGATAGCGGAAGAAGTCCGACTTGCTCAGCCATTTCATCTCGAAGGGGAGCTGGGAGATGAGGAGGATGTCGACGAAGCTCTCGTGGTTCGCCACCACGACGTACGGGCGGCGTGGATCGTCTGGCACGTCACCGGAGACTCGGAATGTCCACAGAGGATTGAGCTGCTGGTGGACGACGGTCAGCTTCCGGAACAAGAGGCCGGCGTGGTAGCGGCCGGGGTCGAACGGAGCGGTGACGAGGCGGGTGATCGCGACGAGCGGAAAGAACACGATGATCACCACGACGAGGACGAACCAGGCCCAGACGCTCAGGATGGTGCGGGCGATCGTGGTTTGGAGCAGACGCCGCCCCCCCCGCCGCCCGGCGGGGGGGGGGGGCCCGGCCCGGTC
>RCMY010005839.1_pt1 | contig 12082 bp, 8 predicted proteins | sample 2041341 | NCBI WGS metagenome assembly RCMY01 (sample SAMN09708234, study PRJNA481090) | Marine sediment metagenome, whole genome shotgun sequencing project.
CTTGCTGTTATGTTATGTGCCGTTATGGCGTTTTCTGTCTGTGCCTGTAACTTTGACTCTGACACAGAACCAACCAAAACGGATGCACAAATTCAGTTTGATAAATATTGTGACGATTTGTTTTCGGAAGAACTTGAGGATGACGCTCTTACCGCACATTTTGACATTTCAAATCCGTCGGACTACGGTTTGAAATATGACGAGGAGGACTATACCCTCGGTCATGTGTCCGATGAAGAAACAAAAGAATCCTTTGATGAACTGAAAGAGGCAAAAACGGATTTGGAGGAGTTTGACCGTTCGGGACTTACTTCTTCTCAAAAGCAGACATATGACACCCTTGAAAGCTACTTTGAAATTCAGCTTTCATATGAGGGTACAACAGAATTGCAGAGTATATTTGCACCGCAGTCGGGAATTGTTGCAAACCTCTTTACCACCCTGTCCGAATTCACTTTCTATGAAAAGGATGATACCGACCTTTACCTTGCTGTTTTGAAGGACACAAAACGCTATATGGACGAGTGCATTGAGTTCACAAGGAAACAGGCTGAGGACGGTTACTTTATGGCTGAAGATATTGCACAGCAGTCAATTGACGAGTGCGAAAAGCATATTAAGAATGACAAGTCCGTGCTTGTTGACGAGTTTGAGTCGAGAATAAAGTCACTCGGTCTTAGCGATTCCGAGAAAAAGACTGTTGTCGAAACCAATAAAAAGTATTTTGAAGAATACTACATTCCTGCTTTGAAATCAGCAAATTCAGCACTTGAAAGTCTCAAAAAATCAGGCAAAAACGAAGAAGGTCTTTGCGGTTACGGCAAAATCGGCAAAAAGTATTATTCGGCAATTGTCAAAGACAAAACAAGCAGCAGTATGACTCCCGAGGAGCTTAAGTCATACCTTACAAACAGCTTTACAAAGGTTGGAATGAGCATGAGCAATGTTTCACAGGATGACTTGAGCAAATTTCAGGACTACAAACCCGACTTTAAGGACGCCGATGAGGTGCTTGAATTTTTGATTGAGAATATCGAGGAGGACTTTCCGACTCCCGTTACAACCTCTTACACGGCAGATTATATGAGCGATTCCGCAAAGAGCGACAATGTGGGAGCGTACTATGTTCAGGGACGAATTGACGATACAAGCGTTAATATCATCAAAATCAACCCCGACTTTGCAAATAAGGGTATGACTCAGATGTACACAACTCTTGCCCATGAAGGCTATCCCGGTCATCTTTATCAGTTTACCGCATCAAATGCAAACAAGGATATCCCGAATGTCCGCAAGATTTTAAGCTTTATCGGCGCAACCGAGGGTTGGGCGCAGTATGCCTCGAAATGTACGCTTGATTACCTTGATACAAGCGAGGGCATTAAGAAGCTTATCTACGCAAATGATATTCTCGGCTATATTCTCTATTCCATGGTCGATGTCGGTGTGAACTACAACGGCTGGGATTATGAAAAAGTCAAGGAGTATATGTCAACGGCACTCGGTTCGGCTGACAGCGAGAGCGTTACAGCCGCAACAAAAGAGGCGTATGACCTTGCCCGTTCAAATCCGGGTTATTTTCTCCCCTATACCGTAGGCTACCTCAAGATGATTGATATGCGTGAAACAGCCGAAAGCGAGCTTGGCTCAAGCTTTGACGCAAAGGAGTATCACACATTCATTATGAATCTCGGAATCACAAGCATTGATGTCTACGAAAAAGCCCTTGATATGTGGCTTGAAAGCAAAAAGTAAATTTTTGGTGATAATCTTGAATATTTTTTACAGGTATGATATACTTAACTCATTGATATGATAAATCTAAATTGGTATGGATTTTTCTAAGATGTGATTCTTATTTTCGCCATACACTCATTATGGGTGTATGGCGATTTTTATTTTACGCAAGGGGTGTTAATATGGGCGTTAAAACGGAAAACAAAATGGCTTATGAACCTGTCAACAAACTTATAATTCAAATGTCGGCACCGCCGCTGATTTCAATGTTTTTTCAGTATTCATACAACCTTGTTGACAGTATGTTTGTTGCGGGGATAAATGAACAGGCACTTGCGGCAGTATCGCTTGCATTCCCGATTACAACGCTTATGAATGCGTTGTCCGTGTGGATAGGTGTGGGTGTTAATGTTTTGATTGCAGGTTATTTGGGACAGAAAAATCAGCAAAAGGCAAATTCTGCAGCGGCTCTCGGAGTGGTAATTTCGGTAGTTGTCGGAGTGCTGATAAATTTCCTTTCGCTTTTCATAATAAATCCCTATTATTCGGCTTTTACGCAAAACAAAGAGATTTTTGAATACGGAATTGCGTATATGAGCGTCTGCGTTTTTATGCAGATACCAAATATGGTGCATATTGTAATTCAAAAAATACTTCAGGCAACAGGCAATATGATTGCTCCGATGTGGTTTCAAATTGCAGGTGTTGTATTCAATTTTGTGTTTGACCCTTTGCTCATTTTCGGCATAGGTCCGTTTCCGAAAATGGGTGTGGTCGGAGCTGCAGTTGCCACGGTTTTAGGCTATGTTGTTTCAACAATCATTGCGTTGATACAGCTGTTTCTTACAAAACAAAAGGTTAAGCCGGTGTTTAAAAACTGCCTTGAACCGCAGATGATAAAGCTGATATTTTCCTACGGATTGCCCTCGTTTGTTATGAATGCGTTGGGAGCATTCACCGTGAATTTTGCAAATATGTTTTTGGTGCGATATTCGGACACGGCGGTTGCATTTTTCGGAGCATATTTCAAGGTTCAGCAGTTGATTTTTATGACGGTGAACGGACTGATTCAAGGCTGTTTGCCTATAATGCGGTTTAATTACAGAGCAAAAGAGTACGGTCGCCTTAAACAAGCAAATAAGAGCGGAACAATTATCGCGACTGTTATGATGATTGTCGGTATGCTCTTGGTGCTGATTTTCCCGAAAGAGATATTGTTTTTGTTTTCGGCATCGGAAGAAATGTGTGCTTTTGGAGTGCCGGCAATGAGAATTATGTCACTCGGATTTGTGTTCAGCGGCTTTTCTGCAATGATTGCAACCTATGAACAGGCAACAGACAGTATTATGCCCGGCGTTGTAGTTCAACTGTTGCGACAGGGCGTGCTGTTAGTCCCCGTAATTTGGCTTTTAAACAGCGCTGTTCAAATGACAGGCATATGGCTTGCGTTCCCAATTACAGAATTTGTCACATTTCTTGTTGCTGTTGTATTTGCAAAAATTAAAAATCATTGAATAAATAAAAATAACAACCGCCAAAACCCGATATAATGGATTTTGGCGGTTGTTTGTTATTTAAAATATGTTTAATTTTAAATTGTTTTTGCAAAAACATTATCAGATGATTTTGCTCTGAAAATTGTTTTTACGAGCAGGAATGTTATATAAACATAAAGTGCGGTGTAGATGATTGCCGTAAATTTAAGGCTAATAAGCTCGTAGGAGAACAGATAGTAGCAATAGCCTCTCAGGCTTATAAGCGTTGACACAATCGGAATCCACAAATGCTTTGCACTTACCGCCGCATAGACAATTAAAATAATGTCAAGCAGATAACCGTAGCGTTCGTGCATTGACGAAAGGAACATGATACAGGTGAACACAGTCCACGCTGTTGTCAGAAGAAAAGTTTCAAGGTTTTTCAAATCAACCTTTTTATAGATGATAATGCACATCATAATTCCGAGTATGGCAATTGTCAGAAAGACCGAAAACTGCTTGAACAGATAATAATATGTCATATCGTTTCCGTCACATATGAGTGCATAAAAGTTCGGACAGTTCATCTGAATAAGCTTTCCGTAGTCGGTCTGTTCCGCATATATTGTGATGATATCGATAAACGGTCTACCCATAATAATTGCAGGCAGGCACATTATCACATCAACCGCAGGGATTATAAAGAAATGCAGAATCGAAATTTTCTTTGTCGAAATCCAGTAATAAAGCAGAACAGGAATGATGAATACGGTTTGCAGCTTGAATGCAAACGCAATGCCGATGAACACAAACGATGCAATCGGCTTGTCTTTGTGCAAAAACAGGATTGCAAGGATTATAAACGAGGTGTAAATTGAATCGCACTGCGCCCAAAACGATGAGTTAAAAATCACCGTTGCCGAAAGAAGTACGGCTGAGTAGGTGAGTATCGCTTTGAGCCGTCGGTTATTCTTTGCAAACGAATAAACAAGCATTGCGGTTGAAATTGCAAGTACAAAGTCAAAGATTATTGATACGATTTTGTACGCATACAGAGCATTTAGCGGCAAAAGAGTCATAAGATAGATTATGACTTGATACGGAATGTTGTAGTTACCCACCTGAGTTGCAAGCCCCGTAAAATCATTCAGCTTGATTATGCTCCACCACGAATTTAAAAAGCTGTTGAAATCATCGCTTTGAAAATCCATTCCGCAGACTCTGAGGAAAATTGCAATAATCGTTACCGCAACGAGTAAAAATAAAAGAATGTGTTTTTTTATAAAGTCAATGACTTTGCTTTCTGCTTTTGTCATAGAGAAAATTCCTGTTCGGGTTTAAATAAAACCGATTTTCTTCATAACCTTGCCCATTGTGCGGCTGCTGATTTTAAGGGCAATTTCATCGGCTTTTCTGTAACAGCTTTCAAGATATGCCTTGTCTGCAACAAGCTTTTCGTAGCGTTCACGAATCGGACGAAGTTCTTCAACAACTGCCTCGCCTACAGCTGTCTTGAAGTCGCCGTAGCCCTTGCCGTCAAAATCCTTTTCAATCTGCTCGTATGAAAGACCTGTAACTGCGCTGTAAATTGCCATAAGGTTATTTACGCCGTCTTTGCCCTCCGCATAGCGAACCTTTGCCTCGCTGTCCGTAACGGCTCTCTTGAACTTCTTCATTATAACCTCGGGTGCATCAAGAAGATGTACACAGCCGTTGACATTTTCATCGGACTTGCTCATCTTTCTTGTCGGGTCCTGAAGACTCATAACCCTTGCACCGTTCTTTGGAATGAAACCGTCCGGAATCTTGAACACATTGCCGTAAATACCGTTAAAACGCTCTGCAATGTTTCTTGTAATTTCAATGTGCTGTTTCTGGTCTGCACCGACAGGCACTTTGTCAGCCTGATAGAGAAGAATGTCGGCAGCCATGAGTACGGGATATGTGAAAAGACCTGCGTTGATGTTGTCGGCGTGCTTTGCAGACTTGTCCTTGAACTGCGTCATTCTTGAAAGCTCGCCGAACTGTGTGTAACAGCTGAGCGCCCATGCAAGCTCTGCGTGAGTGTGAACATGACTCTGAATGAAGAAAAGGCTTTTTTCAACATCAATACCGCAAGCCATAATTGAAGCATAAGCGTCAATTATATTCTTACGCATAACGGCAGGAGTCTGTCTTACCGTGATTGTGTGCAAATCTGCAAGAGCGTAAATGCAGTCGTATTCGTTCTGCATTGTAACCCAGTTGCGAACCGCACCGAGATAGTTTCCGAGTGTAATTGTTCCGCTGGGCTGTATTGCGCTGAATACAACCTCTTTTTTTGTCTGATTTTCCATTATTCCCCTCCGTGATTAAAGACTGTTTGCATACTCGCCGAGGATTTTTATTCCTCTTTCAAGCTGTTCGTCAGTCGGTGTTGAAAAGTTTATTCTGAAACTGTGACAGGTTTCGTTTTCGTCAGTTAAAAATGCGTTGCCCGGAACTACGCAAACCTTTTTGAGAACGAGTTCTTTGCAGAAATTCGGCATATCAATATCCTCGGGCAAGTCACACCAAATGAAAAGACCGCCGTCAATTTTATGATATGTGATTTTTGGTGCGCAGTATTTGTCAAGAAGCTCCATGCAGAAGTTCGCTTTCTTTGTGTAGATTTCACGAAGCTTTGCAAGATGAGCGTTAAAGTCATACTTTGTGATGAATTCATCGCATACATATTGTGCCCAGATATTTGTATGTACATCGTTGCCCTGTTTGCACACAACAAGCTTTTGAAAAATCGGCTTTGGTGCAATTGTGTAAGCAACACGCATACCCGGTGAAATTACCTTTGAGAATGAACCGGCATAGATTACAATTCCGTCCGTATCAAAGCTTTTTATGTTCGGAACATATTCACCGCTGTAACGCAGGTCGCCGTACGGGTTGTCCTCAATGATGAGAACACCGTATTTTTTGGCAAGCTCATAAACTTTCTTACGCTTTTCAAGGCTCATTGTAACACCCGAAGGATTTTGAAAATTCGGAATTGTGTAAATGAGCTTTGCGTTCGGATTGGCTTTTAAAGCCTCTTCAAGCTTTTCTGTGCTCATACCGTCAGGCTCAACGGGAACACCTGCAAGCTTTGCGTTGTAGCTTCTGAATGTGTTGAGCGAGCCGATGAATGACGGTGCCTCGCAGATTACAACATCGCCCTCGTTTACAAGAGCCTTTGAGCATAAATCCATAATCTGCTGTGCGCCTGTTGTGATGAGAATGTCGTCATTGTCAGAGCCTGTGTTATGCTCCTTTTTCATATATTCCGTAAGGTGCTTTCTCAGCGGAGTGTAACCCTCCGAAACGCTGTACTGTAAAACCGAAATCGGATCTTCTGCAAAAACCTTTGCCGAGATTTCCGCAATCTCCTTTGAGGGAAATGCATCGGGCGACGGGTTTCCTGCCGAAAGCGACACAACGCTCGGATCGGCGGCATATTTGAAAATTTCTCTGATAGCACTCGGCTTCAGGCTTGAAACCCTGTCGGAAAACCTGTATTCCATAAAAATATCTCCTTTTAAGATGATAAGGATTTTTTAAAATTCCATACCCTGTAATTCTATCACGAATTGCATATATGTTCAAGAAATTTGACTGTTTTTACTGCGATTTTATTCAAAAAATGTGTAATTTATTATTTTGCGTTTGTAAATGTTAATTCACGGAAATTGTATTTTTTGTGCTTTTTGTATTGTTTTTGATGAGTTTCTGTTGTATAATCTAAGTGATAATGTCCTTACGGTCAGAGCAAGGCTTGCTTTGATTCAAACAGGAGTACACTGCGAGTAATTAATACACTTATATAATTCATTGAATTCAAATTGAATTTAAAAATCTTCAGTTTGGGAGAGTAACACTATGAGCAGAAGAAACGATTACGATTATTTTGATCTTGATAATTTCGATGACAGCATTGATTCCCGTGAATATCGTCGCAGACAGCAACAGCGCCGTTCTGCAAGCTATGCCGCAAGACCGTCATCACAGCGTCCCGTCAGAAGACCTGTAAAAAGAAGAAACAAAAGAAGAACCAGAAACAGAATTATTATCGTTGCGAGCGCATTGATAATTCTGTTTGTTATTATTTTTATTATAACTTCAATTTTTAAGGGTTGTTCAAAGGAAGATGCCCTTGCAAGCGTTCCCACGGGAACAGTGGGCACAACGGCGTCTCCCGACGAAACCGCAAAATCTTCGAAAGCTAACAAAGCAGACGAGCTTTCTCCTACATACTTTATGACACCGAGCATAAAGGACGACAATACAAACGGAACTCTTTCGTACGGCATTTATGTGTGGAACAAAATAGGCTACGAATTGTTCAGCAGTGATGATGCAAGAGCGCAGAACTATGCTCAGACAATCAACGGCTTTGCAGACAAGTTCGGCAGTTCCGTAAAGGTTTATGATATGATTGTTCCTAACCATACCGAAATGGGACTTCCGCAAAGACTCAAAGACAGCGACGCTCCGTCAACCTCACAGGCTGACAACATCAAGGCAGCTTATGCGGCTCTTTCCGACAAGGTAACTCCGATTAACTGCTACAACCGTCTTGCGGAACATAATACAGATTACATCTACTTTAAGAGCGACCACCATTGGACAGGCCTCGGCGCTTACTATGCTTACACAGCATTTGCCGATACAAACGATTTGCCCGTTCTTTCGCTTGATGATTGCAAGGAACAGAAAATTGACGGCTTTACAGGCTCGTTTACCAACTCGGCAGACGGTCTTGACAGCGATACGGTAAGTTATTGGAAGTTCCCTTATAATGTAACAATGGATATCACACAGGCAGACGGTTCTTCCGCAAGCTATGACAGTCCCTACTATGAAGCCGCAGAGGGCGGTTCAAACACCTACGGTGTGTTTATTATGGGTGATAATGCCCTCACGGTTCTGAAATCAGCTTCGAAAAATGCGGCGGCAGGCAAGAAGATTGCCGTTGTAAAGGAAAGCTACGGCAACGCTTTTGTTCCGTATCTCACCAATAACTACGAAGAAGTTCATGTTATCGATTTCAGATATTTCAAACATAATCTTGTTGATTACTGCAAAACCAACGGAATTGACGAGGTGCTTTTTATGAACGGTGTAATGAGTGCCAACACTCAGGTTCAGCTTGACAGTATGAGCGGACTTTTTAACTGATATCATATCGGGTAAATTCTTGTAAGGAGGTGTATGCCGATGATAGCAGACAGCGTGAAGGTGAGCGTGTTCGGAAAAATAAGCGATAAGCTGTATTCGGCACAAATTACCTCCGTTTCAGGACGCTGTAAAAGTGCGTATGTGATTTCGCACAAACCCGTAACAGAATATTTTGAGGGCGTTGTGGTTGCCGTTGCCGAATTTGACGGCCTTGACGGCGAGCGTCCGATAATCTCACAATACGGTGAGGTGTTTTATGAGCCCGAACTGCGACAGGTGCTTTCAAAACTGAAAAATATTAAGCTGAAAAGCATTGTGTGCCTTTACGAAAAGTCGTGCGGTGCGGTTATCTTCTACAAAAGCAGACAGAACACGAAAATTCTGCTTGTAAAGAACAGCAACGGCAGATATTGGAGCTTTCCGAAGGGACATATTGAAGACGGTGAAAACGAACATCAGACAGCAATCCGTGAAATTAAAGAGGAAACAGGTCTTGATGTCGTGATTGAAAAGGGCTTTCGTGAAATCAGCGAATACTGTCCTTTCGGTAAAATTCGCAAACGGGTTGTCTTTTTCCTTGCACAGGCATTTACGGATAATGTCAAAATTCAGGAGGAGGAAATTGACAGTTATATTTGGGTTGATTTGCAACAGGCACGAAAAATGTGCTCCTATGACAATGATTTGAGGATTATTGAGAAAGCTGAAACGGCGATTCATCTTCTCAGAAACTAAAAGCCGACAATTTAACACGAAATTTACAGGTACACGGCGGTGTGCCTGTTTTTTTGATTTTATAAAACATTTTCTGTAAATTAAAAATGTTGAAAAAAAGCAAAAAATACCACTTGACATGTGGATTATACAGAATGTAATCTAATTTCCCCGTTACAATCCTGTATCCAAAAATGTGGAAAACCTATTTTTTTAATGTTAAAAGTTACAACTTTGTAAATTTCGTGTAGTATCGGGATTTTTTAACATCACTTTCAACACTTTCAACATAGTTTTCCACATTGATGTTCAAAATGTTGAGTTATACAGAATGTATAAGTGCAAATTTAGAAAAATAAATCGCAAATTCGTGATTCAAAAAAACATTTTTTTCTGCGATTCAAATTGTGGCAAGGTAATATATGACAATCTATACTCATAAAATACATCGGCGAGGTGTGTTTTATGAAAAAGGAAACCGTGAAAATGAGGCTTTGGGGGCTTGTCATTGTTCCGTTGATGATAATTGTGTTCAAAAATCTTTATTCGCTGACAAACGGTGCGTTGCTCGGCATATTTTTCGGTGCTGTAAACGGCAGTATGTGGGAGCAGACCAAGGTTGTTATGCTTTCCTACCTTGTGTGGAGTCTTGTTGAGGCAATCGGAAAACGCTCGGGATTCCATCGCTTTGCCGTGTCAAGAATAATTTCGCTGTGGTTTGTCGGAATATTCTGTCTTGCGTCATATCTGCTAATCTATGCACTCGGTGTTGAAAGTGCAGGTCTGCCAAGGTTCATTTGTGCAATTGCCGTGTGTTTTTCTGCGTTTGCACTCAGCGCAAGGCTTGAATACGGTGAAAGAAAAATTGAACAGCTTTTTTTGCCCTGCGTGTTTATGATGTTGCTTTTGATTGCCGTGTACTGCAGTTTTACAGTGTTCCCTCCGCACATGATACTTTTTGAGGACATACAAACGGGAATGTACGGCATAATTCCCGAATACATCGACTCCGGAGCGATTGCTCTTGATACATTGTACAGAGTTTGAGTTTTTAAAAACAAATGGCTTAAAAGTATTTAATAATTTGAATTGTTATGTTATAATAGATAGCAAAATGAAGTGGTGTGTCCCATGCAGACACAAAAAATAAAAAGGAAACCGAATAAGGCTGATTATGATGAAAAACGAAAGATTTGAAAATACAGAACAAAAGCCTGATGTGATTGCAGGGCGAAATCCTGTAAGCGAGGCTGTTCGCAGTAAGCCCGATTGACAAAATTCTTGTTGCAAAGGGTGAAAAGAGCGGTGCGATTGTGGGAATCCTCGCAAAAGCCCGTGACAAGAAAATTCCCGTTAAGGAAGTTGACCGCACAAAGCTTGATTATGTGAGCGGCGGCGCAACTCATCAGGGTATTGTCGCATTTGCGGCGGCAAAGGATTATTCAACGGTTGACGATATCCTCGAATATGCCGAAAGCAAGGGCGAAGCTCCGTTTGTTGTTGTGCTTGATGAGGTTGAAGATCCGCATAATCTCGGTGCAATAATCAGAACCGCAGAATGTGCCGGAGTTCACGGAATTATTATTCCGAAACGCAGAAGTGCCGGTTTAAGCTACACGGTTGCCAAAGCGTCTGCAGGCGCAATTGAATATATGCGTGTTGCAAGGGTGACCAATATTGCAGTTACACTTGATGAACTCAAAGAAAAAGGCGTGTGGGTTTACGGCGCAGATATGGACGGCACGGATTATGACGAGTGTGATTTTTCGGGTGCGTGTGCAATTGTTATCGGCAACGAAGGTAAGGGCATTTCAAGACTTGTCCGTGAAAAGTGCGATGTAATAGCGTCATTGCCCATGAAAGGTCAGATAAATTCCCTTAATGCGTCGGTTGCCGCAGGAATTTTGATGTACAAAGCGATGAAAAACCGCTGATTTTGTAAATTGAAAATTGAAAATGTAAAATTTATGTGTAGGGGTAGCCTTGCGACCGCCGCCGGTGGCGGAAAAAGGGAGCAAAGCGCTGTCTGAAATAACGAGCAAAAGGCAGTGCATTTATGCACAACGCATTGCGACTATATTTCAGACGGGAGGATATCATCCGCCCGCATTGATGAAATATTATGTTTAAATAAAATCATTTGATGTTATCAAAGTTGTGTGTTTAAATGTCAAAGACTGTAAAAACAGAGAGTACCGCTCGGGCGGCATAGTTTCCGATAAATCTAACTATCTGCCCGAGAGTAAATAAAAAGGAGTGAATGCTTTGGCTGATATGGACAAGGACAGGCTTAAAGAGCTTGAAATCGAGAGCATACTCGAAGAAACCCACTATCTTGCCGATCAGGAACGAATGGAGCAGACGGCACAGAAATACCGTGCAAAGCCGAAGATTGAAGAGATTTTCAGCAATGCCGATAAAAAGCCGAGGTTAAAAAATACAAATCCGCTTGATGAATCCGAACCTGATACTTCAAACTCAATAGTCGGGGATAAGACTGCCGCCACAATGCAGGCAGAGCTTATAATGGACGGAAATGACGATGACCTTGTAACTCCCGAACAGCTTAAAGCAGAGGCTGAAAAAAAGGCTGCGGAAAAAGCCGAAAAAGCCAAGCGTGAGTATGAGGAGGCAAAGAAAAAAGCCGCCGAGGAAGAAAATAAGATAGTTACCCTCACACCTGAGTATGATGAAAATACAGAATTTTCGGGCGAAGTGCTCGGAGAGGTTGACCAGTTTCGTGACGAGGCTGAAATTAAAAGCTACCATACCATAGATATCGACATTCCCGAGGATAAGCCAAAGGAAAAGACCGAAACCAAAGAAAAGAAAGAGGCTTCGCAGACTCCCGTTCATCAGTTTCCGAATACAGAAAAACCGCCTCGCAAGGTGGTTGCAAAAGTTCCCGTGTATCGTCCCGATGAACCGAGGAATATTCTCAATGTCAAGGCAGGCAGATTTTC
>RCMY010004482.1_pt1 | contig 12081 bp, 11 predicted proteins | sample 2041341 | NCBI WGS metagenome assembly RCMY01 (sample SAMN09708234, study PRJNA481090) | Marine sediment metagenome, whole genome shotgun sequencing project.
TGACCGAAATCCTCAAGGACAGCGCGTCAATGATCCTGCCGGTAAGCGAGGCGGATATCGCCGAGGCGCTGGACAGCTTGCGCATCGCGCCCTTGCTGGCGGGTTATCGCGGCCAGCCCGGCGCGGACCGCGCAGCGATTGTAAGCGCCGTCATGGCCGTGCAGGATTACGCCATTCAGAATGCAGATGCCTTGCAGGAGGTCGAGATCAATCCGTTGATCTGCACCCCGACCCGCGCCGTTGCGGCGGACGCCCTAATCAGAACAGGAGAGACGACATGACAGACAGCCCGATCAAGACCGAAACGCGCGGCCACGTGCTGGAGGTGACGCTGGACCGGCCCAAGGCCAACGCGATTGATCTGAAAACCAGCCGCATCATGGGCGAGGTTTTCCGCGACTTTCGCGACGATGACACCCTGCGCGTCGCGATTATCACCGGCAGCGGCGAGAAATTCTTTTGCCCCGGCTGGGATCTCAAGGCGGCGGCTGACGGCGATGCGGTCGATGGCGATTACGGCGTCGGCGGCTTTGGCGGCATTCAGGAACTGCGCGATCTGAACAAGCCGATCGTCGCCGCCGTCAACGGCATCTGCTGTGGTGGCGGGCTGGAACTGGCGCTGGGCGCCGATATCATCCTTGCCGCCGATCACGCGCAGTTTGCGTTGCCGGAAATCCGCTCGGGCACCGTGGCAGATGCGGCCAGCGTCAAGCTGCCCAAGCGTATCCCCTATCATATCGCGATGGAAATGCTGCTGACCGGCCGCTGGATCGACGCCGAAGAGGCGGCGCGCTGGGGCATGATCAATCGCATTGTGCCGGCTGCTGACCTGATGAGTGAGGCGCGCGCGCTGGCGGATCAACTGGCTGATGGCCCTCCGCTGGTTTATGCCGCACTGAAAGAGATCGTGCGCGATGCCGAGGGCAGTGATTTTCAGACCGCGATGAACAAGATTGCGCGCCGTCAATATCCGACCGTCGATGCGCTCTATTCGTCCGAGGATCAGCTGGAGGGTGCGCGCGCCTTCGCGGAAAAGCGTGATCCGGTCTGGAAAGGCCGCTAAGGGCTGCTCCCTACCATTAGGTACCCCCCCCTGCGCGGCGCAGGTTGCGCAGAGGGGGGTATTGCAATGATGGTGACACTGCATCAGTCGGGTGATATCGTGCGACAGCAAACCAGCGGGACCGATTAAGTACAGTGAAACAAATGGATATTAGCGGTCGCACATGGATGGTGACCCCCGACCTTTTGGGTTTTTTGGACCGCGAGGGGCGCTTTGTCGCCACCAATCCCGCGTGGCTCAATCTATTGGGATATACCCACGAAGAGGTTGAGGCGCACTCGTTCCTGGATCTGATCCATCCCGAAGATGTCAGGCGCTCCGAAGACGCCTTTGAGCTGATCGCGCGCGGCCGGCCTGTTCTAAATTTCGTCAACAGATACCGGCGCAAAGACGGCCAATACGAATGGTTGTCGTGGCACGCCGTGCCCGAGGATGACTATTTTTTCTGCACCGCGCGCTGCATCACCACCGAGCGAGAGCAGGCGGCCCAGCTCAAGACCCGCGACGAAGAGGCGGCGCTGCGCGAGCAGTTCATTGCCGTGCTGAGCCATGACGTGCGCAATCCACTGGCGGCGATCAATGCCGCGTCGCGCGTCATCGGGCGGGCGTCGCAGGATGCGCAGACCCTCGAAATGGTTGAGTCGATCCAAGGCTCGACCTGGCGGATCGCCCGGCTGATCGACGACGTGATGGATTTCGCCCGCGCGCGCCTTGGCGGCGGTCTGGATATTGAGCGGCACACTGATTACGACGTGAAACCGATCCTCGAGCATGTGGCGCAGGAGATCGAACTTGCTCATCCCGACATCGAGATCGTGACCGAGTATTCGTTTTGCGACCCGCTGAGATGCGATTCGGCGCGAATTGCGCAGATGATCTCGAACCTCTTGGCGAACGCAGTGTCGCATGGCACAAAGGGCGCGCCTGTCACGCTGAGCGCCGAGGATCGCGATGGATCGTTCTACCTGTGGGTCACCAACACTGGCGATCCCATCCCTGACGATGTGCGCCAGATGCTGTTCGAGCCGTTCGCGCGCGGCGCTGTGGGCCAGTCGCAGCAGGGGCTGGGCCTGGGCCTGTTCATCTCGCGCGAGATTGCGCGCGCGCATGGCGGCGATCTGACCATGACCTCGGACGCGGTCGGCACGATATTCACCTTTCGGATGCCGCGCGCCTAACTCTGTGTCGCGCAGAAAAAGTGGCTTTGGCATCGCCCGGCGTTGGTCTATCGTCTGCAGGCAATATAAAAACGACAGGGAGTTATTAGCATGAACGTATTCGTGAAACGCGCCTTTTTGGCCAGCGTCGCGATGACCTTCGCCGGGCAGGCGATGGCGACCGAGTGGAACGTATCGCTCTGGGGCAAACGCCGCGCCTTTACCGAGCATGTCGAAAAGCTGGCCGAGCTGGTCAGCGAAAAGACCGGTGGTGAATTCACCCTGAACATCAGCTATGGCGGCCTTTCCAAGAACAAGGAAAACCTCGACGGCATTTCGATCGGTGCGTTCGAGATGGCCCAGTTCTGCGCTGGCTATCACCGCGACAAGAACCCGACCCTGACCGTGCTGGAACTGCCGTTCCTCGGCGTCGAGACGCTGCAGCAGGAGCGCGAATTGTCGATGGCTCTCTATGCCCAGCCCGCCGTGCAGGAGGATCTGGCCCGCTGGAACGCGACGCTGCTGATGCCGTCGCCGATGCCGCAATATAACCTCATCGGTGTTGGCGATGCGCCCCAAAGCCTCGAGGATTTCGACGGCCTCGCCGTGCGCGCCACCGGTGGCATCGGGGCCGCGATGGAAGCTGTCGGCGCCGTGCCTGCCTCGATGTCGGCCAGCGAAGTGCGCCAAGCGGTGGATAGCGGCGTCGTCACCGCCGTCGCGTTCGCGCCCCATGCGCATATGTCCTTTGGCACCATCGAAAATGGCAAGTGGTGGACGACCAACCTGAACCCCGGCACGGTCAATTGCCCCGTCGTCGCCAACACCGACGCGCTGAACGATCTGAGCGATGGCGAGCGTGAGGCGCTGCTGGGTTCCATCGACGAGGCGTTGGATTACTACGTCGACAATTACGAAAATAACACGATGGCCAAATGGGGCCCGGCGCTGGATGAACGTGGCATCGAACGCGTGACATTCTCGGACGAGTCGATTGCGGCCTTCCGCGATGCCGTCGCCGGTCCCGCCGCGACGGCGTGGGTCGAGGACATGAACGCGCGCGGCCTGCCTGCGCAGGAGCTTTATGATTTTGCCACCGGCAAGCTGGAAGAGCTGAAGGGCGAGTGATTGCTGCCGCGCCCCGGACCTGCTCCGGGGCGCGCTGATCGCACCTTACCAATAGGAGCTGCCCATGACCGGAGCCGCCTCTGTCCTCACCGACGACAGCGTCCTTAGCCGCTTTGATCGGCGGCTTTACAAGCTCGAGCGGGTGTTGGCGCTTGTCAGCGGACTCGCCGTATTTTCGCTGATGCTGCTGGCGGTCGTGTCGGTATCGGGGCGCAATTTCATCAATCAGCCGCTGCCCGGCTATGTCGACTGGATCGAGCAGGCGATGCCGCTGATTGCCTTTATGGGCATTTCCTACGTGCAGCGCGATGGCGGGCATATCCGCATGGATATCGTCGTCGGCGCTCTCAAGGGTCGCGTCCTGTGGCTGGTCGAGCTGATCACGACGCTCGCCATCCTGCTGCTGATCGCGCTGCTGATCTGGGGATCGTGGGCGCATTTCAACCGCAGCTTTGATTTTGCCGCGCCGCTTTGGAGCCGCGACAGCTCGATGGATATCGCACTGCCGATCTGGCCCGCCAAGCTGCTGGTGCCGGTCGCGTTTTCGGTGCTGGCCGTACGGTTGGTCTTGCAGGCGGTGGGCTACATGCGCGCGCTGATCACCGGCACAGATGCGCCCGTCGCCGTCCCGCTGGTGATCGACGCCGCCACGCAGGCCCAGATGGAGGCCGAGCAACTGAGCGGTCGAGACACATGAGAGGGGCCGCCTGATGGAGCCAATCGACATTGGCCTGATCGTCACCGGCATCATGCTGGTGCTGGTGGTGCTGGGAATGCGCGTGGCCTTTGCCGCCGCGATGGCGGGGCTGATCGGTCTGATCTGGATCTTCTGGTCGAAGAAGGGCTATGCGGGCGACGAATTTGTCTGGGCGCTGACCGTGGCCGTGAAAACGGCGGGGCAGGTGCCCCATTCCAAAGTGTCCAGTCAGGCGCTCAGCCTGATCCCCACCTTCATCCTGATCGGCTATCTGGCCTATTACGCGGGGCTCACAAAGGCGCTGTTCGAGGCCGCTAAACGCTGGATCGCATGGGTGCCGGGGGGCCTCGCCGTGGCGACCATCTTTGCCACTGCTGGGTTTGCTGCCGTATCCGGCGCGTCGGTTGCGACGGCGGCGGTGTTCGCGCGCATCGCCATCCCCGAGATGCTGAAAATCGGCTATGACAAGCGTTTCGCCGCAGGTGTCGTCGCCGCAGGTGGCACGCTGGCCTCTCTAATTCCGCCATCCGCGATCCTCGTCATCTACGCCATCATAGTCGAGCAGGACGTGGGCAAGCTGCTACTCGCAGGCTTTATCCCCGGTGTATTTTCGGCGCTGGTCTATGCCATCCTCATCATTGGCATGGCGCTCAGTATCAAGGGTTTCGGCCCGCCCGTGCGCGGATTCACCTGGCGCCAAAGGTTCGAGTCGCTGCCGCCCGCGTTGCCGATCTTTTTCGTCGTCGCGACCATCGTTCTGTTCGTCTACAACCCCTTCGGTGGTGATGCGTGGGGCACCCCGACCGAGGGCGGGGCCATCGGCGCCTTCGTCGTGTTCCTCATGGCGCTCTGGCGCGGCATGCGCTGGGCCGAGCTGAAATCGGCGTTGCTAGAGACCGCCAAACTGAGCGTGATGATCTTTACCATCATCTGGGGTGTGCTGATCTATGTGCGCTTCCTCGGTTTTGCCGACCTGCCGGGAGCGTTCTCGGACTGGATCACATCGCTGACCGTGTCGCCCATGCTGATCCTCGTCTGCATCCTCTTGGCCTACGCCGTGCTGGGCATGTTCATGGACGCCATCGGGATGCTGCTGCTGACGCTGCCTGTCGTCTATCCGGCCGTTATGGCGTTAAACGGGGGCGAATATGTCAGCGCGGCGGACAGCACCTTTGGGATGAGCGGGCCAATGTGCGCGATCTGGTTTGGCATATTGGTCGTGAAGATGGCCGAATTCTGCCTGATTACGCCGCCAATCGGTCTGAACTGCTTTGTCGTGGCGGGTGTGCGGCCTGACCTCAGCGTGCAGGACGTGTTCAAGGGCGTGACGCCGTTTTTCATCGCGGATGGCATCACCATCGGGCTGCTGGTCGCGTTCCCTGCGATCGTGCTGTGGCTGCCATCTTTGGCGTGATCGGGCGCCTAATCCGTCACGATGTCGCGCTGATCCTCCAGCCCCATTGAGATCAGCAGTGGCGATTCGTCCTGCCGGGCCTGAAACGCCGCCTTGCTGTCCAGTCCCTGCCAGTTGCACCCGATCAGCGACTGCGCCACCGCCCCGCCCAGAGTGTTGCCGGGGCCAGTCACGATAAACATGTCCGGCGCAAATTCGAGCGCGGCGATCTGAATAGCACGCGTGAAATCATACGTCTGCGTCACCTGCGCGCCCAGCGTGTAGTCGCGCAGAGCGGCAGGATCGGTGGCATGCGGCCACCAAACCGCGCCGCGCCCGTCGATCATCGGCAGGTTTGGCTGGGCAAATAGCGACGCTGGCAGCGCCTCGCGGCCCTTTTCTGCCACCGGTTCTTGCAGATGCGTATGAAACGCCGCGTGATGCGGCAGGCGCATGGGAAAGCGGTCCTGCATACGCGGCACGGACCCCTCGAATTCGGCTAGCCCTGCCTCGTCGCCCGCCAGAACCAGCATCCCGCCGAGATCTATCGAGAGGCGCAACACAGCGTCGCCGCTATCGATCTGCGCCACAGTATCCAACAGTGAGGCGCGCCGCGCGGGATCGGCGCGCCAGTCAGGGCCGGTGCAGGGATAGACCAGTTGCCCGCCAATCGCAGCCTCCTGCATCAGGCGCCCCATCGTGTTCACCACCTGAAAGCCGCCGGTCGCGTCCAGCGCGCCTGCGGCGGCCAGCGCGGTATACCAACCCATCGAATTGCCGGTAACGGCGACCACCTCAATATCCTCGGCCAGCGCATGGCGGTCGAGGTATGAGCAGGCGTAGATTAGCGGCGAAGCGGCATCCCCGACGGTGTGAACGCTGTTCGAAAACCGCTCGGCGCTGTCCAGTTCGGTTACGGGTGTCTGGCCCTCGGCGCGGCGAAGGTCATCGAACCTGCCCAGCAATGGATCGCCCACATGGTGGCGGCCCAGATATCCCAGCTCGGCCTTGTTATAGGTACCCCGGCCGGGGCAGATCAGCACGGCGCGGCAGCTCATTCGCAGGCCTCCCTGGCGGCGGCGACGATGCTGTCCCGTGACGGCATGGTCGCTGCATAGGCGGGTCCGGTGGCGATGAAACTATCCTCGGCGGTGAGGCGCATGACCGGCAATTCGGCCCGCTCGACAAAGAGGGCCATCAGCCCCTCGGCCTGCCCGCCGGTGCGGCGACATTCATCCACGATCAGCACAGATTTGCACCCGCGAGTGGCGTCCAGCAGCGCCTGTTCGGGCAACGGCGCGATCCAGCGCATGTCGATCACGCGCGCGTCTATCCCCTCGCCGCGCAGCACCTCCTGCGCCTGACGGGACAGGTAATGGCCGTTGCCATAGGTCACGATGGCAAGATCGCGTCCTTGCCCATGCACGCCGACGCTACCCACTGCGATCCGCTCGTCCGGGCCGGGATAGGGGCCCATCCATTCATTGTCGCCCGCATCATGCAGGTCGCGCATGGGGTAGAGCGCGATGGGCTCGACAAAGACGACCACGCGCTGTTCCTCGCGCGCCAGCCGCACACATTCGCGCAACATCATGGCGGCGTCGGGACCACTCGACGGACAGGCGACGATGATACCGGGGATGTCGCGCAGAACGGCAAGGCTGTTGTCGTTGTGAAAATGACCGCCGAAGCCCTTTTGATAGCCCAGCCCGGCGATGCGCAGCACCATCGGGTTGGTGAACTGGCCTTGGGAAAAGAACGGCAGCGTCGCGGCCTCACCCCTCAGTTGGTCCTCGGCGTTATGCAGATAGGCGAGGAACTGGATCTCGGGCATGGGCACGAACCCATTATGCGCCATGCCGATGGCGAGGCCCAGAATGCTCTGCTCGTCGAGGACGGTGTCGATCACCCGGTCCGTGCCGAACCTTTGATGCAGGCGCTGCGTGACGCCGTAAACGCCGCCCTTACGGCCGACATCCTCACCCATCACCACGATTTCGCCATGTGTCAGCATGAGGTCACTCAGCGCCCAGTTGATGAGGCGACTCATCGGTTGGGGCTGGTTCATTTGTTTCATGTCGCTGCCGAACGCGGCCTCGCGTTCTGCGGCGCTCGGCCCGTTTGTCGGCGCGCAGTCGCGCTTCGGTGGGATGATGCTGGCCATGACGTCGCTAGCCGTTTTCAGGCGGGGACGCTGGGTCGCCTCGTCCGCCACTCGGGCAACGCGGGCGTTTGTCTCTTCGTAGATGCTGAGCGCATCCTCGCGCGACAGCGCGCCCGCCGCGTCCAGCAGTCGTACGGAATGCAGCAGCGGATCGTTCGCCTCTTCTGCCTCGACCTGCGACGTTGGCAGGTAAGTCGTGGGCAGGTCCGCGCCCGCATGGCCATAGAGGCGCACCATCGTCAGGTGCAGAAACGCCGGCTTGCGATGATTGCGCACATAGCGCGCCGCCTCGGTCGCCGCGCGGGCGGTGTCGTAGATATCAAGGCCATTGGCGGCGAAATACTTGATGCCGGGGCGGTGCTGCATGCTGGCCGCAATCCAGCCCTTGGGCGTCTGGGTGGAGATGCCGATGCCGTTATCCTCGCAGACCAGTAGCAGCGGCATTGGCACCGATTGCACGCTGGTCCAGCCCGCCGTGTTGATCGCGCCTTGCGCGGTCGAGTGGTTGGCCGATGCGTCGCCAAACGACGCCGTTGCGATGCCGTCATGCGGCAGCATGCGATGCTCGGGCGGGCGGCGGCGCGCCAATCCCAGCCCATACGCCGCGCCGACCGCCTTGGGCAGGTGCGAGGCGATGGTCGAGGTCTGCGGCGGGATCATCAATGCCTTGGACCCCAGCACCTTGTGCCGCCCGCCTGAAATTGGATCCTCGGACGAGCAGGCGAAGCTGAGCAGCATATCCCACGTGATCGACTGCCCCGGCACTTGGCCCGCGCGGGCGATCTGGAACGCGGCGTCGCGGTAGTGCAGAAATGCGATATCATCGGGCCGCAGCGCATGGGCGACTGCCGCCATCCCCTCATGGCCGGACGAGCCAATTGTGTAGAACCCCTGACCCGCCTTTTGCATCGCGCGGCTGGTGCGATCCAGCGCGCGGCTGAGGCATTGCGCGCGGTAGAGCGTGACCGCGTCAGTATTGCTGAGCGCACCCGTTGGCGCGGCACCCGGCGGCAGATCGCCCGAGGCGGCGCGGGCGCAAAAATTCTCGTGCACGATCTGCGCGCGGTCCATCGGGGCACTCCTGTCGGCGGTGGGCTTGGCGCGCACCTTGCCCGCGGTCCGCGCGCATCTCAAGCCTTGTTTTTCCCGGCGCTGCCCGGCTAAGTCAGGCGTGCAAGGACGGGAGCAAACAGGCAGTGAGCGATCCGCTGGCAATCGACGACGTATCGCTGACCCTCGAGGGGCGGGCGATCCTGCACGGGATCACCCTGCGCGGGGGCGAGCGCCGTATCGGCATCGTCGGGCGCAACGGGTCGGGCAAGAGCACGCTGGCGCGCGTCATCGCCGGGCTGCAGGCGCCCGATAGCGGGACCGTGCGCCTGTTCGGCGTGGACGTCGCCAAGGATCGCAAGGTCGCGATCCGCACCGTCGGCATCCTGTTCCAGAACCCCGATCACCAGATCATATTTCCCACCGTGGACGAAGAGATCACCTTTGGCCTGCGCCAGTTGGGCCAGTCCAAGGCCGAGGCTGCGTGCGGCGTGCGCGCCATCCTCGAACGGTTTGGCAAGGAGCATTGGGCGGGCGCGGCTGTGCATCCGCTGAGCCAAGGGCAAAAGCAACTGGTTTGCCTCATGGCGATCCTCGCGATGCGCCCCCGGCTGATCGTGCTGGACGAGCCCTTGTCGGGCCTCGACATCCCCACGCGGATGCAGCTGATGCGCTATCTGGACGGGGTGAATGCGCATCTGATCCATATCTCGCACGACCCTTTGGTGCTGGCGGGCTATGAGCGCGCCCTCTGGATTGCGGATGGGCAGATCGCGCGCGACGGCGCGGCGGGTGAGGTGCTAGACGCCTTTGCCGTGGATATGCAGCGGCTGGGAGGAATTGATGATATCTCTGACCTCGCCGGTTGAGACGCGCGCCCATGGCTGGCGCGCAGGGGCCAAGCTGGGCGCGCTTTGCCTCGCGACCATGGGCCTATTTGCTATGAGCAGCCTTGCCGGGCATGTGGCCGCATTCGCCGGGATGCTGGCGCTATACTTGGCGCCGGGGACGGTGTTCTTTGGCTCGGGTATGGCACGGCTGCGCGTGTTGTGGCCATTCCTCGCGATCATCCTCATATGGCACGCGGTCACGGCGACACCGGGGCAGGGGGCGGTAATCGCGCTGCGGCTGGTGACGGCGGTGGGGCTGGCCAATCTGGTGACCATGACGACGCGGCTGAGCGACATGATCGGTGTCGTGCGCTGGCTGGCCGGGCCTCTGCGCCGCCTTGGCATTGACACGCGCGCGCTGGAGCTGGGGATCGCGCTGGTGGTGCGCTTTACGCCCATGCTGGCAGGTAAGGGCGTGCAGCTGACCCGCGCGTGGCGCGCGAGATCGCCGCGCAGGCCCGGTTGGCGCATCGTGCTGCCCTTCACCCTTTGCGCGATAGACGACGCCGAGCATGTGGCCGACGCCATAAAGGCGAGGGGCGGGGTGTAGGGGTATCATCTGAGCCCAAGTTTAATTTTTAGTTGCCTCGCGCCCCCGATCCGGCGCAACTGACCCCCACGCGCCCAAAAGGAGCCAGCCCATGGAACGCAATATTGCCCTCGTCGCGCTTTTCGCCGCGCTCATCGCCGCACTCGGGATCATCCCGCAGGTCACGCTTCCTTTCGGTGTGCCGATCACGGCGCAATCCTTGGGGGTCATGTTGTGCGGCACCGTTCTGGGCGCAAAGCGTGGCACGATGGCAGTGCTGCTATTCATGTTGCTGGTGTGCCTTGGCCTGCCGCTCTTGTCGGGCGGACGTGGGGGGCTGGGTGTGATCGTCTCGCCGACGGGCGGATTTTTCGTGGCGTTCCCGGTTGCCGCCTTCATCGCGGGTCTCATCACCCAAAGCTGGCGCAGTGTGCCGCTGGCCGTGGCCGCAGGCGTCGCGGCGGCGGTCGGGGGCATCGTCCTTTATGCGTTCGGCATCATTGGGCTTGCACATGTGCTGGACAAATCGCTGAGCGAGGCCGCACTGCTAGTCACGGCCTTCATCCCCGGCGACGCGGTCAAGGCTGTGCTGGCGGGCCTCATCACCTCGGCCCTCTACCGCGCGCGGCCCCGCGCAGTGCTATCGCGGGCCTGAGGGCCGGCACGAAACCGGTTCCCATGTTGCAATGGACATTTGCGATGCCTGCTGCTTAATTCGCCGCATGATCGCTTGGGGGTGGCTTGCATCGCACATCTATACCCCGCGTGATCCGACACAACTGGGAGATTTACTTAATGGATCGTCGTTCCTTTATCCGCGCGGGCGCTATCGGCACCGCTGCGACAGCACTGGCCGCACCGGCCATCGCGCAGGGCAATATCACGTGGCGCATGGTCACCACTTGGCCCAAGAATTTCCCCGGCCTCGGTGTCGGCGCACAGCGCCTTGCCGACCGGATTACCGCCGCCTCGGGTGGCCGCCTGACCGTGCAGGTTTATTCGGCAGGCGAGCTGGTTCCGCCGCTGCAAAGCCTTGATGCCGTGATCGATGGCACGGCCGAGATGAGCCATGGCGCCGCCTATTACTGGCAAAACAAGTCGCCTGCGCTGTCGTTTTTCACCGGTGTTCCCTACGGCATGACCACCGCCGAGCTGACGGCATGGGTCCGCTATATGGGCGGGCAGGAAATCTGGGACGAGATCTATGACCAGTTTGGTGTGCAGGGCTTCCTTTCGGGTAACACCGGCAACCAGACCGGCGGTTGGTTCCGCGAAGAGCTGACCGGCCTCGCCGATATCAAGGGCAAGCGTTTCCGCACCCCCGGCCTTGGTGGCCGCGTGTGGGAGAAACTGGGCGCGACCGTCACCAACATGGCGGGCGGCGAGATTTTTCAGGCGCTGCAATCGGGCGCACTGGACGCTGCCGAATTTGTCGGTCCCTATAACGATCTCGCGCTGGGGTTCCATCAGGTGGCCAAGCATTACTACATGCCCAGCTTTGTCGAGCCGGGCCTCGCGACCGAACTGGTCGTCGACAAGGCCAAGTATCAGGAACTGCCGGACGATTTGCAGGCCATCGTGCGCTATGTCAGTCAGGCGGAATACGATCAGGTTTCGGCCGATTTCATCGCCAACGATCCGCGTGCGCTGAAAACGCTGGTCGAAGAGCATGGTGTGCAGGTCCATCAGTTCCCCGACGACATCATGGAAGCGGGCGCCAAGGCGTCCAAGGAAGTGATCGAAGAGCTGCTGGCCAGTGACGATCCACTGGTCCAGAAGACGACGCAAAGCTTCCTCGACGCGCTGGCGCTGGTGCGCACGCGCACCGAGCAGATCGATGCGCCGTATCAGGCGGCACGAGCAAAGTATCTGGATTTCTGAGGATTGGCTCAGTTGTAAATGCCAAAGGCCCGGTGGATTGCACCGGGCCTTTTTTATCGGCGCGCTGCCGGTGGCATCACATGCGGCCATCGCGCTGAAACCGCGCGATGCCCGCCGTTATCAAGTGAT
>RCMY010004484.1_pt1 | contig 12077 bp, 7 predicted proteins | sample 2041341 | NCBI WGS metagenome assembly RCMY01 (sample SAMN09708234, study PRJNA481090) | Marine sediment metagenome, whole genome shotgun sequencing project.
AAAGCGCAAAGGCGGCAAACCGTAACCGATATGCGGCAATGACGCCGGCATTGCCGCCTGCGGCGGATCGCGCCACCAGAGAAAACGAACTATCGCCAAAAGTTCATTAACGTGCCGCAAAAGTGCGACCAAAAAATTTGAACCAGACCACACAAACACCGTGATTTTGATCCACTTGCCAACCACGATATCTCAGTTTTGGCAAATTCGACTATATTTTAGAAATAGGCTTATTCCAATATGAGAGCAACGAAAATGAAATTTGTAAAAAAATGTTATATCGGCGTGGCACTAACGGGCCTGCTTAGCGCTTGTAGCAGTGGGGGTGGCGGTAGTGATGATGCAGCACCGGCACCACCCCCTGCCGCACCCGCAGCGAAGCCCGTGGCAATTACACCGGCTAATGCTGCGAAAGTCTCCGCTGAAGCATACTTTGGCGTTGTTGATACCCGCGATTTTGGCACGGATGGCCTCGGCAGCGTGGGCATAACAGCGGCAGTTGTGAACGTAAATAACGTCAGTTTCGATTGGTTTAATTTCACCCAGCAGATAATTTCGAGGTTGCCTGAGTTAAACGGAAGCTTGGCGGGCGATATGGTTTCTGCCGTTGTTATTTCTCCAGAAACTTTTCAATGCGTAGACGGGGGCACCCTGACCGTTTCTGGAGAGGTCGACGATCCTGAAGTGGACACCGCAGGTGATACCATAGACGTTGAACTAGAAGATTGTGTTGAATCGTATGGCGTGTTGAACGGCCAGGTATCGCTGCTCTTCAACAGCATATCGAAAAACTCGTCGAATGAAGTGACTGGATTCAATGCCACGCTCACGATGACTGACTTTTCGGTAGTCTTTGCGGGTGAAACATGGACCAGTAATGGCGATATCACCACAGCAATTCAAGATCTTAGCGAGGTAGAACGCAACGCGACTTTAAGCGGAACTGCATTTACTGTAACGCGCGGAAGCCAGGCAAGCACGCTACGCAACTTCAGCATCGCAGAGATCCGCAGTCTAGCGACCTTCACAACCTCGACCAACCTCAGTGGCACGGTGGAAAGCGCTGCAATCGGTGGTTCAGCAACTTTCGAGACAATAGAAATTTTTCAACTTGGGGATGAAGAGTTTCCGTTCGAGGGTTCCGCGTTAATTCGCGGTGCCAATGGTTCCTCAACTCAGATTACCGCAATAAATTCTGCCGAAGTACGGCTAGATATTGATGCAGACGGCGACAACTCCTTCGAGCAATCGATAGCAACAACCTGGGATGCACTGGCGCAGCTGTAACAGCGACCATGTCTTGCATTACGATGGGGGGCTTAACGCCCCCTTTTGCATGCCGGCGCAGAGAAAGTCGGGCACGTTCGGTGACGGTAGCTATAACCACCAGCTTTGCTGCCATAGTGTGCATTCAAACGCTGCCCGCTTACAGCGATGAGCGAGCCGGCAACCATACCCTGCAAACATCAATCGGCATCGGCAGCATAGATTTCGACTACCGAGAGTTCAACGACGGCAAACGGCTGAATCGCGAACACGGCAACTTATTCGGCCTAACCGCCAGCGCAAAAATAATCCGGCGTAAGCATTTTTTTGCAGCAGATATCGCCTGGTTTGCCAACGCGGTCGACTACCACGGTGAAACGCAAAACGGCGTACAGCTAAAGCTCGACTATCAATTAAGACTCGCAACGAGTTGGCGCATAAATATTGAGGGAGTCTACACAGCCTGGACTATCGGTCGCAGCCGCGAGGCTACGCTGCGCCGCAACGGCGCGGCTATCGGCAAGCTATTAGAACCTGCCAGCGAAACCCGCAGCGCAGGCCTGACAGTTAACGCTACTTACGCTTTCTAGCGCAGTGTTATTTTCGATAACAAGCTAAAATTTCAAGCAGTAGTGAACTAACGATCGTATTGCGGCCTGCTGCCCTCTATTGCAGAATGGGGGCTTGCTGTTATTAGGAGCAAGCCGATGAGCACGATGGATCGCACCTCAAGCCCGTTTACGCACGCAACACACTCTTTCTTCACACAAACCGCCGCACGGAATGTCTGGCCATTATTGACCGTTAGTACACTAGTATTAGCGCTTGCCGTAGGCTGTGGCGGCGGCTCGAGTTCAAATAATAACCCTGTAGCGCCTGAAGAAGTCGTCGTTGATGATCCTGCGACAGACCCGGTGGAGCAACCGGCAGCCAAAGTTCGTATAAATGAATTTATCGCCTCCAACGACGAAGGCCTCGCCGATGAAGACGGTGATTTTTCTGATTGGGTGGAGTTATATAACAGCGGCGACCAGCCGGTCGACCTAACTGGCTGGTATCTAACCGACGACGAAGAGGAACTGAACCAGTGGCCGCTGCCGGCTGAAACAATTGAAGCAGGCGGTTTCCTGCTTGTTTTTGCGTCAGGCAAAGATCGTGGCACCGCCGCCGGCGAACAGGCACATACCAATTTCAAACTTTCCAGCGACGGTGACTACCTCGCGCTCGTGCAAGCCGATGGCGTCACGCTTGCGGACGAGTACACTCCAGAATTCCCACCCCAAACCACTGACGTCAGCTACGGTTACGTTGCTGATGATGCGGTTGGTTTTCTGGAATCGCCCACGCCCGGCGCTGCAAATTCTCGTCAGGCGCTTGCCGGCGTAGAGTTTTCGCGCCCGGCTGGCGTTTTTACCGACAGTCTGGAATTGACGCTGCAGTTGGGTGAAGGGCGTGCGGGTACTATATATTACAGCGTCGATGGCTCCGCGCCGACGCCCGAGTCGTCGCAATACGACGGCCCTATCACTCTCACCCAAACGACGGTCGTTCGAGCCCGCGCTTACGATGCCGGGAATGAAGATGCCGCCGGCCCGGATAGCTATGCGTTTTTTACCGCGACAGATGCGGCGACCGCTGCGGTGACCTCTGAGCTGCCACTGGTGATCGTCGACACACTTGGCGGCACCATCAATCGCGATGACGACGGCATCGAAGCGGCAATTACCATCATAGAACGAACAGACGGGGTTGCCGCAATCACTGCGCAGCCGCAATACAGTGGCGGCACGTCGATCAGAATTCGCGGCAGCTCGTCCGCCGGTTTTCCAAAAAAGCCGTTCAAACTCGAGCTGCATGACGCCGAAGCTGACGATGTTGATGCCGACCTGCTAGGCCTGGGTAGCGAGAGCGACTGGATTCTGTACGCGCCGGGCCGCTACGACCGCAACATGATCGCCAACCCCTTCATTCAACAGTTAGCCGGCGCAGCGGGGCTGGTCGAACTGCAGTCGCGGTTCGTGGAGCTATACGTGAACGAAGACGACGGCCAGGTTGATGGCAGCGACTATCGCGGTATTTACACCGTTGGCGAAAGCATCAAAGTCAGTGAAAATCGCATCGACATCGACAAACTCTCTGCTAGCGACGAACAAGTGCCGGAGATAACCGGTGGCTATATTCTCGCTATTGATCGCACCGACACGGATGAGTACAACTTCAGAACTGAGTCAGGATTTCCCTCGAACTTGATTGGGCCGATCAATGTAGCTCGGCCGAAGCTCGATAAACTAACTGCCGCGCAGCAAACCTGGATAGAAGCCTATATTAACGACTTCGATGCCGCCTTGAACGGCCCGAATTTCACCGACGCGGAAGCAGGCTATAGAGCCTATATCGACGTTAACTCGTGGATAGACGCGCATCTATTGACGTTGTTCGCGAAAGAGCCCGACATGAATTCACTAAGCCACTATATGACGCTGCCACGCGAAGAAAAGCTGCGTGCCGACCCGCTGTGGGACTATGATCGCGCTTTCAACTCGATTGATCAGCGTGTGCCCGACCCTGAAATACTGTGGTCGGAAGACCGCCCAAGGCGTCCTTTTCGGGGCTGGTGGGGGCGACTGGTTGATGATGAGCAGTATGTCGCGCAATATCGAGCGCGTTGGAGCGAACTGCGGCAGGGTCCACTGGCTACTGCAGCCGTGTTGTCGCGCATCGATGTGCTGGCCGCCGAAGTTGCGCCGGCCTACCCTCGTGAAGATGCACGCTGGGGCGACCTGCGGGAGTACGGTTCACGCTACACGGATTTTGCAGGTGAGACTGCCGCGCTTAAGGACTGGGTCACCAAGCGTTTAGCGTTTTTAGACCAGGCGCTAAACGAGCCGCTCTAAACCGCAACTCACGGCGTGTAGAGCTCAGCAAGATACTTGTCGATGCTGCTCTTCCAGGTAAAGCGCGCCGCCGCAGCTGCACTCGCGAGTTTCTGCCACTCCTGCGGCCTGCGCTGCTTGCATTGCAACGCCGCTGCAAACCTATTCACCAGCTGCTCTGCCTGCTGTTGCGGGCTATCGCCGGCAAAGCTAAAGCCATTGACGCCATCCTCTACTGTGTCATTTAAGCCGCCGACGCGATGCACGAGACACGCCTGCCCGGCGCGCATTGCCAGCATTTGACCTATTCCGCACGGTTCGAAGGAACTGGGCATCAGGAACAGATCGCCGCAGTGGTACAGCGCCTCGGCAATAGTGTCAGAGTAGCCGCGCAGAAAAATAAAATTATCAAAACGGGCGGCGGTGGCTGTTAGAAACTGTTCGAACTGCTGATCACCGTTGCCTAGAAACAGGTAGGTACCGGTGCCGCCGAGTTGTTCCAATACGGCGTGCAGCACTACGTCTCCCGCCGCTGTTTCCTGCTGCAGCAAGCGTACTTTCTGATCGGTGATGCGACCTACGCTGGTGATAAGGATATGCTCCTCTCGCGGCATAAATTGTGCGATGCGTTTTTCAGCAATAAAATTCGCCGTTGCGAGTTGCGGCTGCGCGCCAATCCAGCGCCAAACTTGTTCTTGCAGCAACGCTGCCAGCTGGGGTCGTGGCAAAGGTGTGGCTGGCTGGCTGCCGCTGTAATCGCAGCCGTTCAAAATACCAAACAGGCGGCCACTCTTTTTGGCTTGCTGCAAATCACGCTCCAACCCTTCACCGCCGAAGTAGCCGCTAGTCTGCACGTCGCTGGGCTGTAGAATCTCACGCGCATAGGTGGGCGATACCGCATGCACCTTATCCGCCAGAGTAATGCCGGCACGCATCAGGTTAACGCACTCAGGCCAGCGCGGGTCGGTCACCGCGCCATCTACCTGCATGTCGGGAAACCACGCTTGCAACGAAGACCAGTCGTGCTGCAGTGGTCGAATGCCTTGCAGCGCCAGATTATGAATAGTGAACACGCAATGCGTTTGCTGCAGAAATTTGTAGGCTGCATGATAGCGGCGCAGTAACAATAGGCTCGCCGCGTGCCAGTCGTGTAAGTGGATAACATCGAGTTTGCCGAAGCTATCTTCTTTAATAAGATTCGCCACTAGCTGGCAGAACAGCGCAAATTTACCGGCGTCAGTGGCGAATGGCGCATCCGGGCCGTCGTCGCAATATATCTTACCTTCGCCGTGGGGAGAGAATGCCGTATGATCAACAACCCAGTGAACCACATTATCGCAGGGCGATTTTCCAGGCACGGTATATACATCGGCACTTGTAGCCGCGCCGCCAAATGTCACCGCAATGGTCGCGACATTGCTGGCACCAGTGACGCGCGCCAGGCTGCCATAGGCTGGTGTGATGACGTGTACGCGGCAGCCCTGCTCGGCTAGCGCTGGCGGTACATCGCGGACTACGTCGCCGATGCCGCCGACTTTGCCGCCAGGCAAGGCGTCGTTCTCTGCGGCAACCATCAGGATATTGAAACGATTTTTCATAATTATGTTTTGTAATATTTGCGACTGCGGTATTCGCGACTGAAGTCGCTCCCACAAGTGCTATGCGCCCCCTTGTGGGAGCGACTTTAGTCGCGAGGTCAGGTTATAACATCAGGCTTTTCTCGGCCAGTATGACGCGCAATACCCGCGATCTCATTGGCCGCCAGCACCAGCAAATGCAAAGCCAGCTGAGAGTCCTGCTTGTGCTGAATAACATCCGGCTCGTGGCGCTCAATATAAACGCGCAAGGTCGCACCGGCGGTACCCGTGCCCGACAGCCTGTACACGATGCGGCCGCCGCCTTCGAGATATACTCGCACGCCCTGGCCACTACTCTCGCTGCCGTCAACGGGGTCGACGTAGGAAAAATTATCAGCAGCTAAAATAGCCATCCCTGCTGCCTCCGTACCGGGCAACGTGGCAAGTCGGCTCTGCAGCTCTGCCATAAGCGCAGCAGCGTTGTCGGTATCGATTGCTTCGTAGTCATGGCGGGTAAAGAAAGTGCGGCCATATTCTGCCCAGTGTGACCTAACGATTTCAGCCAGCGGCTGCTGCCGTTCAGCGAGAATATTCAGCCAGAATAGCACCGCCCACAGGCCGTCTTTCTCGCGCACGTGGTTGGAGCTGGTGCCGAAGCTTTCCTCGCCACAGAGCGTAATGCGGTCGGCGTCGAGCAAGTTGCCAAAGAACTTCCAACCAGTGGGTGTTTCATAGCATTCAATACCTAACGCTTTCGCTACGCGGTCAACCGCGCTGCTGGTCGGCATACTGCGCGCCACGCCCCGCAGGCCGGCCGCACAAGCGGGCACGCAGTCTGCGTTGGCGGCCATCACGGCGAGGCTGTCGCAAGGGTTCAGGTAAAAATTTGCGCCAAGAATCATATTGCGGTCGCCGTCGCCATCGGAGGCGGCACCAAAATCCGGTGCGTTGGCACCATTCATCGCGTTTACTAACTCTTTCGCATGCACCAGATTGGGGTCGGGATGTGCACCGCCAAAATCTTCCAGCGGCTCACCACGCACTAGCGTGTCGGCTGGCGCTCCCAGGCGGTCAACCAGAATAGCCTTAGCGTAGGGGCCGGTGATCGCATGCATGGCGTCGAAGCGCATGCGGAATCTACCCGAGCTCAACAGTGCGCCAATTTTGTCGAAGTCGAACAGGCTTTGCATCAACTCTGCATAGTCGGCCACCGGGTCAATCACTTCTACGCTGGCATCACCCAGCTGATGAATACCCGGCTGGTGTAGATCAATATCAGCATGCTCGAGAATTTTGTAAGCGGTGATTTGCTGCGAGTGCTTATACATGGCATCGGTAAGTCGCTCCGGTGCCGGTCCGCCATTGGCAATATTGTATTTAATGCCAAAGTCACCGTCGGGTCCGCCTGGGTTATGACTGGCCGACAACACAATACCGCCAAAGGCGTTGTGCTTGCGTATAACGGCAGACGCAGCGGGTGTCGACAGCAGCGCCCCCTGCCCCACCAGGATGCGGCCAAAGCCATTAGCTGCCGCCATTTTTATAATACATTGAGTCGCTTCGAGATTGTGGTAACGACCGTCGCCGCCGACGACTAGCGTTTTGCCGGTATAGCCATCAAGACTGGCGAAAATGGATTGCACGAAGTTTTCGAGATAGTGCGCTTGCTTAAATTCGCTAACCTTCTTGCGCAAACCGGAGGTGCCCGGCTTTTGGCCCGCGAAGGGTTTTGTGTTTACAGTTGAGACTTTCATGCGACTCCTAGCGAGTGTAATGCAGCTGTTGGCCTAACATATCGGGCGTGACCAGAACCACGCCTTTTTCGGTGCGGCGAAAGCCGCGGGCCTTATCTTTTTCGGGGTCGACACCAATCTCGGTACCGGGAGGAATATGGCAGCCGCGGTCAATAATCGCCTTACGGATCTTGCAATGTCGGCCAATATCTACTTCCGGCAGCACGACTGTATCTTCGACCGTGCTGTAGGAGTGCACATTGACGCCGGAAAAAAGCAGCGAACGATTCAAGCTCGCACCCGAGATCACGCAACCGCCAGAAACCATCGAATCGGTGGCAATGCCACGCCGATCATCATCGTTGAAAACAAATTTTGCCGGCGGTAACTGCGCTTGCCGGGTGAGAATAGGCCACTCTTGGTCGTATAGATTTAGCTCCGGGGATACGGAAATTAATTCCATATTGGCTTCCCAGAAAGCATCCAGCGTGCCGACGTCACGCCAGTAGGCACGCTGATTCGTTGTCGGGTCGCGAAACGGATAAGCGAACACTCGATATTTGTCGATAATTGACGGGATAATATCGTTGCCGAAATCGCGGCCCGATGTCGGATTGTCAGCATCTTTGATTAGCTGTTCGAATAGAAAATCGGTGTTGAAAATATAGTTGCCCATCGAGGCAAGGGTGAGGTCCGGGTTGCCGGGCAGCGGCGTTGGCTGGGCGGGCTTTTCGTCGAAGCGCACCACGCGACTGCTGTCATCCACGGTCATCACACCAAAGGCGTTGGCGGCTTCGTCTATCGGCACCTCCAGGCAGGAAACGGTCATATCGGCATTATTCGCTACGTGTGCTGCCAGCATTTCGCCGTAGTCCATCTTGTAAATATGATCGCCCGACAACACCATCAGGTAGCTGGAGTTCTGCTCTCGAATCACATCAAGATTTTGATAGATGGCGTCAGCGGTGCCCATATACCAGCCTTCAGATGTGCGCTGCGACGCCGGCCACACTTCCACAAACTCGCCCAGCTCGCCGCGAAAGTTAGACCAACCCGCCACCGTGTGCCGAATAAGCGAATGCGCCTTGTACTGGGTCAGCACCGCAATACGACGTATGCCGGAATTGACGCAATTGGATAGCGGAAAATCGATGATTCTGAATTTGCCGCCGAAATACACGGCCGGCTTGGCGCGCCAGTCGGTCAGCTCGTGCAGACGCGAGCCCTTGCCGCCGGCGAGAATCATCGCAAAGGTATCTTTGGTGAGCTTACTGATATGACGGTGTTGTTCGTTGGACATAGTGCCTCCGGCAGTGCTACTGCTATGGACTGTTGCTGGACTCGTGCATGTTGCTGTCAGGCCTGCGCTTTAACCGGCAGGCCCCATATTTCTTCGGCGTATTGGCTTATGGTGCGGTCACTGGAAAACCAGCCGCTGGCCGCTGTATTAAGAATGCTCATGCGAGTCCAGTGCTCCTCGTCTTGATACGCTGCATTCACACGTTGTTGTGCGTCTACGTAACTACGAAAATCTGCTGCCACTACCCACTGATCGTGCGGGTTGCGAATAGCGTCGATGACAGGATTAAAAATGCCGGGTTCGTCGGCACTAAAGTGACCGTCTTCCAGCAGCGCCATCACCCGCATAAAATCTTCATCCTCCTCGATGATTGCACCCGGCGAATAGCTTTGCAGAGTCTCTGCGACTGCGGGCGTATCCAGACCAAACAGGAAGAAGTTCTCCTCGCCAGCCTGCTCGCGAATTTCAATATTCGCCCCGTCCAGCGTGCCAATGGTCAACGCGCCATTCATCATAAACTTCATATTGCCGGTGCCTGAAGCCTCCTTGCCGGCGGTGGATATTTGCTCGGATAATTCAGTAGCAGGACAGATGACCTCCATCGCCGTAACGCGATAGTTCGGCAGAAACACCACTTTCAGCACGTCGTTTACCGCGCTATTGGCATTGACCACTTGCGCCACATTGTTGACCAGCTTAATTATTAGCTTCGCCAAAAAATAGCCGGGTGCCGCCTTGCCGCCAATTAGCACAACACGCGGCACGATGTCCTTCGCATCGCCGCGACGGATACGGTCGTAGAGGTGAATGACGTGTAACACATTTAGCAATTGGCGCTTATATTCGTGAATACGTTTCACCTGCACATCGAACAGCGAGGCGGGATTGCATGTCACCCCTGCTTCGCGTTCGATAAAGGTCGCCAGGTTCTGCTTATTAACGTACTTAATCTCACGCCAGCGCTGGCGAAACGCCGCGTCGTCGGCATAGGGACGCAAGTGTTCCAGACGCTGCAAATCGGTTTGCCAACCATCGCCTATGCTGTCTGAGATCAGTTGGCCTAAACCCTGGTTGCAGTGCGCCAACCAACGCCGCTGCGTCACACCGTTAGTCTTGTTGTTAAACTTGTCTGGCCACAGCTCATAAAAGTTACGAAACAGATTGGCTTGCAGCAAACGTGTATGCAGTGCAGCAACGCCGTTGACTGAAAAACTGCCGACAATGGCCAGGTAGGCCATGCGAATATGCGGGTCGTCACCTTCTTCTATTAGCGACATTTCGCGCCGCCGCTCGTCGTCACCCGGCCATTGCGCTGCCACGTCATTCAGTAACTGTTCGTTGATTCTGTAAATAATGTCCATCAGCCGTGGCAGCATATGTTCGAACATGCGAACCGGCCATCTTTCCAGCGCTTCGGGCAACAGGGTGTGATTGGTATAAGCCATGGTTTGCCGCGTGATGCGCCAGGCCGCGTCCCAGCCAAGCTGGTGTTCGTCCATTAGCAGGCGCATCAACTCGGCGACCGAGCAACTGGGGTGGGTGTCGTTAAGTTGAAAACAGTTCTTGTCGGCAAACTCGCTAAAGTCTTCGCCGTGATCGCTTACCCAGCGACTGAGCACATCCTGCAGACTCGCTGACGCGAGGAAATACTGCTGTCTGAGGCGCAACTCTTTGCCGTTTTCACTGGCATCGTTCGGGTACAACACCATGGTGATATGCTCGGCGTCGTTTTTTGCTGCTACCGATTCAGGGTAGCTGCCGGCGTTGAACTCACCGAGATCGAATTCATCGGTTGCCGCTGCTTTCCACAGCCGCAAAGTATTGACTGTGCCGTTACGGTAGCCTGGCACTGGCGTGTCGTAAGGTACGGCTAATACATCCTGCGTGGTTATCCAGCGTGCCGCGCCGTTGCCATTTTCTGCGTGTTCAAAGTGACCATAAAACTTGACGCGCCGAGTGTCGTCGGCGCGTTCCAGCTCCCAGGGGTTGCCGTCGCGCAGCCAATGGTCCGGGCATTCTATCTGTTGTCCATCTTCTATACGTTGGTGAAACATGCCGTATTCGTAGCGAATGCCGTAGCCCATAACGGGCAGCTGCAGGCTGGCACAGCTGTCGAGGAAGCACGCGGCCAGCCGCCCCAAGCCGCCATTGCCCAGCCCCGCGTCATGCTCCTGCGCAGCGATCTCTTCCGTGGCGCAGCCATAATGGTGCAGCAATTCTTTGACCGGCTCCTCCAACTGCAGATTCTGCACCGCATTTGCCAACGTGCGACCCATTAGAAATTCCAGCGAGAGATAGTAGACTCGTTTAGTGTTGCTGCTGCGATAATTTTTTTCCGTTGCTTTCCAGCGCTCCAGCAAACGGTCCCGCACTGCCAGCGCCAACGCCTCGTAAAGATAGCGCAGTGAAAGATCGTCTTCGTCTTTGCCGAGGGTGTGGCTATAGTAGCGGTGCACATCCGCCGCTACGCCGGCAAAGTCCATCGCCAGCGGCTGCGACGTGAAAGGATGACTAAAACTTTGCTGCGAACTCGGTTTGCTCATGTTTTCGGTGTCTCTTTAATTACGCTAAATATTTGTTGTGCTAAACGCACACTAGCGCGCCGTCGCTGTAAAGACCAGAGTAGCCAGCGGCGGCAGGGTTATGCCGATGGACCAGGCCTGCTCGTTGGCAGCTATTTGCTGCGCCGCGATCCCGCCGGCATTGCCAACATTGCTACCACCATAGGCATGGCTGTCGGTATTCAGGCTCTCTGCATAAAAGCCTGACTGCGGCACGCCGATACGATAGTGGTCGTGTAACGTGGGGGTAAGGTTGCTAACAATAACGACCGGCGCCGCGCCAGCATTCCCCTTGCGCATAAAAGCGAAAACAGAATTCGCGTTATCATCAGCGACTATCCACTCAAACCCGGCTGCTTCGCAGTCGAGCGCATGCAGCGCTGGTGTGTTGGTATACAGCGCATTCAGGTCGCTGACTAAATTGCGCACGCCGGCATGCGCGGGGTCATCGAGCAGATGCCAATCGAGGCTCTGATCGTGGTTCCACTCATTGCGTTGGCCAAACTCGCCGCCCATGAACAGCAGCTTCTTACCGGGATAACCCCACATCATGCCGAGGTAGGCGCGCAAGTTGGCAAATTGCTGCCAGCTATCGCCCGGCATGCGGGTCAGCAGCGTGCCCTTGCCGTGTACGACTTCATCATGACTGAGTGGCAGCACAAAATTCTCGCTAAACGCGTACATCAAGCCAAACGTTATTTCATTGTGGTGAAACTTGCGATGCACCGGCTCGCGCGCCATATAGCGCAAGCTGTCGTTCATCCATC
>RCMY010004485.1_pt1 | contig 12077 bp, 10 predicted proteins | sample 2041341 | NCBI WGS metagenome assembly RCMY01 (sample SAMN09708234, study PRJNA481090) | Marine sediment metagenome, whole genome shotgun sequencing project.
GCTGCCCGCCGAGTTCCCGGGTAGATTGCTGGAGGGCTGCGGCAACGTAGTCCCGAGATAGATGGCCGTCCAAGGTGCGTAAGCACTGGGACAGAACCCGGCGTATCAGCCGGCCCATTCACTTCCCTCTTCGTTAGAGCGCGGCGAGAGCAGCGGCTCCGACGATGCCGGCGTTGTTGCGCAGCAGGGCAGGTTTGATGGGCGTTCGCAGGTCAAGCAGCGGCAAGAACTCGTCAGAGTTTTTGGAGATCCCACCGCCGACCAAAATCAGGTCGGGGGAGAAGAGGTCTTCGAGAAGTTCGTAGTACAGCTGCAGGTTCTTCGCCCACTCCTTCCAGCTCAAATCCCCGTTCTCTTTGGCGGATGTCGAGGCAAGCTTTTCCGCATCCTGACCGTCAAGGTGGAGGTGCCCAAGCTCCGAGTTGGGAATGAGCTCGCCGTTGAACAGCAACGCACTACCGATCCCGGTACCGAGCGTAGTCAGGATGGTGAGGCCTGGAGCATCGATCGCGGCACCGTAGCGAACCTCGGCGACGCCTGCGGCATCAGCGTCGTTGACGAAGTGGATGTCCCTGCCGAGCTTTTCCTCGAACAGCGTCTCGGCCTCAAGCCCAATCCACTGTTTCGACACGTTTGCAGCTGACATTGTTTTTCCGTGAATGACGACGGCGGGAAAGCACACTCCGACCGGCATGTCGGGGGATATGTCGCCGAGCTCGTCGAAGAGTTCGAGAACCGTGTCGAGAATGTCGTCGGGCTTGCCATTCTTCGGAGTGGGAAGCTTTTTACGATCGGTAAGCAATTCGCCCGTTGACACGTCGACGATGGCACCCTTGATTCCCGTGCCCCCAATGTCGATTCCGATGGCCGTTGCGGTCATGCCGTTTCCCTTCCGCTGAGTGTCAGGATTTCGACACCGCTTTCCCTGACGACGATCGTGTGTTCGAACTGTGCCGTGATGCTCTTATCTTTTGTCGTGACGGTCCAGTCGTCTTCCCACAGGTCCCACTCTGTCGTCCCCAGAGTGAGCATGGGTTCGATCGTGAAAACCATTCCTGGTTCAATGACGTCAGTGAAGTGGGGGGAGTCGTAGTGCGGGATGATGAGCCCGGAATGAAACGCTGCGCCAACGCCGTGGCCCGTGAAATCACGCACCACTCCGTAACCGAACCGTTTTGCGTACGACTCGATGGCGCGACCAATGACGTTCACTTGACGGCCGACGGCGGCAGCGCGAATACCGCGGCGAAGGGCCTCCTCCGTGCGCTCAACGAGCTCAACGACATCCGGGGCGACGTTGCCGACAAGGAATGTGCGGTTCGTATCGCCGTGCATCCCGTTCTTGAACGCGGTGATGTCGATGTTGATGATGTCGCCGTCCTGAAGCACCGTATCGTCCGGGATGCCGTGGCAAATGACTTCGTTGATCGAACTGCACAGAGACTTCGGAAAGCCGCGGTAGCCGAGCGTTGACGGGTATGCGTCGTTGGCGATGAGAAAATCGTGACCGATGCGGTCGAGCTCGTCAGTCGTGACCCCTGGGCGGATCGCATCCCCGACGGCATCGATCGCCCCGGCGGCAATGCGACCGGACTCGCGGATGAGGTCAATCGACTCCTCGTCGTACACGTCGATGCCCGAGAGCGTCGGCTCGGCCTTGCCCACGTACTCGGGGCGAGCGATGTGCGGCGGTACCTGACGATGCGGTGAGAGTCGTCCTGGCGTGAGGTGTCGGTGTGATTCCCTAGGCATATGATCAATTTTAGGCTGCGAAGGAGGAACCGATGACCGAGTGGTGGTTCAACACGAAGACGCAGGAAGTCGAAGAGGGGCCGCAATCGCTCGCGGGAGTGAGAGTTGGTCCCTTCGCGAGTCGCGAAGAGGCCGCTCGTGCGAACGAGATTATCGCCGAACGCGCCCGCGTGTGGGCCGAGGAAGATGCCGAAAACGACTAATCTCGTGGGGTGAGCGAGCGCCCAGAGACCGACCGATACGGCACGGATGTGCTCGCCGGCTTCACGCGACATCGCGGACTGAACGCAGTTCCGAAGGTCGAAGCCCTCACCGATCTTGTCGTGGAAGAAACCGCGACGGGGTTCCACGGCGCCATCGTGCGCCTCGAGGGGCGACTGGTCGCTCTCGAGGACTATTCAGGCACCGTGCGGCTGTTTCCGCTCGGGCGTGGCTTCCTGCTCGAGGGTAAATCCGTGGAGTTGACTGTGCCGTCACGAGCGGCGGCAAGGCCGCTTCGGTCGGCGTCGGGTTCTGTCGCAGTGGCCGACGCGAAAGCGAGGGTTGCGCGGCCGAGCCGAATTTTTGTTGAGGGTCGCCACGACGCCGAACTTGTTGAGCGGGTGTGGGGACATGATTTGCGAGTCGAGGGAATCGTCGTCGAATACTTGGGCGGCATTGACGACCTCGTCGACATCATCGAGGATTTCGCGCCTGGGCCGGGCAGAAGAGTTGGCGTGCTCGTCGACCACCTCGTGGCAGGCTCCAAGGAGAGCCGAATTGCCGAGTCCGTCGCGCGGAGCCGATACGGAGACAACGTTCTCGTGGTCGGGCATCCGTTCGTGGACGTGTGGCAGTCCGTGAAACCGGAAAGACTCGGTCTTACGGCGTGGCCGGAGATTGGGCGCACCATCGAGTGGAAGCGTGGCATTTGTGCGGCCCTCGGCTGGCCGAACGAGACCCAAACGGACATCGCTCAAGCGTGGCAGCGCATTCTCGGCACCGTGACGAGTTACGCCGATCTCGAGCCGGAACTGCTCGGGAGGGTCGAAGAGCTCATCGACTTCGTCGCCGATTAATCGAGTCGCGGATCAGGAAATGCCCTGAGCGAGCATCGCGTCGGCCACGCGCACGAAACCAGCCGCATTTGCCCCGACAACGTAGTCGCCTGGGTGCCCGTAGCGCTCCGCAGCCTCGAACGCAGCCGTGTGGATATCCGCCATGATGCCTCGAAGGCGCAACTCGCTTTCTTCGAAACTCCATCTCTCTCGCGCCGCGTTCTGCGCCATCTCGAGAGCGGACACCGCCACTCCGCCCGCGTTTGCGGCTTTACCGGGAGCGAACAGCACGTCAGCTTTCTGGAATGCCTCCACGGCGTCCGGAGTGCACGGCATGTTGGCACCCTCGGCGACCGCAAGCACGCCGCCGCGGATGAGCGCATCCGCATCGTCAGAACCGAGCTCGTTTTGCGTCGCGGAAGGGATCGCGAGCTGACCGGGAACTTCCCACACCCGCCCAGAACTCACGAATGTTGCGCTGCGGCGGCGATCTGAATAAGCGGAAATTCGCTCGCGCCCAGATTCCTTCAACTCCTTGAGAAGGGCAAGATCTATGCCGTCCTCGTCGACGACAAACCCCGACGAGTCTGAAGCAGTAATCGGTTTGGCGCCAAGCTGCAGCAGTTTTTCAATCGCATAAATTGCCACGTTGCCAGAGCCGGAAACGATCGCGGTCTTGCCTTCGACGCTGTCTCCGCGCACACCCAGCATTTCCTGCATGAAGTACACGGATCCGTACCCGGTCGCCTCGGTACGAACGGGAGCGCCGCCCCAGCCGAGGCCCTTGCCGGTGAAGGCGCCTGACTCGTGGCGGTTCGTGATCCTGCGGTATTGACCGAACATATAACCGATTTCGCGGCTGCCCACTCCGATGTCGCCAGCGGGAACATCCGTGTAGTCGCCAATGTGCCGCGCAAGCTCCAGCATGAAGCTCTGGCAGAATCTCATGATTTCGCCTTCGGAGCGGCCGTGAGGGTCGAAGTCGCTTCCGCCCTTTGCCCCGCCGAGCCCTTGGCCGGTGAGTGCGTTCTTGAAGATTTGCTCAAACCCCAGAAACTTCATGATGCTCAAGTTCACGGAAGGGTGAAACCGCAAGCCACCTTTATAGGGCCCGAGAGCAGAGTTGAATTGCACTCGAAAGCCCCTGTTGACCCGCACGCGGCCGCGATCATCGACCCACGTCACACGGAACATGATCTGGCGCTCAGGCTCGACAAGTCGCTCCAGGATGCCGGCATCCACGTATTCGGGATGCTGCGCCATCACGGGGGCAATCGAATCGAAGACTTCGCTGACCGCCTGATGAAACTCGGACTCTAGCGATCCGCGCGCAATGGCGGCGTCAAGAATATCGCTGGCAAATGGTGATGTTTTGTGGTGCACGTGTACTCTTTCGCTCGAATGCGGCTGAGCGCACAGCCCAAAACCGGGCGCGGGTAGCGCTCAAGGTTGCTGCGTTACTCGTAGTTGTGCTCGGGAGCCGGATAGGTTCCCTCCGCGACGTCTGACCGATAGGCGCTGACGGCATCCGTGAGAATCCCGGAAAGATTCGCATACTGTTTCACGAACTTCGGGATCCGACCCGTGGTGAATCCGGCCCAGTCTGTCCAGACCATGAGCTGGCCGTCGACATCCGGACCAGCGCCAACACCGATCGTCGGAATGCGCAACTCTTTGGTCACCTGTGCGGCGGCCGATGCTGGAACCATCTCCAGCACCACGGAGAACGCACCGGCTTCTTCGACGGCGTGCGCGTCGGCGAGAAGCTGTTCGAGCCCTTCGCCGCGTCCCTGAATTATATGCCCACCCAAACCGTGCTCGCTTTGAGGGGTAAAACCAATGTGCGCCATGACCGGGATACCCGCATCGACGATGCGCCGAATTTGTTCGGCACTGCGCGTGCCGCCCTCGAGCTTGACGGCGTGTGCGTGCGTCTCTTTCATGAACCGGAACGCCGTGTGCAGTGCTTCCTCGGGGCTACTTTCGTACGAGCCGAATGGCATGTCTGCGACGACGAATGCTCTGCTTACGGCGCCGGCAACCGCGCGAGTGAGGGGGATGAGTTCATCGACCGTGACGGGAAGTGTCGTGTCAAAACCGAACACGTTGTTGCCAGCGGAGTCACCAACCAGAAGAAAATCGATGCCGGCTTTGTCGAAAATCTCGGCGCTCAACTGGTCGTAACTCGTGAGGCCCGTGATTTTGATTCCGTTGTCTTTCGCCGACTGGAAGTGCCGCGTGCGCACTTTCTTTAAATTGGCTTGGGCGGCGGCTGCTGCAGGATCGTTCATCCAGCGAGTCTAACCACTAGCCTGATACTCAGGCCGAAAACGACAATTCGCAACCGTGACAGAAGAGGAGCTCATGGACAAGCAGCGTGACTTCGTTCTGCGCACCATTGAAGAGCGTGGCGTCAAATTTGTGCGCTTGTGGTTCACCGATGTGATCGGAACGCTCAAATCCGTGGCTATTGCGCCCGCAGAAGTTGAGGGCGCCTTTGCGGAGGGCGTCGGTATCGACGGTTCCGCGATTGAAGGCCTCACTCGGAAGTACGAAGCGGATGTGCTCCTTCACCCGGACCCCTCAAGCTTCCAGATTCTGCCGTGGCGCGGAGAAATCGACCCCACCGTGCGGATGTTTTGCGACATCAAGACTCCGGATGGCGAGCCCGCGGTCGCGGATCCGCGCAACGTTCTCAAGCGCACGCTCGCGAAAGCGGCAGACCGCGGATTCACGTTCTACACGCATCCGGAGATCGAGTTCTACTTGCTCAAGAGCTCCAAACTCGACGACAGCGGCCGCCCCGTTCCCGTGGATTCTGCCGGCTACTTCGACAACGTGCCAGGGGGCACGGCGCATGATTTCCGTCGGCGATCCGTGCGAATGCTTGAGGACCTCGGCATTTCGGTGGAGTTCAGCCACCACGAGGGCGGGCCTGGGCAAAACGAGATCGACCTTCGCTACGCCGACGGCCTCACCACGGCAGACAACATCATGACGTTCCGCACCGTCATCAAAGAGGTGGCGATCGAAGAGGGCGTGTACGCGACGTTCATGCCGAAACCTTTCTCGGAACACCCCGGCTCCGGAATGCACACGCACATGTCGCTTTTCGAGGGTGACACGAATGCTTTCTATGAAGCGGGGGCCAAGTACCAGCTTTCCAAAGTTGGCCGGCACTTCATTGCTGGTCTTCTGACGCATGCGCCGGAAATCACCGCGGTCACCAATCAGTTCGTGAACTCCTACAAGCGACTGTGGGGAGGCGGCGAGGCCCCGAGTTTCGTCAGTTGGGGGCACAACAACCGCTCTGCGCTCATCCGGGTGCCCCTGTATAAGCCGAACAAAGGGCAAAGTTCGCGGGTTGAATATCGCGCGATCGACTCAGCCGCAAACCCGTACCTCGCGTATTCGCTGCTGCTCGCGGCCGGTCTCAAAGGGATTGAAGAAGAATACGAACTTCCGCCTGAGGCCGAAGACAACGTGTGGGATCTCACCGACTCCGAGCGAAAAGCACTCGGATACAATCCGTTGCCAGCAAGCCTGGACCACGCCACGTCGCTCATGGAAGCCTCGGAGCTTGTCGCGGAAACGCTGGGCGAGCAGGTCTTCAACTACGTGCTGCTCAACAAGCAACGTGAATGGACCGCCTACCGCGCTCAAGTGACGCCGTTCGAGCTCGACAGCAACCTGGAGATGCTTTAGCGGACATGGCCAGGAAGCCGTCGTCGCGGGGTGGGGCAACGCTTTCTGAGCTTGCTCGGCTCGGATTCGCGGAGTTGGAGAGAGCGAAGGCGGGTCTCGAAGCGTTTTCGCCCGATATTGTTCCCCATTTTCGCGATTGCGCAGACCCCGACCAGGCGCTGCGTTTTCTTATCCAGTTGCAGGAGCGGTCTGCTCAGCACGTCGCGGACATCCTGGAAGTGCCGGATGCCGCTGCCCGCTTGATTCGGTTGCTCGGGGCCTCCGCTGGGCTCGGCGACTTTCTTCGCAGGCGACCGGATGAACTCGCCTTCGTCGTGAAGCCCCTCACGCGACTTCCGTCCGTCGAAGAAATGCGTTCAGACCTGACGGGCGCGGTACGCGACGCGCTCACGAGCGCGGAGAGTGCCGAGCAGCCCGTCGTCGAATTGAGGGTTCGGTATCGACGCATTCTCGCGCGCGTTGCCGCGTTCGACCTCGAACAAGAGGATCAAGTGGCCGGCGTGGACGCGATCGCCTCGTGCCTCGCAGATCTCGCGGCGGCCGCCATCGATGCTGCGCTCGTGCACGCCAGACACATCGCTCCGTATTCCGAGGACGAACTTGCCGCAACGCGATTGGCCATCATCGGCATGGGCAAGGCGGGCGCTTACGAGCTCAACTATTTGAGCGATGTCGACATCATTTACGTCGCAGAAGCCGGTGACCCAATCGCGCCTGACCGTGCAGTGGAAATTGCGACGTGGCTAGCAGTGCAGTTGGGGCGCGTCATCCAAAGCCCCGACGTTGAGCCGGAGCTGTGGGAACTGGATGCCAACTTGCGACCGGAAGGTAAAGACGGCGCGCTCGTTCGAACCCTGGATTCACACGTCGCCTACTACGGCCGCTGGGCGAAGGACTGGGAATTTCAGGCTCTCCTCAAAGCGAGACCGATTGCGGGCGACCTTGAGCTTGGTGAACGGTACATCCAGAAAGTTTCACCGCTCGTGTGGTCGAGTGCGAGCAGAGACAACTTCGTTGAGTCCGTGCAGAAAATGCGCGAAAAGGTCACAGAGCATATTCCTCCGGATGAAGCGGATGTGCAGTTGAAGCTCGGTAGGGGTGGCCTGCGGGACATCGAATTCACGGTTCAACTGTTGCAACTTGTCCACGGTCAAACAGACGACGGAGTGAGGCAACGAGCAACCCTCCCCGCCATTCTGGCTCTTGCCGAGAACGGGTACATCGGTAGAGCCGAGGCCGCCAGATTCAGCAACGATTATCGCGTTTTGAGGCTTCTCGAGCACCGTTTGCAGCTTTCGCGGTTGCAGAGAACTCACTTGATGCCTCGCGACGAAGACGCGGTGAGGGTGCTTGCGAGGGCAAGCGGGCTGGCCACGAGCGCGAGTGAGCTGTTGAAAATGTGGCGGGAGATCAAGTCGGAAGTGCGCACTTTGCACGAGCGCCTCTTTTACCGACCGCTGCTTTCCGCCGTCGCGGCGCTCCCCGAAGAAGGGTTCGCGCTCTCCAGCAAGCAAGCCGCCGCGCGTCTTGCCGCGATCGGTTTCCGCGACTCAGAAGGGGCGCTTCGCCACATCAGCGTGCTCATTGCGGGTATTTCGCGGCGCGCCACCATTCAACGAAACCTTCTCCCGGTGATTCTCCAGTGGCTTTCAGAGGGCGCAGACCCTGACTATGGTCTTCTCGTGTTTCGTCGCTTGAGCGACGCCCTCGGCGAATCGCACTGGTTTTTGCGCATGCTTCGGGATTCTTCGGGGGCTGGTAAAAGGCTCACGAAGCTTCTTTCCGGCGGCCGATTCGTGGCTGACCTGTTTGAGCGCATCCCTGAATCCGTCGCGTGGTTGGAGAATGTCGCTGAGCTGGTTCCACGCAGCCTGACGGAGCTCGAGGACGAGGGAAAGTCCATCGCCAAGCGTCACTCTCGTGACCCGGATGCTGCGTCGCTTGCCGTGCGTACGATGCGGCGACGCGAAATTCTGCGTGTAGCGATTGCGAGCATCCTCGGCTTCCTCAAAGTCGAGGAAGTGGGTCGGGCCTTAAGCGACGTGACCACTGCCACGATTCGGGCTGCGCTCCTGATAGCGAGGTCGTTGCCGGAAACCGATGAGCCCAAGGGGATGGAATTTGCCGTCATTGGGATGGGACGATTCGGCGGAAGCGAACTCGGATTCGGGTCGGATGCCGACGTCATGTACGTATACCGCGCTCCAGAAGGCCAAGGTGAGCTCGCGCAAAAGGCCGCTGAGCGCATTGTCTCCTCTCTCAACAAACTCACGGATGACCTCCAGTTTCCTCTTGATCTCGATATTGGTTTGCGACCAGAGGGCAAGACCGGTGCTGTCGCGCGCTCCCTGGACTCTTATCGCGCCTACTACGAGCGGTGGTCGCTCACGTGGGAAGCGCAAGCCCTTTTGCGTGCCCGCGCGGTCGCAGGAGACGACGTGCTGCGCCGCGACTTCGAGTCTCTCGCCGACGAAGTGCGATATCCGGAAGCCATTTCGACGCACGATATTCGTGAAGTGCGCCGCATCAAGGCGCGAGTCGAGTCCGAGCGGCTGCCTCAAGGTGCGGAGCCGTCGCGGCATTTGAAGCTCGGGCGCGGCTCTCTCAGCGACGTCGAGTGGCTCGCGCAACTTCTGCAGTTGCAGCACGGCGCCAAAATCGAAGGGTTGCGCACGACATCCACGCTTCAAGCTCTCGAGGTGGCGCAGGAAGCCGGATTCCTGTCGGCATCCGATGTCCGCACGCTGCGCGAAGCCTGGCTCCTGGCGTCTCGCACGCGCTCGGCTCTGACCCTCTGGACATCGAAAACGACGGATGTGCTGCCGAACGACCGAGCGCAGCTTGACGGCGTCGCGAGACTCATGGGGTACCCGCCGCGCTCGGCAAGCCGCCTGGAGGACGACTATTTGCGTGCGACGCGTAGATCCCGGCGAGTGTTCGAGACCCGGTTTTACGGCGACACGGTGTCGCTGACACCGTCGCGCGGAACCAACTGAGGGTTAGCGCCCTTCCTGCCTAGACGCCGTAATACAGCTCGTATTCGTACGGGTGCGGGCGCAGCGACATCGGCATGAGCTCGTGCTCGCGCTTGTAGTCGATCCACGTGTCGATGAGGTCTTGCGTGAAGACCCCGCCTTCCATGAGGAAGTCGTGGTCGTCTTCGAGCGCCTTCAACACGGCCTCAAGGCTCACCGGCAATTGCGGAATGCTCTTGGCTTCCTCCGGGGGGAGTTCGTAGAGGTCCTTGTCGATGGGGTCGAGCGGCTCGATCTTGTTGCGGATGCCGTCGATTCCGGCCATGAGCTGAGCCGCGAACGCTAGGTACGGGTTGCCTGAGGCATCCGGGCAACGGAACTCGATGCGCTTAGCCTTGGGGTTCGTACCGGTGATCGGGATCCGGATGGCGGCCGAACGGTTCCCCGCCGAGTACACGAGGTTGATGGGCGCTTCGTAGCCCTTGACGAGCCGGCGGAAACTGTTGATGGACGGGTTCGTGAACGCGAGCACGGCCGGGGCGTGCTTGAGCAGCCCGCCGATGTACCAGCGCGCGAGATCCGATAGCCCCCCGTAGCCGCTTTCGTCGTAAAAGAGCGGCTTGCCGTCATTCCACAGCGACTGGTGGGTGTGCATCCCAGAACCGTTGTCGCCAAAAAGTGGTTTTGGCATGAACGTGGCGGTCTTGCCCCACTGCTCCGCCGTGTTTTTCACGATGTACTTGAACTTCAGCACGTCGTCGGCCGAGTGAAGCAGGGTATCGAAGCGGTAGTTGATTTCGGCCTGGCCACCCGACCCGACTTCGTGGTGCGCGCGCTCAAGGATGAGCCCAGCGTCGATGAGCTTGAGGCTGATGTCGTCCCGCAAATCGGCTTGCTTGTCGACGGGGCTCACTGGGAAGTAGCCGCCCTTGAGGGGAGTCTTGTTCGCGAGGTTGCCGCCCTCTTCGATCCGGCCGGTGTTCCACGCGCCCTCTTCAGAGTCGACGGCGAAGAAGCTGGAGTTCGGCTTCACGTCGTAACGCACGTCATCGAAAATGTAGAACTCAGCCTCAGGCGCGAAGAATGCGGTGTCGGCGATCCCCGTCGACGCGAGGTACTTTTCCGCCTTGCGCGCCACTTGGCGGGGGTCGCGGTGGTAGATCTCGCCGTTGCGCGGGTTATAGATGTCAAAAACCATGATGAGCGTGCGTTCGACCCTGAACGGGTCGATGTATGCCGTGGAAATATCCGGAATCAATTGCATGTCTGATTCGTGGATGGAGGCAAACCCGCGAATCGACGAAGCGTCAAAAAGCTGGCCGACGGTAAAGAACTCGTCATCCACCGTGGAGGCGGGAATGTTGAAGTGCTGCTGCACTCCCGGCATATCGGTGAATCGAACGTCGAGAAATTTGACGTCAGTGTCTTTGATGAACTTCAGGACTTCGGATGGATCACTGAACATGCGCTGGCTCCTTGGTTTCCGTGCGGTACGTGGTGGTCTTGTTCAACAAATTTGACAGTACGCTCCACCGATTTCGCGACGATATCACCGGTGTTTCGCCCATGTTTCGGGTCTCCCATAGTATCGGATGGTGCCTGAAGCCAATCCTGCCCTTCCGTCCGCCGACCAAAGTTGGCCGGGTGAACGCCTCGGGCTGCCAGAGACCGGGCCGCGCTCCGTCGCGCGAGCTGGGCGCCGGATAGGGGCCCTTGTGGTCGACTGGGGGCTGAGCATGCTCGTGTCTGCCGGTCTTTTTCAGTATGACGGATTCGCGACGCTCGGCATTTTCGCCGTCACGCAAATCGTTTTTCTCATGTTCGTGAATGGCAGCATCGGGCACATCGTGTTCCGGATGCGCGTCGTCCCGATCGCTGGAGGCTGGATTGGGGCGTGGCGCCCCATTGTGCGCACTCTCCTGCTGTGCCTTCTGATTCCGGCCCTCGTGTGGGACAAAGATCAGCGTGGGCTTCACGACAAGGCGGCCGGAACCGTTCTTGTCGTTCGATAAGGGCGCGGGAATCAACTCTCAGGCGCGACGCTGGGCTCGCGCCTTCATGGGATCGACGCCCTTGGGGATAGGTAGGTTCGGTCCCTTGTGCAGGGAACTGACCCGATTGCTTACCGCGTAGATTTCGGCTTTATTGAGCGCCTTCTTGAAGCGGCCGAGTCGGCGGGCGAGCTTGTGCAGCGGAATAGCGTCTGCGTCTGGACCGACCTGGAGCACGTTGACGGGAACGTTCGGGAGGATGCGAGAGACTTTGCGGCGCTCGTCGTCGATCATCTTCTTTGTGCGTGTCGCAGGGCCTTCGCCGATGAGCACGACTCCGCCTTTGCCTACAGCGCGGTAGACGGCATCCTGCGTCTTCGGGCTGATTGCTACGGGCATTTCGCTTCCCGTCCAACCGCGGGGGAGTGAACTCTTGAGAACGGCACCCACCGCTCCCGGTTGTCCCGCAATTTGGGAGTATGCGGCGCGCTCCGCTTTGCGGCCCAAAATCACGAGGAATGCGAGAAACCCGCCGAGCCCCCCCGCCACAATCCACAGGATCATGCCCGGCACGTTGTCTCCGGATATTAAGAACCCGAGCAAAACACCCACGAGCA
>RCMY010004486.1_pt1 | contig 12075 bp, 13 predicted proteins | sample 2041341 | NCBI WGS metagenome assembly RCMY01 (sample SAMN09708234, study PRJNA481090) | Marine sediment metagenome, whole genome shotgun sequencing project.
TTAGATGTTTTCATAGAAAATCTCCTTAAATCAAGGTTATTCGATTTTCTACTTTTAAACTCAATTATTTTTAGGGAGGATTACCAAAGAAGTGGATGCAGATATTCAAAATGCCAAGCTGGTAAAGCATATGCGAAGTGTTGTCCAATATATTTTATCTCAGCGAAACAGGTATGGTTAAACTAGTCAGGCTCGCTTAGCTTCGTTTTAATTTTCCTATTGAAAGCAGAAAGGTTATTTATTATGCCATATGTAAATAAAATCGAAATCATGGGCAACCTTGGCAAAGACCCGGAGTTGCGCTATCTGGCCGACCAAACGGCCACTACATCCATTTCCGTTGCCTACACCGAAAAATGGCGCGACAAGAAAACAGGTCAGCCGCAGGAATCAACGGAATGGTTTACCGTCGTTTTGTACGGCCGTCAGGCTGAAACGGTATGCGGCTACATGAAAAAAGGCGACTGCATCATGGTGTGGGGCAAGATGAAATCACGTCGCTACACCGGTAAAGACGGTATCGAACGCACCGTGCATGAAGTGATTGCCAATGAAATGCAGATCATTAATACGCGTCAAAATACGACCGCCACACCTCAAGCAAATGCCCCTTTATCGGGCGGTCTCCATGATTTGATGTAGGCCGTCTGAAAACCACACAATCACAACTGCCATCAGGCAGTTTTTTTATTTTGTAGAGGGTAATATGAAAAAATGGTTGATTGGCTTGCTGCTGCTTGTTGTCGCTTTCGTTGTTTCCATTCCTGCCGGGCTGTACACCGGTGGATGGGTGTTCATTAAATTGGCCGATGTGCCGGATACTATGCTGGGTTTGCACACGCTCCAGCAATATAACGCGGCATACGGCCATGTTTCGGGTATTCGCAAGCTGATAAAAATCGGCCAGTTTATCGCCGGCATAGTAGCTATCTTACCGGCCATTATCGGTATTGCTCTTTTCTTCCTGAGCCGCGACAAACGCGAGCTGCACGGTTCCGCCCGTTTTGCCAGTATTCGCGAAATTAAAAAACTCGGTCTGATGAAGAAAAAGTTTACAGATGATGAAGTACCTGATTTGCTTCTTGGTAAATTCAACGGTGATTATCTGAGATGGTCTTCCGACAGCACCCTATATCTTGCCGCCCGTTCCCGCAGCGGTAAAGGTGTCGGCTTTGTGGTGCCCAACTGCCTACATTACCGGCACAGTATGGTAGTGAACGATATTAAGAAGGAAAACTTCTTTATTACCGCTGGCTACCGTGCGGCACACAATCATGAAGTTTATTTCTTCAATCCGAGCGGCACATTACCCGAACATCAGCGCAATCCTTCTGCCCCCTTAGTTTCACACCGATGGAATCCTTTTACCTATGTGCGCCGCAATCCGGTGTACACGTTCAAAGATATCTTGAATATTGCATCTGTCTTTTATCCTATTCCACTGGAGAGTAAGGGCAGTGAGAAATTTTTTCAGTCTTCCGCACAAAAACTGTTTACCGGTTTGGCTATGTATCTGATTGAAACCGAGGCCGAACGGGATATGAGTCTGCCAGAAAACAAAACCACACTGGCGGCACTCTTTCGCTTGGCTACGCCTAAAGACGGGAGCAGTTTGGCTGAGTGGATTAAAAAAGAGATAGAGCTGCGTGATATGCAGCCTCATACAAAGCTGACTGAAAACTGTCGGACGCTGCTTCAGGATTTTGCCGGCGGCAATGCCAAAACCGGCGCGGATATTCTATCCACACTGACGGCACCACTGACTATTTTTCTTGATCCGGCAGTAGAGGCGGCTACCAGTGGTGATGATTTCTATTTGGATGATGTTCGCAAAAAACGGATGACGATTTATTTAGGTGTTTCGCCGGAAGAGCTGAAAATCTACGGGACGCTGCTGAACCTGTTTTTCAGCCAACTGGCGGATGTGAATGTCCGTCAAGGTTTGCCACAAGATAACTCCGGCAAACTAAAATATCAATGTTTACTGCTACTGGATGAATTTACTGCGCTTGGCCGTATCCGTTCCATCGAAGAGGGCATCAGTTATCTTGCCGGTTACGGTATCCGTCCTGTTGTGGTCTTTCAAGCCCCGTCCCAGCTTGAGAGTGTTTATGGCAAAGCAGCCAGTCAAACGTTCTTCACTAACTTCGCCTGCCGGATTATCTATTCTCCCCGAGAACAAAATGAGGCCGAAGAGCTAAGCAAACTGATTGGCTACTACACCTATAAGGCAAAATCAGTCAGTAAATCATCGGGTAAGGGGCGCAATACGAGCAACAGCACGAGCGACCAGCGTCGGGCGGTGATGAATCCTGATGAATTAAAAACTATGCCGCGCACCGATTGTGTTATCACAATGGAAGGTTCAAACGCAATTTATGTGGAAAAAATCGTTTATTGGACAGATCCGGTTTTTATAAAGAGGATGAACTGGCCTGCGCCGGAAATTCCTGTGCTTAATATCCACATTCAGCAAAAAGCCATTGGTGCGACACCCAAAGCGGAATACATTCCTCCGGAGGAGCTGGCCGAAACCGATTGGCGCGACACCGTCAACGCCGGCGAGATTGCGCAATCCATCTTGGCCGCCTTGGTGCCGCCGGGCAGTCCGCCGGAGTATGTGGCCGCTTTAGTGCCGGTGATTGCGCAAAACTGGGGAGATGGCAGTCTGCCGATGATTACCAAGTTACTGGTTTCGGCCGGGATTGCTGAAGCAGCATAAGCATTTGACAAGGTAATTTTAGGTTTATACAATGTATAAACAAACCGTAAACAGGAGTCGACATCATGAAACTGCAAAAATGGGGCAACAGCGCCGGTGTGCGTTTTCCGCAAGAGTTGTTGCGCCAATTGGGCATGCATATCGGTGATGAGCTGGAAACCGAAATCCAAAATGGTGCATTAATCATCCGCGCCCGAAAGCGGCCACATTACCGCTTGGCCGACCTCTTGGCCGAGGGCGGCTGTGAACGTGTTTCGGGCTGGGAGGAAATGGCAGATGCAGGCAATGAGGTTGTAGAGTGATGTATATTCCCGACAAAGGCGATATTGTCCATCTGCAATTCGACCCGGCAAGCGGGCAGGAAATGAAAGGCAACCATTACGCCTTGGTGCTTTCACCCAAAGCGTTCAACAAGCTCACCGGCTTGATTTATGCCTGTCCGATTTCGCAAGGCAAAGCATCGGCCGCACGCGGCATGCTTGCTACTTTATTGGGTGCCGGTACGCACACGCAGGGCAATATCCATTGCCACCAACTGAAGTCGCTTGACTGGAAAATCAGAAAAGCCGCATTCAAGGAACGGGTACCGGATTTTGTGCTGGATGATGTGTTGGCCAGAATAGAGGCCGTTTTGTTTAACTGAATATCATCAGGATAAGCAGCCACACTGCAAGGTGTGGCTGTTTTCTTTTTCTGAAGGTGTGACATGAGAAAAGCCCGCAATATCGATGTTCATACGCTGTTTTCTTTATCTATGTTGGCATTTTGCTTGTTGATGTTCCCTGTATTAAACAGCAGACCTGATATACCGGTAGATTTTCCCCAACGATGGCTGCTGATGGGCGTGGCACAAAGCCTCATTATCAAACTGGCACCGTTGCTGCTGCATATACGGCTTTTCAGGAAATGGTTTGGCTGGTGCAATGCGTTCAGCCCGACACAGAAGCAATGGTTTGATTCCCGGCAAACCTGCAAATTCATTGCAAGCTTGGATAATGAATATTTTCAGACGGCCTTCGGCTATCTGAAAAATTATTTGAAATTAATAATATTGGTTTTACTGTTAGGTGAAATAACGTCCTATTTTATTTCGGAAAGTCTGATACATTATGGTGTTTCACAACTATATCCTTATCCCGCCGCAGTAACCTTGATTATTTTAACCACCATGCTACCTACCGCTCTCCGACAATAAAGGCCGAATATATCGGCCTTTAAAACTCAGGAATCCCATGACTGAATCAATTTAATCACACAGACTGTTATAGCAACAATTCCTCCGGTAATAAACAGTTGGATCCAGCCATTTGCATACCACATGTATTGATCGCTATGAAATGGAAAATGTTGTTGTGACCAATAATCAAATGCCGGAAAAAGGCTGATGTAACTACCGGCCGTCAACACCGGCAACACCCATAGAGTGCGCCAGAAATAGGCAATAACCCCTGTCAGCACCATGACCGCTATCAATCTGCCAAATACATTAGCCGTTGTTACGAAATCCAATCCGGTCTGTTCTGCAACCCAATAAATAAAACCGGCTATCAACAGTCCAAAAATAAAAATAATAGGGATAGCAGCATTGTTCTGTTCATGTGAATTCATTTTATTTCCTTATAAGTACGTAGGCATGTTTTAACCTAAAACAATCATTTTATATGGAGGCAGTTATGAGCAATTACGAAGAAATCCAAAACGCATTAAGCTACATCGATGCCCGCGACCGCGATACATGGTTTGAAGTCGGTGCGGCGCTGAAAGACGAGCTGGGCGAAGACGGTTATGCCTTGTGGGACAACTGGTCTCAATCGGCGGAGAACTACAAATCGCAAGATGCCAAGGCGGTTTGGAAATCGATCAAACCCGGCCACATCCATATCGCATCCATGTTCCATCATGCAAAAGCAGGCGGATACAAACCAGCCAAGCCGTATGTGCCGCCGACAGCGGAAGAGCAAGCTCGCCGTGCGGCTGAAGCGCAGGTACGGCAGCAGGCGGAAGAGAAAGCCCGTGTTGAAAAGCAGACGGCAGTTAAAGCCACCGCGCAAAGCATTTGGAACCGTGCCAAACCGGCCGCCATCAACCATCCCTATCTTGCGGCCAAAGGCATTACCGCAGCCGGTGCCATCGACGGTTTACGCCAAAACCCCTATAAAGGCGATTTGAATTTATTGGTGCCGGTGATGTATGAACGCGAAGTTGTCAATTTACAGTCCATCAACCAAGAGGGCGGCAAACGCTTCTTGGCCGGCGGCCAAGTCAAAGGCGGTTATGCCGTAGTCGGTGATGCGGCCAAAACCGAAAACGGCATTGTGATTGCCGAAGGTTACGCCACGGCGGCCAGCATTCACCAAGCAACGGGTAAACCGGTGATGGTGGTGTTTAGCGCCGGCAATATGGTGACGGTATCCGAGCGGCTGGCCAAAACCCTGCCGCCCGATGTACCGGTGGTGCTGGCCGTCGATAACGACGCATCACAAACCGGCATTAAAAAAGCCATGCAGGCGGCAGCCTATTTCGGCGGCCGCGCCCAAGCCATCCAGCCCGAATTCACCATGACGCAGATTCAGCAATACCAACGTGAAAAAGGCTTGGACGCCACAGGCAATCCGCAGTTGCCGAGCGATTTTAACGATTTGCATCATTTGGCCGGCATTGATGCAGTCAAAACCGCATTTGATGACGTATTCAGGCTACCTGAAATCGCTCCGGCCGCAGAAGCGCCAAGTCCGCAGCCGGAAATATCCGACGATATGGCACAGGCCATCATGGACGAAGCCCGTTTACGCGGTATGCCGCTGCCGCCACAACCCACCACCGAAGCCGCCGAACAGGCGGCTTCTTCACAACCGGAGAGCATCATGCCTGAGCATGACCACAATCAAAATACCGAAACCACTCTTCAGACGGCCTCTGTACAGAACAACATCGAATACGACGGAACGAATCAGGAACAGACACCTGCTGCCCATTATGAATCCGACTTTAAGCACTACCGTCTTTACGACCCGACAACCAATATCCAATACAGCCGTAAAACGCCGTCTGAAATTCAGGCCGATTTGGATAAGGCCGGCGGCATCCACGGCTATGACGGCATTAAACATGACGGCAGTACCGTTGCGTTCAAAAAAACCGAAAACGGTTGGGAAGCACCGCAGCCGGGCGAGCGGCCGCAGGCCGAAGCCGAACCTCAAAACGAACCCGGGACAGCCGGTGAACCAATCGGCAAGAGGCCGTCTGAAGCCGAACCACGCCCGCTGCCGGTGCTGGATTTAAACTATAAAATCCCGCCCGACAGCATCAAAAGCCGCTATATCGTGGCAGACGGCCAATACCTCTCTGCCCAAAACGGCACCACCGTGCTGTTTGAAGACAAGGGCAAATCCATTGCCACCGCCAAAACCGATACCCAAACCATCAACGATATGTTGGAAGTGGCCAAAGCGAAGGGTTGGGACAGCATCAAGCTGAACGGCACGAAAGAGTTTAAGCAGATGATGTATGTGGCGGCAGAGAGCCAGGGCATCCGCACCAAAGGTTACGCGCCGACAGCAGCCGATTTGGCTTTGGTCGGGCATTTGCGCCAAGACAAATCGCTCAACAGCATTGAAGCGGCTCCGGCGCGCACACCGGAAATCGACACGCCGATTGAGCCGGCCGTTCAGACGGCCTCAAGCACCGGTGAACGCATCGTTGCGCACGGTGCCGCCCCTTATCGCAACGATCCGCAGCAGCAGGGCAGCTATTACCTCACGTTGGCCAAAGGCAGCAAAGAGCGCACCGTGTGGGGCATCGGCCTGCCTGATGCGCTGGAAAAAAGCGGTGCCCAAGTCGGCGACAGCATTAATCTGCATTCCTTGGGCAAACAGCCGGTGGAAATCCAAGCACCGGTGCATGATGCGGACGGTAAGGTTGTCGGCCATGAAACCAAGCAGACCAACCGCAATGTGTTTGAAATTGACGTGCTCAACCGCCAAACCGCGCCCGGACAAGAAAGCAAACCGGAAACCAAGCAGGAAACCAAACGCGAGACCGAAGCCGCCATCGAAGCCAAACCGGAAGGCGAGCGTAAAATCCACACCCAACCCGATGTGGCCGCACTCTCCGCCTCTGAAAAGCTGCTGGCACAAGGCAGTTTGCCGTCTGAAGCGCAAATCAACGTTTCCGAACGCGCCGATACCGATAAGAATGTGCCCATACACGCCATCGGCGGCGAAGAAATCCATGCAGAGGTGAAGCACCACGCCGACGATCTGAAAGCCGAAGCATTGGATACCGGTTTGGTCAGTGCCAAGCAAAGCTATATGCAGAAAGCCGAAAAGCTGAGCAAGCCCAACCGCGCCCGACTGGCGTTTTACGAGCGCAGCACGCTGGATGCCATACGCGGTGCACGTGACGATGTGCGCACCGAAGCCATGCGTAATTATTACGAACATACGGCCAAGCACATGAGTGGCAGCAAGCTGAATTTGCCGCAGCCGGTGCAGATTCCCGAACAAAGCCAGTCCGCAACCATGCAGCAACGCCCCGAACGCAGTCAGTCGCAGCAGCCTTCACGCGATATGGGCGAGCCGGAATACGGACGCTAATCAAACAGGAGAAACACCATGAGCGATAATTTGATTGAATTATTCGGCGATGATGCCGAGCCGCTGGCAAACTTCCTTACCGAAGAAGAAATGGCCGTCTTTTTTGAACTCGATGAAGCGCAGCAAAACCGCTATCTCGACGCTCAAACTTCCTACGAAGCCATGAAAGCTTATTTGGAGAGTCCAGACGAGCCGGAAGCGGCCAAACAATTGCTGGATTTGAGCGGCTGGAAATAGGCCGCGCCTTGTTACACCCCAACCATTCCTGCCAAACGGCAGGAATGGTTCTTTTTTTGGGAGCACCAACATGAGCAAACAAAATGCCCAAGATACATTTGCCGAGCGCGTGGCCGCCGAGCTGATCGAGCAGCTCAAACAAGGCACCGCACCGTTTCAGAAGCCGTGGTCGCCGGAAATGGGCAGCGATTTACCCTACAACCACAGCACCGGCAATTACTACCGGGGCGGCAATGCCCTGGCTTTGATGATGCAGCATTATGATGACCCGCGCTGGATGACGTACAAGCAGGCTCAAGCCGTCGGTGCGCAAGTGCGCAAAGGCGAAAAAGGCACGCAGCTGGTGAAGCTGGTGACACACGTCGAGCGCAACGCCAAAGACGATAACGGCAAAGTGATACGGGATGCAGACGGGCAAGCGCTCAAAGAGCGGGAAAGACTGGAAAATCCCTATTTAAAGTCATTCACCGTATTCAATGCCGAACAGATAGACGGCCTGCCTGCTTACGATAAAAAAGCGGTTCCGGTATTTGCCGACCATGAACGGGCTGAAAAACTGCTGGCCGCCTCCGGTGCGGAAATTGTCCATCTCAATGCCGATAGAGCCTGTTACGCCCCCGGTTCCGACAAAATTTACTTGCCGCCGAAAGAACAGTTTCACAATGACGGCGGGTATTACGCCACCGCACTGCACGAACTTGGCCATTGGACGGGACATGAAAGCCGGCTGAACCGTCCGCTGATGAATGAATTCGGCACACCCGCTTACGCGCGTGAAGAGTTGCGGGCGGAAATCTCGTCCATGATGACGACGCGCGAACTGGGCATACCGCACGACCCAAACCAACATGCCGCCTATGTAGAAAACTGGATTCAGGTCTTGAAAGACGATCCGGCAGAAATTATCCATGCCAGCCGCGACGCCGCCAAAATCAAAGATTTTATTATGGCGTTTGAGCAAAACATCGAGCATGAAAAAACGCCCGCCCATGAAGCAGCACCTGAAAAATACTATTCAGAAAAAATCATTGATTTGCTGTGCGAGAACAAAGGCTATAGCCCTTTGAATTTTACGAAAACGGATGAAAAAACAGCCACCATCATCTATACCGACCCCGCCCGTGCAGGCAGCCTGAACCCGACGGGCGAATTCAAAATGACCGCTCAGTTTGACGACACCGGCCGCTATCTGGCCTTACACAGCGGTTTTCAGACGGCCTTTGATTTGGATGCACGGAATGTAAACCCCGAAAATGCGGCCGACGTATTCAAGCACTTTACAGAAGAGTTTGCCATACGCGACCGCGTAACGGCCGGCACACCGCAAATGATGCTGTACGGCCGTGAGATGCACGCACGGGCGCAGGAATCGCCGGAAATGGCTGCCGAAGTGCGCGGCATTCTGCCGCCGGCGGCCATGACCACACCGGAAGAATTTTCAGCGCGGGATTTTGCTTTTGACTTGGCGCCCAATCAGCATTTGAAAGTGATATGGCCGGCCGCCACAGAGCAAGGGCTGGATCAGGCATTGGTGCTGTCTGCATCAGGAAACAGCAAAGATGCCATTGCCGCCGCCCACCGCAACAAGGTAAACGACTATCTGAGCGAAATCACCGAAAACGGCACCCGACAAGCTGAGGCAGAGCGTTTGTCGCCGCCGGAGGTGTTGGAGTCCTATCCCGAATTGCGCGAACAATACCTGTTGCCGGCCAAAGAACAACCTGCCCGACAACCTGCCCGACAACCTGCCCGACAACCGGCTGACGAGCGGCTGCAAAGCGCTAAAGAGCGTTACCTGATGCAAAGCGCCACCATGACCCCGCGCGAGCTGCAAGAGCGGCGGGTGCAGGAGCATATGCTGGAAAAAGTCGTGTCCGGCCTGCTGCCGGAGTTCCAAGACCACGCGCGTGCGAATTTCTACGAGCAGCAAGTCAAGCAGGTTGCCAACCGGCATGAAACCGCACCACCGCAGAGTGAGTTGTCGTTTGAACGGTAGGCCGTCTGAAATCAAGCCGCTGAGTTTATTCAGGGGCTTTTTGTCGTTCAGGAGAAACAACCATGCCTAAAAAAATAGATGTGTACGGCCTTGCTGATGCCGAGATTGAAGCATTACGGGAAATAGCGTTAAAGAAATATGGCAAAGCCAGCGTTTCACTTTTAGCCAAGAAATTATTGCAAGAACAATTGAATGATTCAGAGCCATGTACAGATGGCGATAAGCATCCTGCTGTTACAACAAAAAAAACACGAATGGAACTGAGGTTGCCCACATCCATACGCGCATATCTCGACCACACCGCTATCGAGCAACAAATGACACCTAACATGATTGTTTTATCTATCTTGATGGAATATTACGACAGGCACCCTGTTGTATCCAATAACGAAGCCCAAACGCTCTACCAATCGAACTATCAACTATTGCGCATCGGCCGTAATCTCAACCAAATCGCCCGCCAGCTCAATATCGGCGAAAACGTATCCATCACCACCCAACACATCCACGAACTGAAGGCCGTTATTGATGCCCATACCGAACGGGTGCATCAAGTATTAAAAACCAACCGCCGCCGCTTTGAACGCCATTAACCCTACTCGCAAAGGGAACAAAGATGTTTGAAACATTAGCAGTAAAAATTGGCACAAGTCTGTGCTTGGTTCAAGAGGACAATATTGTGCAAATTAAATTTTTGGATATCCTTACCGAAGACGACAAACCAAAAAATCGAGTCATCATGCAGATGAGCACTTATCACTATCCAAGAGATGTCGACGGCTTTTGGTTATTTGATGTCTTTTCCAAAATAACATATTTAGGTATAGATGATACTGAAATGCTTACAGAAGATGCTTTCTTTTGGAAGTTTCATTTGACAGATATTGTTTGCTTTGATTTTTCCGCCGCAAAAAACATTTTATTGTCGAGGCTTGAAAATGAAGTAAACAAAGGAGGCAGTCCATGTCTTTGAACCGCAATATCGACGACTGGTTTTTAGGCTACAAAACCCGTGCAGTCAAAGGCAAAGATGCCGGTATTTCATTCGGCACCGGCCGCAACAGCCCCACCAAACCGCTTAAACCCGGCAGCGGTTTGGCCAACCTGCGGGCGGCCGCGCTCAAACATCCTGAAGTGATGGTTAAAATTCCGAAACGCCTCAGCCAAAATTCAAAAGGCATGAACGGCGTGCGCAATCATTTGGATTATGTTTCCCGCAACGGCGAAGTCACGCTGGAAACCCAAGACGGCGAGAAACTCAATGGCAAAAAAGCCGTGAACGGCCTTACCCGTGATTGGCAAAAACTCGGCATACCCGATGAAAGCAAACACCGAGAAGCCCTCAATATCGTGCTATCCATGCCCGAGCACACCGACCCCAAAGCCGTATTGAATGCCGCACGTACATTCGCGGCTGAACAGTTCGCCGGCCACCAATATGCTTTCGGTTTGCATCACGAAGCCCATAGCCCCGGTGAGCCGAAACACCCGCATGTACACTTGTGTGTATTGATGCGTGATGAGTTTGGCCAACGGCTCAATCCGCGTAAAAACGACTTGTTTGAATGGCGTGTCCGCTTTGCGGAAAAATTGCGCGAAGAGGGCGTGCAATGCGCAGCTACCCGGCGTCAACACCGCGGCCAAACTCGGAAGCCGGAAAACAGCCTGTTACGTGCAATGCGCCAACGTGGTGCACTCGGCAACGTACACAAACAACAAGCAGTCGATCTGATTGAGGCTATCAAGAACAGCGACCGACCCAAACATCCGTTTATAAAAGAGGCCATGCAGACGCGCGGAATCATTCTTGAGGAATACGCAGCCATAGCTAAAGAGCTGTACAAGATGGGTCATAAAACCGAAGCAAAAATTATCAGCACTCTAGCCAAAGAAGTTGCCGGGCAGGATTTTAAAACTGCCGCCCAGGCAGCCTTTGATAGCACAGTTGGCAAACCAATGTCTGTTGCGCCGCGACAGGAGAATGAAAATAAACAGGAACCCAGTACCGAGCGTTAGACAATAACCACTAAGTATTTGAAAAAGGAAAGTAAGCTATGAGTATAGAATTAAAACCGGAGAGCAGTCATGCTTCAACCAAATTTGGCTACCTGAAAACCATTTCTACTGTTGTGCTCGTTGCTACTTTATCGGCCCTGGCCTTATGGTTTATATTTAACATTTTTAGTCTAGGCAGCGTGGATATTCAACAACCATTACCCCGGTTGCTGTTTTGGCTATTTTTGGCGTCCTTAGCGACTTCATTCTTGGCTGATCTAATGAATGTATATGTCAGTAAGCGCACATTCACCCTTGGACAACTGATTTCGGCCATTCTTTGGGCGATGCTGGTTACTTTTCTTCTTAGTATGAATTTTGCTAATCGGCTCAATCCTGTATTGAGTATCAATGAACGCTATTACATCATGATGGGTATAGATAACCCGTTGTGCATTTAGAATAAAAAAAGTAAGTTACTCACATATCATAATGATATAATTCAATTTTCGCCAAAAAATTAGAATAAT
>RCMY010004487.1_pt1 | contig 12075 bp, 9 predicted proteins | sample 2041341 | NCBI WGS metagenome assembly RCMY01 (sample SAMN09708234, study PRJNA481090) | Marine sediment metagenome, whole genome shotgun sequencing project.
TTTAGGCAGTTCTACATTCTGTTCACTGGCTAAAGCTATTGTATGTTCCGAAGCATAAGATAGGATATTATTTTCGTGAAATTCATTCAATCCGCCAAGGCAATCATTATGAAAATGAGTGGCTACAACCCCTTTAATATTTGCTTTTTTAGTGTTTTTTATCCAAGCAAAAAGATCTTTTGTGCCATTATTATTTGTTGGAGTGTCAAAAACCATAGCTTCGTCTTCATTAATAAAAAACATGCCGTTACACGCCACACTCCCAAAATCTTCTGTTTTTAAATAGGAGATATGTACAAAAGTATTTTCAGTTAGTTGTTGAATAATGAGATTTTCTGATTTATAAACTTCTTTTTTAGTTTGGGCCTTACCGTAGACAAAGCTTAAAAGTACAAATAATAGTATTAGATATTTAATTTTCATATAAATGTATTAATCAGCATTAAAAATAGTAAATCCTTTATGAATTCATTAATTTTGCCATCTTAATTTTTATTATTGATGAATATTCAAGAAGTTTTAGACAAAGCAATTAAAGTAGGATTACGAGAAATATATAATGTTTCAGTTGAAAATGTTGAATTCCAGGCTACACGAAAAGATTTTGAAGGTGATATTACCGTCGTTGTTTTTCCGTTTTTAAAAGTGATAAAAGGTAATCCTGTTGAAATTGGGACTAAATTAGGTATTTATCTTACGGAGAATGTTACGGAAATAACAAAATTCAATGTGGTTAAAGGCTTTTTGAATTTGGTGTTGAGTGATGATTATTTCCTTGAAAATTTTAAGAATATCTATCAAATTGAAAATTTTGGTATAGCTGAAATCATACCCAATAAAAAATCGGTTATGGTTGAATATTCTTCTCCAAACACCAATAAACCTTTACATTTAGGACATATTCGAAATAATTTATTGGGATATTCAGTAGCTGAAATAATAAGAGCTTCGGGTAAAAATGTATATAAAACACAAATTATCAATGACCGAGGTATTCATATTTGCAAAAGCATGTTGGCTTGGCAAAAATGGGGCAAAGGCGAAACTCCTGAAGGTACAGGTTTAAAGGGTGATAAATTAGTTGGTAATTATTATGTAAAATTTGATAAAGAATACAAAAAGGAGATTCTCGATTTGGTTTCTAAAGGCTATACAGAAGATGATGCCAAAAAACAAGCTCCACTTTTATTAGCAGCTCAAGAAATGCTTCAAAAATGGGAAGCTGGAGATAAAACCATAGTTGACTTATGGAATACAATGAATCAATGGGTTTATGATGGTTTTGAACAAACATATAAAGCTCTAGGAGTAGATTTTGATAAAAATTATTATGAAAGCGATACTTATTTATTGGGTAAAGATGTAGTAGCAGACGGATTAAAAAAAGGTATATTTTATAAGAAAGAAGATGGTTCTGTTTGGATTGATTTAACAGATGATGGTCTTGACGAAAAAATAGTATTGCGTTCTGATGGAACAGCTGTTTATATGACGCAGGATATTGGCACAGCAATACAACGAATAAAAGATTATCCAGATGTTGGAGGATTGGTTTATACGGTGGGTAATGAGCAGGATTACCATTTTAAAGTATTATTTCTTATCCTAAAAAAATTAGGATATGATTGGGCAAAAAACCTTTACCATTTAAGTTATGGTATGGTAGATTTGCCTTCGGGCAAAATGAAATCACGCGAAGGAACCGTGGTTGATGCCGATGATTTGTTGCTAGACATGACCAATACCGCGAGAGAAATATCTGAAGAATTAGGTAAACTAGAAGGTTATACCGATGGCGAAAAAGAAAGCTTATTTAAAATCATAGGATTAGGAGCGTTAAAATATCATATTTTAAAAGTAGACCCTAAAAAACGAATCTTATTTGACCCTAAAGAATCTATCGATTTTCAAGGAAATACAGGCCCTTTTATTCAGTATACCTATGCAAGGATACAATCTATTTTGCGTAAAGCTGATTTTGAATATACTGTTATGTCGAGTGTCCTGAGTAATTCGGGAGAAACATCATTAGACAACAAAGAAAAATCAGTTCTGAAGCAATTGGCTTTGTTCCCTGAAATAATTCATCAGGCCTCTGATAATTACAGTCCCGCCATAATTGCCAACTACATTTACGATTTAGTTAAAGAGTATAATTCTTTTTACCAAAGCATTCCAATCTTAGCAGCGGAAGATGACAAGGAAAAAATCTTTAGAGTACAGCTTTCAAACAAAACGGGAGAAGTTATTAAAACCGCTTTTGGATTGATGGGGATTGAAGTGCCAGAACGGATGTAGGTAACTGCTTGATAAAAAAAACCCTTTGCTCGGACTGTAATTACACACCTTCGTCCTAGTTCACTTGTGTATATGATTATAATACAATTACTTAGAGTATAAATAATTAGTATTAATCCCTTAAATCTTATCACAATGAGAAAAAAAACTTTATCATTTTTAATGATAGTTGCCATGGTATTTGGAGCTATGACTACTATAAATGCACAAGACGATTCCAAATATGAAATGTGGGAATCTATTATGATGACCCCTGACTATGCCAAATTGAAGGTACTAGGAGAAAACATGAGAAAACACAATCAGAAATACCATAAAGATGGTGCATATAAGGCCACAGTTTACAATATTGCCACAGGTCCTAATGTTGGAAAAATAATATGGGAAATGGGACCACTAACGTATTCTCATTTAGACAAAAGACCTTCTGCAGGAGTACATGATGACGATTGGAGAGATAATGTAATGCCATATATTAAAAAAATGCATACTGCAGAATATTGGAAAGAAGATGCCAAGCTATCAAATACAAGCATGTTAGATGGTGATAATTCTAAACACCCACTACTTTATATAAGATACTGGGAGGCCAATCCAGATCAAGATCATCAAATTGATATCCTATTAAAGCAAATTAGCGAAACCATAAAAGCTTTGGAAGGTGATAATCCGTGGGGTGTATATGATAATCAAATGCGACAAGGTCTTAACATAGGGCGTCATCTATCTACAGTTAGTTTTATGAAAAATTGGGCTGAAATGGATGATGAGGGTACATTTAAACCAACTTTTATAAAGGTTCATGGTGAAAGTGCTTGGAATCCATTTCTCAAAAGCATGGGAGATGCGTTCTCAAATAGTTGGGATGAGGTTTGGGAATACAATGCTACTCTAAGTGGTAAATAATAAAAGAAAAGGAGCCTTAATAATGAGGCTCCTTTTTAATTATAAAACGTCCTTGGGTTATTTAAACTCGAGTCAGAATTAAGTTTTATTTATCATTTTTCAATAGTTTTTCACGTTGAATTTCGCTACGCCAGTGTCAAACTTCCAGTTTAATATCTCGTATATTCGTAATATAGCCTTACCTTTGCCGTTAATAAAAATATATGACATTTAAAGACTTAGGCATTGTTGAGCCGATATTAAAAGCCTTGAACCAAAAAGGCTATACAAACCCAACACCAATACAAGAACAAGCAATACCAATTTTACTGAAAGGAAAAGACCTTATGGGCTGTGCACAAACAGGCACAGGTAAGACGGCCGCATTTGCTATTCCCATAATACAACATATTTATAACGATAAGGAAAATGGAAATCGTTCTAACAAAATTAAAGCCCTAATTGTTACACCAACACGTGAGTTGGCTATTCAAATTTTTGATAATTTTAAAATTTATGGTCAAAACACAGGCATCAAATGCAATGTGATTTTTGGTGGTGTGAAACAAAATCCACAAACAACTGCTCTTAGACAAGGTGTAGATGTATTAGTAGCCACTCCAGGCAGATTACTAGATTTGATGAACCAAGGTTTTATCAGTTTAAAAGATATTGAATATTTTGTACTAGATGAAGCTGATCAGATGTTAGATATGGGCTTTATACATGATATTAAAAAATTATTGGTCAAATTACCTCATAAAAGACAATCACTTTTCTTTTCGGCAACCATGCCAAAGAGTATTGTGGAATTATCTAGAAAAATCTTGGGCGATTTTGATACGGTTACAATAAAACCAGAACAGGCAACTGCTGAAAAAGTTGAACAAGCCATTTATTTTGTCCATAAAAAAGCAAAAATAAAATTACTCATTCACTTACTAGAGTCACAGTCAATAGATTCTACTTTAGTATTTTCAAGAACTAAACACGGAGCCAATAAAATTGTGAAATTATTAGATAAAGCTGCAATAAATGCCGCGGCCATCCATGGTAATAAATCACAAGGAGCAAGAGTAAAAGCTTTAGAAGGCTTTAAAGATGGTAAGATAAAAGTATTGGTAGCTACTGATATTGCTGCAAGAGGTATAGATATTGATGAGTTATCATTAGTTGTCAATTACGATTTACCAAATGTTGCTGAAACTTATGTACACAGAATTGGTAGAACAGGACGTGCGGACGCTAGTGGTATTGCAGTTTCTTTTTGCGACCAAGAAGAAAGAGCCTATTTGCGAGATATTGAAAAATTAATTAGACAAAAAATACCAGTAATTTCCGAACATCCTTTTATTGATTTTAAAGATGATAGTCCACAAAATGAAGAAAAGCCAAGACAACATTTTAGGTCAAACAATTCTTCAAATAGAAATAGGAATAATCGAAATAAAGGTAATAATAACAGCAATAACCATAAAAAACGTAGTCAGTCAAATTCAAGGAATCGATAAAATAACTTTAACACACTTATGCTTATTTTTGATTTTAACAAGAACAGCAATATCTCAGATTGGGAAATAACCGATGATGTGGTTATGGGAGGAGAATCAAATGGTCAATTCCTTTTAGATAATAACGGGAATGGTGTTTTTAAAGGAGACGTATCTTTAGAAAATAACGGTGGATTCTCTTCTGTAAAATATAAGTTTAAACCAAAAAACATTGAAGGTTACACTACAATAGTCCTCAAATTAAAAGGCGATGGAAAAACATTTCAGTTTAGGATAAAATCTGATGTTGCACAACATCATTCTTACATTGCTAAATTTGAGACGGCTGAAGATTGGCAAACCATAGAAATTCAATTGTCAGAATTATATCCAGTTTTAAGAGGTAGAACATTATCCTTACCTAACTTTTCAGATAATATATTAACTGAGGTTGCTTTTCTTATTGCAAATAGAAAAAATGAATCTTTCCTGTTAAAAATAGCGAGTATAGGTTTAAAATAATTAATTATCTTTAACCAAGATAATTTTTTTAAAACCCACACATGTGAACAAAATTATATTGATACTACTAATGCTCTCCATTTTTTCAAACCACAACATAAAGGCCCAAGACTGGCCCAATTTAAACAAATTTAAAAAAGACAACGTGTTTTTAGGAAACCCACATCCCGATGAAGATAGAATTGTATTTATGGGTAATTCTATAACTGAGGGTTGGTTACAACATGATGCTAGTTTTTTCAACAATAAAAATTACATTAATAGGGGTATTGGTGGTCAAACCACACCACAAATGGTGCTAAGGTTTAGAGCGGATGTAATCAATCTAAAACCCAAAATAGTTGTAATTCTTGCAGGTACAAATGATATTGCAGGCAACACTGGGCCGATGCGTTTAGAAATGATTATGGGTAACATTATTTCTATGTGCGAATTGGCAAAATCTAACAATATTAAAGTTGTATTATCATCTGTACTTCCAGCGTATGATTACCCTTGGAGGAAAGGATTAAAACCCAACGAAAAAATACCGGAATTAAATGAGCTCATTAAGGCGTATGCAGATGAAAACGCGATTGTATATTTAGATTATTTTTCAACTATGGTTGATGATAAAAATGGTCTACAAGAGAAATTTACTTCTGATGGCGTACACCCCAATAAAGAAGGTTATCAATTTATGGCACCACTAGCCAAAGCTGCAATTGAAAAATCCTTAAAAAATTAAAAATGATTCTTAATAAACTATTATTACTTAGCTTTTTATCAATAATATTTTCTTGTCAAGCCCCCGCACAGAAAAAAATAACCAAAATTGCATTTGGTTCTTGTGGACATCAAGAACATGGACTATCTATTTTTGATGTGGTAGTAAAACACAACCCTGATTATTTTATATTTTTAGGCGATAATATCTATGGAGACACTGAAGATATGAATATTTTAAAAGCAAAATACAAACAACTCTCTGATAAACCAACGTTTCAAAATCTTAAAAAAAACACTGAAATACTTGCTACCTGGGACGACCATGATTTTGGATGGAACGATGCAGGTAGACATTATCAATTTAAACAGGAATCCAAAGAAATATTTTTAGATTTTTTTCAAGAACCAAAAATTTCTGAACGTAGAAATCATGAGGGTATTTACACCTCTTATATAAAAGAGATAGACGATAAAAAATTGCAAATCATACTATTAGATGTCAGAACATTTAGAGATGATATTAAAAGAAATACTGGGGAATTCAAAGAAGACGATAGATATTTTTATGGATTAGATTATACACCTCATAAAACTGCGGATTCTACTTTTTTAGGAAATGAACAATGGAAATGGGTAGAAAAAGAATTAAATAAACCTGCGGATGTCAGAATCATAGGTTCAGGTTCGCAGTTTGGAATTGAATACAACGGCTACGAGGCATGGGCTAACTTTCCACATGAACAAAAACGATTTTTAAACCTCATCAAAGAAACTAAAGCAAATGGCGTATTGTTTATTACTGGCGATGTACATTATGCTGAAATATCTAAATTAGATGTACCAGATTTATACCCTATTTATGATGTCACTTCTAGTGGTCTTTCTTCAACTTGGCATTTTGCTACTCCTAATAAAAATAGAATTGAAGGCCCTATAATGGAAAATCACTTTGGACTTATTACTATTGACTGGGCAGTGAAAATTCCTAAAATAAAAATGGAAGTATGGGATATTAACGACAATCAAAGATTTGAATACACTGTTAATTTAGATGATATTAGTTTTAAATAGTGTCATTCAGTTCAGCATTAAAGTCATTCATCTAATAAAAGTATGAAAGTCTTTTTTATTGATTATTTTTATAGCTTAAATTAATCAATATGAAGACTAAAATAAGCTATTTTTATTTATTTATTATTTGCATCGGACTTATAAGTTTAAATTCGTGCGAAACCAAAAAACCAGCTATTCCAAAAGATTTAGCAAAACAGCAAGTAATCCCTAAACCAGTTTCGGTAAATGCTACTGGGAGTTCATTTGAAATCAATAATAAAACGACTGTTCTTTATCAAACAGATGAATTACAACCTTTAGCCAATTACTTAGCAGAAATGTTGCGTCCAGCTACTGGATTTGAATTGCCTATAAAAATAACAGACTCAAAGCCATCATCCGGTCATATTTTTTTAACCTTGACTGATAGTATATCTGCTAATGAAGGTTACGAATTAGAAATTAAAGAAAATGGCATTGTAATTAATGCAAATACAGCGGCTGGTATATTTTATGGTGTGCAAACTTTACGTCAATTGTTGCCTGCATCTATTGAAAAGGGTACTAAACTATCAGATACTTTATTAGTAGCAACAGGTACAATTAAAGATAATCCGTCTTATGGATATCGTGGAGCAATGCTAGACGTTTCTCGTCATTTTTTTGGTGTTGATGATGTAAAGAGAGTTATTGACTTACTCTCAATTTATAAAATGAATAGATTGCATTTACACCTTTCTGACGATCAAGGATGGCGTATAGAAATAAAATCATGGCCAAAGCTAACTGAAATTGGCGGAAGCAGCCAAGTTGGTGGTGGAGAAGGTGGATTTTATACCCAAGAACAATATAAAGACATTGTAAAATATGCTCAAGACCGCTTTATTACAATTGTACCTGAAATTGATATGCCAGGACATACCAATGCGGCGTTAGCATCTTATCCTGAATTAAATTGTAGTGGTAAAGCTCCTAAATTATATCATGGAACTGATGTTGGCTTTAGCACGTTGTGTATAGACAAAGAAATTACTTATAAATTTGTAGATGATGTTATACGCGAATTAGCAGCGATGACGCCTGGAGAATATATACATATTGGTGGAGATGAGTCTCATGTAACACCTATGAAGGATTTTATTCTGTTTATCAATAAAGCTCAAAAAATTGTTGAAAAACACGGGAAAAAAGTTATCGGTTGGGATGAAATTGCCCATGCAGAGGTACTACCAAACACAATTGTACAATATTGGTCTAAAGGCGAAAATGCTTTAAAAGGTATCGAGCAAGGGGCAAAAGTATTAATGTCTCCAGCTAAAAGAGCTTATTTAGATATTAAATATGATTCTATTTCTAGAATAGGATTAACTTGGGCTGGACTTACAGAAGTTGATGATGCTTATAATTGGAGTTTAGAAACTTACGAAGAAGGTATTTCAAAAGAAAATATTATCGGTATTGAAGCTCCACTGTGGACAGAAACGGTCTTAAACATGAAAGATATAGAATATTTGGTATTTCCAAGAGTACTTGGTATTGCAGAGATAGGTTGGACGCCAACATCACAAAGAAGTTGGGATGAATACAAAGTTAGATTAGGTAACCATAAAGACAGGTTGGAGGCTTTAGGCATAAATTATTACCCATCTAAGCTTGTCCCTTGGAAATCCGTTACTGAATTAAAAAAAGATAGTATTGTTAAATAAGCTTTATTAAATATAATTACGACCTGATAATTAGGTCTGTAAGAGCCAAGATGAAAACTTTTTAGTTTATCTTGGCTCTTTAATTTAAAATAGTTTTCTATGACACTTCTTTTTAGATGTTTTTTTCTGGTTGTTCTTTTTGTTGGTTGTTCTAAAACTAGTAAAAAAGAGGATATTAAAGAACCCATTATTGATAAATATAAAGTGATTGCTTATGTTCATGGTTGGAACGATATTTTAGAAACGCATAAAGAAAAAGCCAAACAAATTACACACATTAACTATGCTTTTGCCAATATTAAAGATGGTAAAGTAATTGAGGGTTATAGTTCGGATACTGAAACTTTAAAGAAATTAAATACGTTAAAGTCAGTAAATCCAGATTTGAAAATTTTAATTTCTGTTGGTGGATGGTCATGGTCAAAAAACTTTTCTGATGCAGTTTTAACTGAACAAACTAGAGAGGTTTTTGCGAATAGTGCTGTTGAATTTATGCAAAAACATAATATTGATGGTATTGATTTGGATTGGGAGTATCCTGGACAAATAGGAGACAATAACACCTTTAGACAAGAAGATAAAGAAAATTTTACAGCTGTGTTAAAGTTAATTAGAGAAAAGTTAGAAGCAATTAAACCAAATATCTATTTATTAACTATTGCCACGGGAGCAAATCAATCGTATCTAGACCATACTAATATGGCAGAAGCTCATCAGTATTTAGATTTTATAAATATTATGACTTATGATTATTTTACCGGAGGGAGCAGTAAAACAGGTCACCATTCTAGCTTGTTTCAATCCAAAACTAACAAAAATGCAATGTATTCAGCTAAAGCAGTTGAACAACATGTAAAAGCGGGCATTCCTATTCAAAAATTAGTATTAGGTGTTCCGTTTTATGGTAGATGGTGGAAAGGAGTAAATGATGAAAATAGGGGGTTGTATCAGGATTCATCAGGCGAAAGAGGTGGATTTAGCTTTAAAGAAATAGAAGAAAATTATATCAATAAGAACGGATTTGAAGCTCTTTGGGATGATACAGCCAAAGCTCCATATTTATGGAATGTTACTGAAAAGCAATTTGTGACTTATGAGAATTCCAAATCTCTAAAATATAAAATTGATTATATTAAAGAAAAGAAAATGGGAGGTGTAATGTTTTGGCAATTATTTGGAGATAGCGATACGTTGCTGAATACTATTTCTAATAATTTGAAATAGATTTCAATTCCACTTTCAATTCCTGAAACATATTTAAAATACTGCTTAATTTTAATTCCTCTTTACTATACTCTTGAGTATTGATACAGCAAGTAAATTTCCATAATTCTAACACATCTTCTATCTTTACTTCATAAGGAGCATATTTCTTATTATCAGAATATAAGAGCAAGCTTTTACGATCTTTAATTCTGTTATAAACTCTTTTATAAACTAAGCCATCTTCTTTTGTCAATACAATATAAGTACGGCCATCTTTCACATCATTAATGTCTTCTATAAATTTAGCTACAATAAAAGAACCATCTTTTACAGGTAGCATAGAATCTCCTTTTATAGGAAAAGCTCTGTGTGTACCAGTTGGCAGAAAAGGCAGTTTAATTTTTTGTAATTGCTCTATATATTCAGGGTCTGCGTAACCATTTAAATATCCTGCAGTTGCTTTGATGGGAATAATTTCGATAAGGTCTTCATTTTCTTCATTGACAGTAATAGGAAACAATACACGTGTATTGCCAATTTCAATAAATGAAGTTTCTTTAGCTAAACTTAAATTGTTTTTGATTAAAATGTCTATAGGTATTTCAAAATAGGCAGATAGTTCAATCAACTTGTCAATAGGAGGTTCAGACCTACCTTCTTCATAAGAACCTACAATAGACCTTGTCCACTTTAATTCTTCTGCAAAATGCTCTTGAGAAAACCCTTTTAATTTTCTTAAATGCCGGATGTTGGTTTGGATGTATTTGTTAGACATGAGATTTTAGATTTTGTAATTATTATTGTTACTGTTGTTATTGATAAGGCATCCTAGAAATTCTATTATTAAATAAATATATAATATGCCTATGGCAATCTGATTAATGTTATCGGAATGTTTATGCTATGGATACTGTTGATTAAAATTTTTTAAATCTCATATCTAAGATTTTAGATCTCTAATCTAAGTATTGCTACAAATATAAGCAATAAATACTTCTAATTATAGCTAAATTTGTTAAAAATTAATTTCTGATTTTGTATATCAATTGTCATACATATTATAGTCTTAAATACGGCACTATTAAGCCTAAAGAATTATTGGTTTTAGCTCAAGAAAACAATTTACAAACAATGGCCTTGACGGATATTAACAGTACTTCTGCTTGTTTAAATTTTGTTCGCTTATCGTCTGAATATAATATCAAGCCAGTTTTAGGTATAGACTTTAGAAATGGAGTACATCAAGAATTTATAATGTTGGCAAAAAATAACGAGGGGTTTCAACAAATCAACACCTATCTCTCTATTTTTTTACATGATAAAACCTTGAAAATTCCTAAACAAGCCAAGTCTATTGAGAATAGTTTTGTTATCTATCCTTTTCAAAAAAGCAAGAATTATAACTTAAAAGAAAATGAATTTTTAGGTATTAAACCGAAAGATTTAAATCATTTAAAATTTTCTAAATGGAATACCAAACGTGAAAAATTAGTAGTGTTGCAGACAGTTTCATTTCAAAATAAAAAAGGATTTAATACGCACCGTTTATTAAGAGCTGTTGATAATAATATTTTATTAAGTAAACTCTCTGTTGATGAGCAGGGGTATAAGACAGATCAGTTATTATCTGTTGAGACACTGAAAATTATCTATGCCGATTATCCTGAACTAATTGAAAATACCCAAAAACTCTTAGACAATTGCTCTATTGATTTTGATTTTTCTCAAGACATTCCTAATAACCAAAGGTCTTATACCAATAATGAAAATTTAGATTATCGATTATTGGAAAAACTCACTTATAAAGGATTAAAGTATCGTTATCAAAACCCTAATGAAACTGTTTATAATCGAATTGAAAAGGAATTAGATATTATTAAACAAAAAGGATTTGTCTCTTACTTTCTAATTAACTGGAAAATTTTAAAATATGCCCGTAGCAAAGGCTATTTTTATGTGGGTAGGGGTAGTGGTGCCAATAGTATTGTGGCTTATTTATTGAGAATTACAGATGTTGATCCTGTTGAATTGGATTTATATTTTGAACGTTTTATCAACCTTTACCGTAAAAATCCACCCGATTTTGATATTGATTTTTCATGGACAGACCGTGATGATATTACGGAGTTTATTTTTAAACGTTTTAAAAATACAGCATTAATTGCGGTATATAACACATTTAAATTCAGAGCTTCTATAAGGGAATT
>RCMY010004782.1_pt1 | contig 12074 bp, 10 predicted proteins | sample 2041341 | NCBI WGS metagenome assembly RCMY01 (sample SAMN09708234, study PRJNA481090) | Marine sediment metagenome, whole genome shotgun sequencing project.
CTGGAGCAGCACCCGCCCCCCGCACCCGGAGGCAAGCGGATCAAGATGCGCTACATGACGCAGGCCAAGACGCGCCCGCCCGGCTTTGTCATGATGTGCAGCCACCCCGACAAGCTGCCCGAGAGCTATTCGCGCTATCTGGTCAATGGCTTGCGTGTGGATTTTGACATGCCCGGCACGCCTATCCGCCTCTACATGCGCAGCCAAAGCGACAAGAACCCCTACAAGGGCAAGAAGAAGGCTGGGCCGTCGAGTTTGCGCAAGCACTTGGGCAAGACGTCAAAGTAGGGGGCTATTCTTAGGTTAGGCGCTGCGCGCGTTCATTGCGGCCAGTACCGCGAGGCCCGCTGCGCCGATGCCCGCAAGGATCAGCACAGGCATCGCGCCGCCCTGCCAGTTTTGCACGCAAACGCCGACCAGCGCCCAAATGACGGCGCCTAAAAATCCCATCGCGTCAGGCCGTTGCCGCACGATCAGCACGGCCAGACCCAGCGCGATCAGCAGCGCGAGGATGGCGGCGATGACTTGGTTCATTCCGCCGTATCCTGCGGCCATCAGCCCGCAAGATGCCGCTGTCAACCATCCGGCATATAGAGCAACAGGCACGCGGCCCAGCCATGCGTCGGTGCCGCCGCCTGCTGGGGTGCGCAGCACGGCCCAAACGGCAAAGCCCCACATGATCCAGATCAGAATAGTCGCCCAGACCGCGCTGGCCTGTGCGACTGGCAGCCACGTGATACCCACGGCGAGTGATATGAACAGCGGGACGCGCATTGCGGCCCAATCGACATCGTCCCGGCGGCGCCATAGACCGTAGGCAGCACCGACGATCAGCCAGCCATAGATCAGCCCCCAGATCGCAAATGCGTATCCGGCGGGCTGCACCGGCGGGTCGATCTGCGGGATGGGAAACTGGTTCGCGTCGAACCCGCCAAAGCCGGGAGCCAAGAGCGGCGACAATGCAAATCCAATGGCCGCGAGGAGGACGAGAATGGGCATGGCATCACCGATCTTAGTTGGGCGCTAGCAAAGGGAACCGCGCGGCGCGCGCTTCGGTTCCCCTATCCCTATCAGACTAGCTGGCCCTGCGCATCCAACACCGACTTACCGCCCAGATAAGGGTGCAGTGCCTCGGGCAGACGCACAGCGCCATCGGCCTGCTGGCCGTTCTCAAGGACAGCTATCAGGCACCGCCCAACGGCCAGCCCTGACCCATTAAGCGTGTGCACAAATTGCGGCTTGCCTCCGTCCGCGGGCTTGAACCTTGCATTCATGCGCCGCGCTTGAAAATCGCCGCAGACCGAGACAGAGCTGATCTCGCGGTAGGTATCCTGCCCTGGCAGCCACACTTCGATATCGTGTGTACGCCGTGCGCCAAACCCCATATCGCCGGTGCAAAGCGCGATTGTGCGGTAGGGCAGGCCCAAACGCTCAAGGATACCCTCGGCGCAGGTGGTCATCCGGTCAAGCTCGTCCCGGCTGTGATCGGGATGGGTAATGCTGACCATTTCGACCTTTTCGAACTGGTGCTGGCGTAGCATGCCGGACGTGTCGCGCCCGGCCGACCCCGCCTCTGAGCGGAAGCATTGGGTATGCGCCACATGGCGGTGGGGCAGGGTGGCCCCATCGACCACTTCGCCGTTCACGAGATTGGTCAGCGACACCTCGGCGGTTGGAACCAGCCACCAGCCGTCTGTGGTTTTATAGCTGTCCTCACCAAACTTGGGCAGTTGCCCCGTGCCGTACATCATTTCTTCGCGCACCAGTACGGGCGTCCATGTCTCGCTCAGGCCGTTCTCGTCAACGTGAGTGTCCAGCATGAATTGCGCTAGCGCGCGGTGGATGCGGGCGACAGCGCCCGACAGCACGACAAAGCGCGCGCCGCTCAGCTTGGCGCCCATCTCAAAATCCATGCCGGGGGTGACACTGGCCAGCTCGTAATGCTCGCGCGGAGAGAAATCATAGGTGGCGGGCGTGCCCCAACGGCGCAGCTCCACGTTATCTGCCTCATCCTTGCCGTCTGGCACGTCGTCCATCGGCAGGTTGGGCAGGCCCATCAGCATTTCTGTCAGCTGCGCGTCCAGCGCCTTGGCCTCGGTGTGCATCGCGGCGATTTCGGCTTTCTTCTCGCCGACCAGCGCGCGCAGGCGCTCGAACTCAGGCTCATTGCCTGCGGCCTTGGCGGCCCCTACGTCCTTGGAGGCTTTGTTCTGCTCGGCCTGTGCCGTCTCGGCTGCGGCGATGCGGGCGCGGCGCGCCTCGTCCAGCGACAGGATCGCAGCGGAGGCGGCATCATTGCCGCGCCGCATCAGGGCGGCGTCAAAGGCTGCTGGGTTTTCGCGGATCGCACGGATGTCATGCATGGCTGTTGGTCCTCGGAAAGCAGGCGAACTGGGCGCAGGTGAATCGGGTCTTGGGGCGCGTTATGCACCAGAAATCGCGCGGGGTGTAGAGTGCGCCGTTCCTGCGCCGGACTTAGCGCTGCGCAGGCTCGCGGTCCGCCCACCATGTTAGCACCAGCGCGCCAACCCCGACGGTGCCAAATCCGATGACCATGGGCAGCACCGTGCCGTTGAAATGGTGCCCGATGTAGTAAGATATCGGCAGTGCGACGAAATTCGATACTGATCCGATCAGGGCGGCTCCGAGTCCTGCCATGTGGCCCAATGGCTCCATCGCGATGGCGTTCAGATTGCCGAACAGAATCCCGATGCAGAAGAACGAGCCGATCAGATAGGCAAGGAACAACGCAACCGGCGGCGTGCCGCCTGTAGCAAAGGCCGGAATGGCAAAGAGCGCGGCCATCGCGATCAGCCCAAGCAGCGCCATGCGCGTCAGCAGGCGCATCCCCAGCCGCATGACCAGCAGCGAGTTGACCACCGCCGCACCGCCGATCGACAGCGCCGCAGCGCCGAAATAGATCGGGAAAAGCGCGCCCGCGTCATAGACCACCTCGTAGATCTGCTGCGCCGTGCTAAGATATGCTAGAAACGCACCAAAGATCAGCCCCAGCGCCAGCGTGTTCCCCACGGCCGAGCGGTTGCGCACGATCTCCTTTAGCCCGCGCCAGATGGCGACGGCGGAAAAGGGGCGGCGCTGCGGTTTTGGCAGTGTTTCGGGCTGGCGCAGGCCAAACCAAGCGGCTGCTGCGAGGGCCATCACGATCAGCACCGTAAATGTCGCGCGCCAGCCAGACAGATAGATCACGACCTGCCCTAGTGCGGGCGCGATGGTCGGCACCAGAACGAAGACAGCCATGACGAAGGACATGATCCGCGCCATTTCGCGCCCCTCATAGCCGTCACGCACCAGCGCCAAAGTTACGATGCGCGGGCTGGCGGCGCCCAATCCCTGAAGGACGCGGCCGATGATCATTGCCTCCCAACTGGTCGAAAACAGTGACAGGAGGCACCCGATCACAAAGACGGTGTAACCTATATAGATGATCGGCTTGCGCCCAAAGCTGTCCGAGAGCGGACCCGCCAGCGCCTGTCCCAATGCAAACCCCAAAAAGAGCGAGCTGACGATCAGTTGCACATCATTCACATCATCGACGCCCAGCTCGCTTCCGATTGTTCCCAGCGCGGGCAGCATCATATCGGTTGCCAGCGCGACGATCGAAATCATCATCGCCAGCATTATGACAAATTCGGACAGGGCTAGCGTGCGGGTCGGCGTGCGCATTTCGGCGGCCTTTCGAGGTGATGTTTAACGCGGCCGCGTGCGGTTGGACCGTTCGCATGGCAAAGCGGGCCTGCCACGCGGGCCGCTTTACGCCCCGGACTGCCTTAGGTCCAGCGCAATTCGGCGGGCCTTATCTCGAATGCGATGTGATGCGCGCCGCCCGCCAGATCGGTGCGCGTATGATTGGTAAGGGTGCGCCAGTAGGGCTGCACCGTCACCGCGTCGCTTCTTACCAACGCCTCCAGCTGGGCCATGATTGCGCGCCGCGCCTCTATGTCCAGCGTCGCCAACGCATCGCTCAGCAAGGCGTCGAACTCTGGATTGGACCAGCCAAATTCGTTCCACGCCTCGCCCGAGCGATAGGCCAGCGCGTAGGTCTGCACTGCCATCGGGCGGTGACCCCAATCGGTCGTGCTGAACGGAAATGTGCTCCACCCCGCCCAGTAAACTGTGCCGGGCAGGATGATGCGGCGCACCTTTAGACCTGCGTCCAGCAGCAATGCTTCGGCGGTGTCGGCGGTATTGCGGCGCCAGCTGTCGTCGATGGAGACAAGCTCGTGCTCATACTCCTCCATCCCCGCCTCGGTCATTAGCGCCAGCGCGGCGGCGGGATCGTATTTGGGCGCTGGCATAGGGGCGTAGGCCGGATGCAGGGGCGACACATGATGATTTTCTGCAACCTCACCCCGGCCGGCATTGCCCAGCTCTAGCAGAATCTCGTTGCTCATGGCCAATGCCAGCGCGCGGCGCACGCGAACGTCCGCATAGGGCCGGACGCCGTTCACTTCGGCCAGCTGATTGGCGCGGATCACGATGGTCGCCGCCGTGCGAATATCATGCGCGCGCCAGTCCTTGATCCCGACGAAGGCGTCCACATAGGCGCCCTCTATCGAGTGGGTCATGTCGATCAACCCCGCCTTAGCGGCGGCGAGTGCGGCCAGCGGATCGGTGCCGGTGTCGATGAATTCAATCCGCTCCATCCACGCGCCGTTTCCAGCATTCCACCAGTTATGCGCCTCATTGCGTACCAAGACGCCGCGCTGCCCCGGCTCCAGCAGTTCGGGCAGGTAGGGGCCAGTGCCGACGGGGTTTTCCAGCATAGTTTCGGACTCAAAGCCCTCCGGCACGATTGCCGCTGGATAATCGGCCATGCCCGCGATCAGCGATATGTCGGGACGTGGTAGCTTTAGCTCGACCGTGTGTGCATCGGGTTGAGTGATCGCACCGTCGATGGCGCGGCCGGTTTCAGGGTCGATCAGCACGGCAAAGCGCCCGGCCATTGAATTGCCCGGCACGCCCCGCTCGCACCAGCGGGCAATGTTGCGCGCAACGTCCGCAGCGGTAAAGGGCGTGCCATCATTCCACGTCACGCCGCGGCGCACGTTAAGGGTATAGTGCGCGGCATCATCCGAGATATGCCAATCCTCAAGCAGCTGTGGCCGGAAGGTGCCGTCGTTTTCATAGCTAAGAAGGTATTCCAGCCAGCCGCGGGTGAAGTTGGCGGCCTGAAACCAATCTAGCTTGCGTGGGTCGGTGATCGCGCGCACCAGCATCTGGATGCGTACGTCGGTGCGTGGTGCGGCACTGGCAGGCGCCTCTTGCGCAGCGGCAGGCGCAGGCAGACCCAATAGGGAGTAGGCGGTGGCCGAACTGGCCCCGAACGCACTGGCAAGCGCGAGAAACTCGCGTCGATCGCTGCGATCCGGTCCGCCGCCGGTCTGCCTGAGCCGCGCGGCCTGATTGCACAGCCAGCGGGGCAGGGCGCGTCCTGATCTGGCGGTGGGTCTGGTGCGGCTCATCTATCGCGTCTCCGGCGGGGCGGCGCCGGGATTCGGCGCGTCCGGCCCCTCCATTTGTCCTGCAATGCGGTGAGGAACGCAATCGGCGTGCGGTTTAGGTCGCGCTGCCCTCGGGCGGATCAGGCTCCGCGGGTGCGCTAAAGGGCGCATCGCCAAGCCCCTCGGCTGCGGCGGCGCGCAAGGTAGCCGGGCGCGCCTCCACATTGCGGCAAAGCTGCATCAGCGCTGGGATGCGCGCGATATCAAACCAATCGGTGCCGCCGCCGGGATAAAGCGCGCACCACCGCAAAAGCGGCGGCAGGTAAAGATCGATGCAGGACAGCGTGTCGCCGCCAAAGAATGGGCCACGCACGGCGGCCTCGACCCGGTCAAGATACTGCACCATTTGCGCACACATCTGCGCGCGCAGCGCGGCCTCGTGGCCGGGGCAGTATTTCTCAGGATAAAATATCATGCGCACGGTTGTTTGCAGCGTGTTTGATATGAAAAACAGCCATTTCAGGTAGTCACCGCGCGCGGGATCATCCGGCATCGGCGCCAGCGTGCCCGGCGCGCGACCCTCCAGCCACGTCAGGATCGCGCCCGTCTCGAACAGTACGCCGTCCCGAGTTTCCAGCGCGGGGATCAGTCCGTGGGGGTTAATCGCGCGGTAGGCGGCGCTGTCTTGCGCGCGCACGGACCTGTCGACAAGGCGCGCCTCATACGGAAGACCCAGCTCTTCGAGCGCGAGGCGAACGATCAGCGAGGCGTTATCGGGGGCATAGTGCAGGATCAGTGTCATGGGCGCGAGGATAGGCGCGCGCCGCTGCGGCGCGCGTGCGATTGCGACATGATGGGGTGCGATTGTGCGCGCCGCTGGTTTGCAACCGGGCCGCCACCTGATTGCCTCTCGCGCCATGCTGACGTAATCCCTATAAGAAGGCGTATGTAAACGCGGAGGAATCGTTGCCATGACCGGACAATTATCGCCCATCGACAAGGCCAAATTTGTCGCCGCCAAGAAGGCGGTCGACTATGTCGAGGACGGAATGCGCGTGGGCCTTGGAACAGGCTCTACCGCTGCGTGGATGGTGCGGTGTTTGGGCGAATTGGTGCGCACTGACGGGCTAAAGATACGCGGCGTTCCCACATCAACCCGCACCGCCGATCTGGCGCGCGAGGTCGGTATCGAGGTGATCAGCCTCGACGAGGCGAAATGGCTGGACCTGACTATCGACGGCGCAGATGAATTTGATGCTGAGTTGAACCTGATCAAGGGCGGCGGCGGCGCTCTGTTGCAAGAGAAGATTGTCGCAACGGCCAGCGACCAGATGATCGTGATCGCCGACGCGGCCAAAGAGGTCGGGCATCTGGGCGCGTTCCCCCTGCCGGTCGAAGTGATCCCGTTTGGCTGGCAAACAACGCGCGCCCTGATCGAAGAGATGCTGATTTCAGTGGACGTGCTGGGCCGCGACGTGACGCTGCGTATGAATGGCGATCACCCTTTTATCACGGACGAGGGTAATCATATCCTTGATCTGCATCTGGGCCGTATCGGCAACGCACGCCAACTGGCCATGGTGATGAACCAGATGCCCGGCGTGGTGGAAAACGGTCTGTTCATTGACATCTGCGACATCGTCATCATCGGGCACGGCGATGGCCGGGTCGAGTTGCGCGACATCAACGAAGGTACGGTCGAACAGGACCGCTTGGATTTCGTGGAAAGCGATAATTTGTTCAGCGATATGTTGGACTAATCAGGTGGCAGATAGCATCCAATTTTCCTCAATGGCGCGTCTACGTCACCCGGGGCGGTCGAAATCGCGCCGATCAATTACCGCAGGCGCGAGGAAAGGCACCTAAATGACGTTTGACTATGACCTCTTCGTTATCGGCGGCGGCTCAGGCGGGGTGCGCGCCGCGCGCGTTGCCGCAGGCACTGGCGCACGTGTGGCGCTGGCCGAGCAAAGCCGATATGGCGGCACCTGCGTCATTCGCGGCTGCGTGCCCAAGAAGCTGATGGTTTTTGCCAGCGAATTTCCCACCGAGATGCAGACCGCGCAGGCCTATGGCTGGACGGTGCACGCCGGCGGTTTTGACTGGCCTGCGTTCCGCAATCGAATGCACGCCGATCTGGACCGGCTGGAGGGTGTGTATCGCAACCTGCTGAAAGACAGCGGTGTCGAGACGTTTGATGCCCACGCACGGCTGTCTGACGCGCATACTGTCACCCTGTCAACTGGCGAAAGCTATACCGCCAAGCATATCCTGATCGCCGCCGGCGGCGCGCCCATTCGCCCTGACATGCCGGGGGCCGAGCATGGCATCGTGAGCGACGATATTTTCAATCTTGAGAAATTACCGCGCAGCATACTGGTCGTTGGCGGTGGGTATATCGCTTGCGAATTTGCCTGCATTCTTAACGGTCTGGGCGTGGCTGTTACGCAGTACTACCGCGGTGCACAGATATTGCGCGGCTTTGACGATGAGGCGCGTGGCCTCGTGTCCGAGGATATGATCGCTAGCGGGATCGATGTGAAGCTGGGGACCAACGTCCAGAACATTGAGCCAAGTGACGGCGGATATCTTGTGAAGCCGACGCACGGCGAAGAGAAACGCTTTGACCAAGTGTTCTTTGCCACCGGGCGGAGGCCACAAACGGAAGGTCTGGGGCTGGAGGATATCGGCGTCAGCTTGGGCCGTAATGGCCAGATTGAGGTAAATGAATACTCACAGACTGCTGTCCCGTCGATTTACGCCATTGGCGACGTAACAGAGCGGGTCAACCTAACCCCTGTTGCAATCCGCGAGGCAATGGCCTTTGTCGAGACAGTGTTCAATGGTAACCCGACCCCGGTCGATCATGACCTGATCCCGACTGCAATCTTTACGCAGCCAGAAATCGGCACTGTCGGTCTCAGCGAAGAAGCTGCGCGCGATATCGAGCCGGTTGAGGTTTACTGCACGAGCTTCAGGGCGATGAAATCGGCATTTGCCGGTGGCACTGCGCGCGTATTGATGAAACTGGTCGTAAGCCAAGCGACGCGCCGCGTGATGGGGTGTCATATAGTCGCGCCGGGCGCAGGCGAGATGATACAGATGGCTGGAATCGCGGTCAAAATGGGCGCGACGAAAGAGGATTTTGATCGTGTTTGCGCAGTGCATCCGACTATGTCGGAAGAATTGGTGACAATGAAAACGCCGGTGCGGGCGGGATAGTTCCGTACTACTTGGCGCTCCTTGGGTTGAATTTCCGGGTGGGCTATACAGTTTAACAAGGACTGATGCGGTATTTCGCGGAGGTTAGAGAATTTCAAAGGGATGGATATTCATGGCGGGACAGTCGGGCGGCCCATGGGGCGGCGGCGGTAAACCGGGCGGTGGCTCGGGCGGGAATAATGATGGCGGCCAGAACGGCAGTGACCAGAATGGTGGCGAGCGCGGTGGCAAACGCCCCGGTGGCAGCCAGATGCCCGAAATCGACGAGCTAATGCGCAAAGGCCAAGACCAGCTGCGCGTCCTGATGGGCGGTCGCGGCGGCGGCGGCGGCACAAATGGCGCAGGCGGCGGCGAGGGTGGACCGCAAATCACCCGCGGCATGGTTGTTCTGGGCCTTCTTATCGCGGTTGCCGTTTGGCTCTTTGCCAGCTTCTACACGGTCAAGCCGGAAGAGCGCGCTGTTGAGTTGTTCCTTGGTGAGTATCACCGGACGACCGGCTCTGGTCCGCACCTCGCGCCGTGGCCTTTCATCACCTACGAAAAGGTCGTTGTCACCACCGAGCGTAGCGAGGACATCGGCGTCGGCGCACGCGGCAGCGAAGCTGGTCTGATGCTGACCGGCGATGAGAATATCGTGGATATCGATTTTCAGGTCGTTTGGAACATCAATGATCCGGCAATGCTGCTATTTAACCTGCGTGATCCGCGCGCCACGATCCGCGCTGTGTCGGAATCGGCGATGCGCGAGATCATTGCGCAATCGCTATTGGCGCCGGTCCTAAACCGTGACCGCGGCGTGATCGCCTCGCGGCTAGAGGATCTGATCCAATTGACGATGGAGAGCTATGAAAGCGGCGTGAACATCATTCGTGTAAACTTTGACAAAGCCGACCCGCCGCAATCGGTGATCGACGCATTCCGCGAAGTGCAGGCCGCCGAGCAGCAGCGCGACCGACTGGAAAAACTGGCCGATGCGTATGCAGCACGGATCCTCGCTGAGGCGCGCGGTCAGGCCGCACAAACGCTGGAAGAGGCCGAAGGCTACCGTGCCCGCGTCGTCAACGAGGCCGAGGGTGCAGCCAGTCGCTTTACCGCCGTTCTGGGCGAATATACCAAGGCTCCCGAGGTAACGCGCAAGCGTCTCTACCTTGAGGCGATGGAGGAAGTGCTGGGCGGGATGGACAAGATCATCCTCGACCAGAACCAATCCGGCGGCGCGCAAGGCGTCGTTCCCTACCTGCCGCTCAATGAGCTGCGCAAGAATTCGGAAGGTCAGTAATTATGCGTAAATCTGCTTTCATCCTGCCCGTCATCATCGGTGCCGGTGTCATCGCGCTTCTTTCCGTGTTTATCGTCGACGAACGCGAAAGTGCGCTGGTGCTGCAATTCTCCAAGATTATCGACGTCAAGGAAGACCCCGGGCTTGGCTTTAAGATCCCATTCATCCAGCAAATCGTGCGTTATGATGACCGGATTCTTAGCCGCGATATCGAACCGCTTGAGGTCACACCGCTGGACGACCGACGCCTCGTGGTTGACGCCTTTGCACGCTACCGCATCGTCGATGTGCGCCGTTTCCGCGAGGCTGTAGGCGACGGGGGCATCCCCTTTGCCGAGAGCCGACTGGATTCGATCCTGCGGTCGCGGACACGTGAAGTTTTGGGTTCTGTCAGCTCGAACGACATCCTCAGCTCGGACCGTGCGACGCTAATGTTGCGCATCCGAAACGCGGCCATTACCGAGGCCAAGGAACTAGGCATCGAAGTGGTCGACGTGCGCCTTAAGCGGACTGATCTACCGGCCCAAAACCTTGACGCGACCTTCGCCCGTATGCGGGCCGAGAGGGAGCGTGAGGCAGCCGACGAGATCGCCCGCGGTAACGAGGCGGCGCAGCGTGTACGCGCCCAAGCCGACCGGACGCAGGTGGAACTGGTATCGGATGCCAAGCGTCAGGCCGAGATCACCCGAGGCGAGGCTGACGCCAAAAGCAACGCGATCTTCAACGAGGCATTTGGCGCGGACGCAGAATTTTTTGAATTCTACCGCTCACTGGATGCATACCGCGTTGCGCTGAAGGGCGAAAATTCGTCCATCGTCATGTCGCCTGATGGTGATTTCTTTAATTACTTCAACGATGCGGGCATCGGGTCAGGTACGCCTGCTGCGGACCAGCAACCCGTCGCATCCGGCGATGCTGCCAAAACCGACGCCGAGCCTGAGACAGAGGCCAATGCGGCATCTGGCGATACGGGCGCATCGAGCGGCGCATCAACCAGCGGCGTGCTGGACGATGCTGCGGCGACGACTAGTGGCCAGACGGCGACTGAGTGATGCTGGCGACTGGCGCGCTTGCGCTGGGCCTCGTACTGATAGTGGAGGGGCTGGTTTATGCGCTGGCCCCCCACGCGATTGAGCGGATGCTTGAGGCATTCCGCTTGGTCCCGCCTGAGGCGCGCCGCGCCTTGGGCCTGGCCGCTATGGCAGCGGGGCTGGTTCTGGTTTGGTTGGCGAAAAGCCTGGGCGCCTAACCTGAGCACGCATAACGCTTGCGTGATACGCGCTTTCACCGTTTGCACAGCGCGCGGCGCGCTCTACACTCACATCAAACGAGCGAGCAAAAGCAACTAAGGAGAACCGATTTTGAAACAGGCAACTTATGCGATAGCGCGGCAAAGCCCCGCGATTTTCAAAGCGATGGCTCTGACGTTGTTGGCGTCGGCCTTGATACTTGCGCAGGCAATCGCGGCCAGTGCACGCCCCGAAAGCTTTGCCGATCTGGCCGAGAAAATCAGCCCGGCTGTCGTTAACATTACCACATCCACAACTGTCGCGCAAAACACCGGCCCCGAGCCGATGGTACCGGATGGATCACCTTTTGAGGATTTCTTTCGCCAGTTTCGCGACCGGGGCGAAGGTGAAGGCGGCCCGCGTCCGCGCCGCAGTTCGGCGCTTGGATCGGGCTTTGTCATTTCCGAGGACGGCTACATCGTCACGAATAACCACGTGATCGCAAGCGCAGACGAGATTATCATCGAATTCTACGAAGGCGGAGAGCTGGAGGCCAAGGTCATCGGCACCGACCCTAAAACGGACATCGCCTTGCTCAAGGTCGAGGCGGATACGCCCTTGCCGTTCGTCAGCTTTGGCGACAGCGACACAGCACGCGTCGGCGATTGGGTCATGGCAATGGGCAATCCGCTGGGTCAGGGGTTTTCCGTTAGCGCAGGTATTGTATCCGCGCGCAACCGCGCCCTCTCCGGTACCTATGATGACTACATCCAGACGGATGCGGCGATCAATCGGGGCAACTCGGGCGGCCCATTGTTTGACATGGATGGCAAGGTTGTGGGTGTGAATACCGCGATCCTCAGCCCCAATGGCGGCTCCATC